>ERZ836829.1417-NODE-1417-length-14151-cov-4.806825_pt1 | contig 14151 bp, 10 predicted proteins | sample MGYA00519574_ERZ836829 | MGnify/ENA primary metagenome ERZ836829 (study PRJEB31850, sample SAMEA3708808) | human gut metagenome | biome: human gut; feature: human-associated habitat; material: faeces | place: China | collected 2014 ... | reverse complement strand
ATTACCCTGAATTCAACAATTGTTTTTCTTATCTAACTTTGTTTAGGCGCCACTGTATGTCTTAATTATCATCGCCGGTCAGACGAAGAATATCGCGGATCTCATCCACCTTCATATCAAGGATGATTGCCAGTTCATCGATCGTAAATGCATTCTTCTCATCCTCTCCGTCATTTAATTCTCGAACAGCACTTTCCAGTTTCTCCACACGCGCTACCAGACTGTCATCCTCGAATTTTCTCTGTGTCTGTTCTTCCAGAACAAGCTGGATTCCTTTGCGCATTTCACTCAGAAGCCACTTCTCATCTCTGCATTCATTACCGGCAGTTCCAAGCGCCTGGATCAGGCACAGATTCGCCTCCTGAATCAGATCGGCCAGCTGCATTTCTTCTATATTCATCTCAACAGCCATATCTGCCGCCGTTTTCATATAATAAGAAGTAAGTGTCTGAAGTGCCCTCTGATCACCGGCTGCCAGAGCTTCAAATACACTGTCAGCATCCACCTCATCAACAACCGGCAGTTCCTCCAGATAATTTTTAAGATAAGCTTCTTCTTCTGCTGTAAGAGGAATTTTTTTATGTTCAGGCTCCTTTGCTTCTTCTCCTGCCGTTTCCAGACCTTCAATGAGAATTCCCTGAGAAGTAAGATATTTTAATACACCCAGCAACTGGCTTTTGTCCAGGTCACACTCTTCAAATACCTGACGGATTTCGGCTGCATTTAACGCATTCCCATGTTGTCTGGCAATTTCCTGCACTTCTTTTAGTTTATTCTGAAACTCCTGTACATTCATCACAGTTCTCCTTTATTCCGACAGTTCGTCTGTCATTATCTTATTAAGATCATTTAAACACACTGTTATTTTTCATTTTTTCTCCGTTTTTTATTGTAACATCCTTCTCTGTTTTTTCCAAGAAGATGTATCTCTTTTCTATAATTTTTACTCTTTTCGCAATAAAATATAAAACTTTTTTCCACCTGAAACCCCTGTAAAATCAATGTTTTTTAGGTCTTAAAACTTTTTTTGAAAAAAAGTTGAAAAAAGTTGTTGACATTTGCATATCACTATAATATAATATGTCTTGCGTTGAGCGACAAAGCCAAACGCAAACAATTAAATACCGTTAACGGGGTGTGGCTCAGCTTGGCTAGAGCGCCTGGTTTGGGACCAGGAGGCCGCAGGTTCGAATCCTGTCACCCCGATCCTTTTTATGGAAAATTGTTTTATACTATGGTGGGTATAGCGCAGTTGGTTAGCGCGCCAGATTGTGGCTCTGGAGGCCTAGGGTTCGAATCCCTATATCCACCCTTGCAGGTTAAGTCCCTGCGACGTTGGGCTATCGCCAAGCGGTAAGGCACAGGACTTTGACTCCTGCATTACGTTGGTTCGAATCCAACTAGCCCAGGATGGGATACTAGCTCAGTCGGTAGAGCACTTGACTTTTAATCAAGGTGTCGCGGGTTCGAATCCCGCGTGTCTCACGATTTTATACCTGAGAAGCAGATGATGCTTCTCAGGTTTTTTTATTGCAAAAAAACAAATGCTATCTATTCAAATAAAAAATCTTGTACAATCGGTAAAAATACATTATACTGATCACAGCGCAGTCTTTATATTTTTTTATTGGAATGGAGGTATGATATAAAGTGAGAAGAAAAATTCAGGTAAAAGAAAGACAGCCGCAGTTTTGTGTAGTAACAGGAATCACATTCACACAAGTGGATGCCTGGTTTGGAAACACGATGAGAGATTTAAAGATGGATCTCATCTATCCAAAGGATGCTGGTAAAAAGTATCCGTGTGTTGTGTGGATCTGCGGAGGAGCATGGATTCAGATGGATCGTTCTGCGCATTTGGCTTATTTGTCTAACCTTGCACAGCAGGGATTTGTTGTTGCATCGGTAGAATATCGCACAAGCAACGAGGCAAAGTATCCGGCACCGTTGCAGGATGTAAAGGCAGGAATTAGATATTTGCGCGCACATGCAGAACGTTTTTGCATTGATCCAGATCGTATAGGTGTTATGGGGGAGTCGGCAGGCGGCTATTTGACATGTATGGCAGCCCTGGCAGATGATCCGATTTATGATGTTGGAGAAAATTTGGAATATTCAAGTGCCGTACAGGCTGCATGCCCATGGTATCCGCCTACAGATTTTCGCGGATTTTTGTACAGCGATCCAGAGCAGTGTGCAGCAGCACCAGAATCACTTCTTTTAGGAAAAAATGTGATGAGACATCCAGAAGAAGCATTAGCGTGCTGCCCGGTCAGCTTTGTAACAAAAGATGCGCCGCCATTTTTAATTATTCACGGAGATAATGATCATACTGTGCCGTTTGGACAGGGAGAAGAACTTCACGATGAGCTTGAAAAGGCAGGCTGTGATGTGACGCTGCTTTCCATTGAAAATGCAGATCATGCAGATATCCATTTCTTCCAAAAGCAGATATGGGATGAGATTTGTACTTTCTTTAAGACAAAGCTGTAAACAAAGAAAAAGAGGACTGCTTTTCTTTCGAAAAGCAATCCTCTCGCCCCTGCCAAGGAGTGCAGTTGAGGGGACTTGAACCCCTACCCAAGTACATGGACATGAACCTGAATCATGCGCGTATGCCAATTCCGCCACAACTGCAAATACACTTGTCTGCATTGGTTATTATGAAAACAGTGCGGGCGACAGGACTTGAACCTGCACGTCATTGACACTAGAACCTAAATCTAGCGCGTCTGCCAATTCCGCCACGCCCGCTTGCTATTTATTCACAATCTGACATCGTGACGTTTGCCCCAATGCATGGAGTATAATATCATAACAATATCGTTTTGTCAACAAGAATTTTCAAAACTTTCAAAAAGTTGATAAAAATAGCAATAAGACTTGCAGTTTTACGCATTTCCTGTTACAATAAACTACAGTTATGCCGATGAAAACAAAATTGGACACAATATATAGTGGTACTGTATATTGTGCTTCGTACAAAACAACAGCAGGCAGAATGAGAGGTAGCACAGCCATGATAGAAAAAGAACGTCAAAGTGAATTAATTAGAAAGTTCGTCGTATCACAGGAAATGCCAGATGACGAGATTGCAGATCTGAGCCTGGACGAGCTTACTTATATTTACTTCAACACAGAGATTGCAAAAAAAGATGAGAAATACAAGGCAATTCATTTCCCGATTAAGCAGCAGATTATATATTGGGGCGTTGTCGATGCGATTAAGAAAGCAGAGACATTGTATGTTGCATTTACAGAAAGACCGAAGTATCCGTATCTTGATCCGGGCAGGAATGTATGGCTGTTTTCAACAGAGGATAACCTGACTAGAGCACTTAAGAAACTTGAGGAAGATCGTGGAATGCATCTGATTTATCAGAAGCTGCCAAATCAGGTAATTGTTCCGTTTTTTGCTCAGCTGTATTATTGGGGCATTGAGCAGGTGATTGTTGACAACATGAATCATCCGATGATCGTAAAGCGTTCTGATGTGATGCCAGAGATGGATCAGAAGAAGGATGAGAAGAAGCAGGATCTTTGTAATGGAAAGCTGCAGGCGGCATTAATTCAGCATGCACAGTTTATGGCACAGAATCCTGATGCATCTGTATTTAAGGATGATAAAGAAAAGTTAAAGGTTTATACGATTTTAGCTAACAATGTATTCTTTGAAGTATGTGACGCTAAATTTATGGCACCGACAGTTATGGAGAAGGATGGAAAGACCTTCCGTGCGGGAGAGGAGATTCCAGAGGGTGCACGCCCTGCAATTGTGTTTATGGGAAAGAAGGATTCTGATCAGAAGGCACTTCCGCTGTTCACTGATATTACAGAGTTCATGAGAGTATATAAGCCGCATGAGATGGGTATTTCAGTTCTGACTTACGAGGCAGCTGAGAAGATGGCAAAGGCAAACAATGCCGAGATTGTAATCAACAGAAATGGAACTGGACTTACTGTAAACGAGCATGTAATGGGTCTGATTGATAAGATCCGTGCAAAGAAGGAAGAAGTAAAGGCGAAAGCTGCTGAGGCAGCAGAAAATGGTGAGGAGTCCGCAAGTGAGCCAACACCTGCACCAGTTTCAAATGTACCAAAGACAGTAATGCCGACTGAGACAAAGACAGAGAGCGCATCTAATGAAGCGCAGGGTGAAGTCACATATGGAGATCTTGTTGATGAACCAGATATGCTGATTGGCGCCTTAAAGAGAACTGCAAAGGCAACAAGACAGGTAAAGCGTATGTGGTTAGCACAGCGTGTACAGGGAAGCAAGGAAGGTTATCTGTTGGTAGCAGAGACTACAAGCAGCTCTGATACCGTTCTTGAGCAGTTAAAGCTTGCTGCAAAGGATTACTTAAACGGAAAAGAAATTGAATGCCGCAGAGCAGATCCGGCAGCGTTAGCAATCGTAGATAATATTAAACCATTTTATAAAAAAGGTATTTTTGGCTAATGCTAAGAATAACGGGCCATTCTGAATCAGGCAGAGTGGCCTTTCCTTTTGATTAATAGGAGGAGCAATGAATATTCTTGATATTATTGGACCAGTTATGGTCGGCCCGTCAAGCTCCCATACAGCGGGAGCTGTTCGAATTGGCCTGGTAGCAGGAAAGCTTTTGGCAGAACCGATCAAAGAGGCACAGATTCATCTGCATGGTTCCTTCTGGGCGACTGGAAGCGGCCATGGCACAGATCGTGCAATTGTCGCCGGACTTTTGGGACTTGCAGTAGATGATGCAAGGATTCCACACAGCTTTGAGTTGGCAGATGAGGCTGGAATGAAATTTTCATTTGACCATGTGGAGCTAGTCGATGCACATCCCAATACTGTCAAGCTAAATCTTACAGGTGTAAATGGAAGTGTGCTTGAGGTAGTAGCAGCTTCCATAGGCGGCGGACGCATTCGCGTCTGTGAAATTGATGGCCTTCCAGCTAATTTTGAGGGTGATTATCCGACATTGATCGTGAGAAATATTGACCAGCCAGGACATGTGATGGAGGTTACGGCAATGCTTGGTCACAAGGGTGTCAATATCGCTACGCTTCAGCTGTTTCGTCAGAGCAGAGGAGGACAGGCTGCGATGGTCATTGAGTGTGATCAGGAGGTTCCGGCAGAGTCAATCAAGTGGCTGTCCAGACAGGAAGGAATTGTCAAAGTCACATATTTGAGTCAGGCACAAAGGGAAGATTAAAATGATGCAGTGCGAAAGGATTGAGATATGTATAAATCATTAGAAGAAATTGCGCAGGTGTCAAAACAAAAAAATATACCGTTTTGGCAGGTGATCCTTGAGGATGACTGTAAGGAGCGCATGGTGAGTCCCGAGCAGTCAAAAAAAGAATTGATGGCAATGTATCAGGCGATGAAAGAGGCAGATGCAGCCTATGATGCCAAACAAAAGTCAAGAAGCGGTATGGTAGGCGGAAATGGACAATTGTTTCATGATGCAGTCGTATCTGGAAAAACAATCTGCGGTCCAGTAATTGCATCGGCAATTGAAAAAGCACTGAAGATGGGTGAGTCAAACGCCTGTATGAAACGTATTGTGGCAGCACCTACGGCTGGTGCCTGTGGCGTGGTTCCAGCCGTATATCTAACGCTTCAGGAACAGCGCCAGATTGATGATGAGCGTATGCTTGAGGCAATGTATATTGCATCAGGTGTGGGCGGTGTCATTGCAAACCGTGCATTTCTTGCGGGTGCGGCAGGAGGCTGTCAGGCAGAGATTGGTTCTGCAAGTTCCATGGCAGCAGCAGGAGCTGTTTACCTTGCAGGAGGAGACACCGAGGCAATCATCCATGCAGCAGCTATGGCAATGAAAAATCTGCTTGGCCTTGCATGTGATCCTGTAGCCGGTCTTGTGGAGGTGCCTTGTGTGAAGCGAAATGTTGTAGGTGCAGTTAATGCGCTCTCAGCAGCTGATATGGCACTGGCTGGTGTTCGAAGCATCATTCCGCCAGACGAAGTGTTTGATGCTATGAGAAGTGTTGGAATCAGTCTTCCTGAAGCTATTCGTGAGACAGGAAAGGGAGGACTGGCTGCAACAACAACAGGACAAAAGATTGCGCAGGGGCTTCAGCATGAGTAATCAAGTCCATTGCAGACGACCTGTCAGAAACTTAACTTTGACAGGTTGTTTTGCCGCAGTATTAGGCGGGCTCATTTTATTTTTGTGTCTCGTCTGTGTAAGTGTAACTGTTACGCTGAATTTTCGCCCACTCTACTATTTAGATATGAAGCTGCTTCATATCTCAGACATCAGCGGTTACAGTAATGACGTGATCAGAAAAAACTTTGATGCGTTGATTCGTTACAATAATATCTGGCATACGGGGATACTTAATTTCCCAGATTTTCCAATGTCAGAATCTGGGCGTATTCACTTTGAGGAAGTGAAAAAAGTATTTAGTGTTTTTGAGTATGGAGCATTGATTTTAATTCCACTGTCAGCTGTTGAAATTATAGCGGCAAAGAAAAAGCGTTTTGGAAGTCTTTTTGCAGCAGCGGGAATTATTAGTGTTGGTATACCGGCATCACTTGGTCTTTTGATTGCAGCAAACTGGGAATGGGTATTTATTACATTTCATAAGCTTGTGTTTCAAAATGATTATTGGCTATTTGATCCATATACGGATCCAGTTATTACGATTTTGCCAGATGAATTTTTTATGCACTGTGCAGCACTTATTATGATTCTTGTGCTGGCAGGAAGTCTTGCTTTTTTTGCAGCATGGAAAAAACTGGCAAAGAAAAAAGTAAAATAAGTATGTGCCATAGGGCATCAAAGCAAAGGAGAAAAATGGAAACAATTAAGGAAGCAACAGGTGCGGCAATTCGCCCTCACGATCTTTCATATGAAACAATTCTTTACGCATCCGATTTTGGAGCAGCGCCTAAAAAAAGTGCTGTAGAAAATACTCAGGCGATCAACCAAGCAATTCTGGCAGCATCAAAGCAGGGCGGTGCAACTGTTGTAATTGCAAAAGGAGAGTATCGTACCTATACTATTGAATTAAAAAGTCATGTGCATCTTCATTTCGAGGAAGGCGCAGTAATTCGTGCAGCGAGAACTGATATTAAGCATTCTTATGTCAATCAGGATGGCGAGGGTGGCAATTACCTTGAGCCGGAAATCAATCGTTTTGCAGGTCTGCAGGATCATGGTCACAGCTATTTTGCAAACAGTTTGTTTTATGGTGCAGATCTGTGTGATATCATGATTTCTGGTGATGGACTGATTGATGGAAGCAGCTGGAATGAAGAAGAAAAGTGCCGTGAATATGTGCTTTTAGGCGGTGATCCGTCTGAGCCGGCTTTTAGAAATGAGAAAGGCCATAACGGTGAGTGGTTTGGAAATAAGGCAATTGCACTTGTGCGCTGTAAAAATGTTGTACTGACAGATTTCTCACTTGTAATCGGCGGCCATTTTGCCATTATTGCAGAAGGTGTTGAAAACATGTATGTTGACGGCATTTTGATTGATACAAATAGAGATGCATTTGATGTAGACTGCTGTAAAGATGTGACGGTTAGAAATAGTGTATTCAATTCACTTACAGATGATGGTCTTGTTATGAAAAGCTCCTATGGTGCTGGTATTTTTATGCCGCTTGAAAATGTGCTTATCGAGGATTGCAAGGTATCTGGCTACGATGCAGGAAGCGTCTATGCAAAGACCTACACAAACGAAAAGCTTGTGGCTGAGGATCGCTGTGGCCCGACAGGCCGTGTAAAGCTTGGAACCGAGTCTTCATGTGGCTATCATCAGGTAACAGTGCGCCGTGTTGATTTTGAGCATTCAAGAGGTTTTGCATTAGAAGCAGTAGACGGAAGTGATCTGACAGATATTATTTTTGAAGACAGCCATATGAAGTATATTAGCAGCTCTCCAATTTTTATCCGCGTTGGTGATCGCTGTCGCTTCCCTGTGACAGGTATGCAGATGAGTGAGGAGATTCAGGCTAAGGCACCTAATATTCGTCTGGACAACAGGGGCTTTGTTATTCCTGATAATGAGCATTATCCAGTAATTCCGGCAGTGCGTTATACACCGTCCTACAATAAAACAAAGCTTGTAAGTGTGGACGGACGTTCCTTCTTCACAGTTGTGGATGAAGAAAATCCAGTTACGCTGAATCAGGCAAATTTAGTCAAAGAAGATGGTGTAACTTATGGCAAGATATATGTGGCAGGAGAAGGCTATGTGGCAGACCGCACGAAAGCTCTTGACGCACCAGAGGCAGCATCAAGGGCAAATGGATGCTCAAGACCACTTGCAAAGGTAAAAAATATTAGAATTGCACGTGTCAGCGCAGAGAGTGTTGATCCAAGATACCCGATTCTTCTTGCCGGTCTTGATGGCAGCAACATTGAAAATGTACAGCTGGAAGATATTAAGGTAACTTACCGCGGCGGATTAACGATGGAGCATGCGACAGAGCAGCGTCAGTTAAATACGAACTGGGAGTATACACAGTATCAGACAAAGCCGTCCATTCAGAGCCTTCCTTGGCTTGTGAATACATTTTTCCTGAAAAACGAGGGCTTGCTTCCAAGAGTCGATTGGGACGAAAAAACAAAGAGCTGGAAGGATGATCCTTATAATGTGCCAGAGCTTCCAACTTCTTACCCAGAGCCAAGTATTTTTGGTATCTTGCCGGCATACGGATTTTATGCCCGTCATGTAAAAGGATTAGAGGTAAAGGGTCTGTCAATTGGTTTTGAGAAAGAAGATACGCGTCATGCAATTGTTCTTGATGATGTGGAAGATGCAAGCTTTGAAGATCTTTCTCTTCAGACAGCAAAAGAAACGCAGGAAGTAGCGTTTGTAACAAGTATGTATAAGCGTCCGGCAAATCTAGAATATGTACCAGATCAGCCATATCATATGACAACGATTACAAATGTAACACTGCCAGAAAATATTTCTGTTAAGCTGGCAACAGTTGAGGCACCAGCGCCGGGAACACCAAGAGATTCCTTCTATAGCTGCCCAACACTGCCAATTCCGGAAAATGGCTACCGCTATCAGAAAGAGACAGATGTATATCCATTACCGCTTACTGTTTTTCCACCGTTTGAAAATCGTACAACTGGAAAGACAAGAAATCCGGCAGAGGAGACGAGCCGTAAAGAGGTGCCGGGCATGATTTATAATGAGGGCCTTGCACAGCGTGAGTACACTGTTTATCGTGATCATGGCAAGCATGTATCTGTTATTATGAAGAAAATGACAAAAGAGCAGGTTGGAGAGATTGCAGCAGTTGAACGTGCATGCTTCCTTCCGGCAGAGGCTGCATCCGAGAAAGATTTTGAGGAGCGTTTTTCAAGTCCGGCGTTTGTTTGCTATGGTGCATACAATGAAGAAGGAGAGCTGATTGGCTTTATTGATGGTGCTTCCTATGATAAACCAGAGCTTCCAGATGAACTTTATCATGATACTACAAAGCTTGTAGAAAATGGTCCATGGCAGACTGTATTTGGTGTTAATGTGATTGCACGTTACCGCAGAATGGGTGTTGCAGGCCAGATGGTACGTCACTATGTTGAGGAGAGCCGTAAGCGCGGACAAGACGGTGTTGTGTTAACATGTAAGGATCATCTGCGTCCTCTTTATGAAAAGGCCGGCTTTATCTGGCAGGGTGTATCAGCTTCCACCCATGGCGGTGTGAAGTGGAATGATATGCTGCTTCGATTCCGAAAAGGAGAATAAAAGAAATGAAGAAACTATTGATTTATTTAAAGACATACCGTAAGGAGGCATGTCTGGCACCAATTTTTAAGATGCTTGAGGCTGTCTTTGAGCTGTTTGTTCCGCTTGTTATCAAGGGAATCATCGACTACGGTATTGCAGCAGAAGACCGCGCATATTGTCTTCGCATGGGACTGCTGCTTTTACTGCTTGCCGTAATCGGTCTTGCAATGGCAACTACAGCGCAGTGGTTTTCTGCAAGAGCGGCAGCAGGTTTTGCAGCGAAAATTAAGCAGGTATTAATGGAGCATATACAAAAGCTTTCTTATACAGAGCTTGATACCATTGGTACATCAACGCTGATCACACGTATGACAAGTGATGTCAATCAGGTTCAGACAGGAACGAATTTGGTGCTTCGTCTGTTCATGCGTTCTCCATTCATTGTATTTGGCTCTATGATTATGGCATTTACTATTGATTTTAAGGCTGCCATGATCTTTGTGATTACAATTCCGCTTTTGTCTGTTGTTGTATTTGGCATTATGCTTTCAAGCATTCCGCTTTATAAAAAGGTACAGTCACAGCTTGACCGCGTACTTGGTATTACAAGAGAAAATCTGACAGGTGTGCGTGTAATTCGTGCATTTAATAAGGAAGGAGAAGAAATCAGCCACTTTAAGACAGAGAATGAGCAGTTTACAAGACTACAGACTTTTGTTGGAAAGATTTCAGCATTGATGAATCCATTAACATTTGTTATTGTTAATTCTGCAATTCTTGTTCTTGTCTGGACTGGTGCTTGGAGAGTAGAGGGAGGCATTTTGACACAGGGTGCAGTTGTAGCTCTTGTCAACTATATGTCTCAGATCTTAGTCGAGCTGATTAAATTAGCAGATTTGATTATTAATATTACAAAGGCAGTTGCATGTGGAAACCGTATCCAGAAGGTGCTTGATGTAAAGCCGTCCATGGAAAATGGAAGCGATAAGGAAATTGCAGAGAAAGCGACTGTACCTGCAGTTGATTTTGATCATGTATCCTTAACATATGCTGGCGCAGGTGCACCATCTCTTACTGATATTGATCTTCATGTAAAGACAGGTCAGACAATTGGTATTATAGGTGGAACTGGTTCAGGAAAAACATCTGTTGTTAATTTGATTCCTCGTTTCTATGATACGACACAGGGAAATGTTCTCGTATTTGGAAAGCCTGTAAAAGAACAGGATATGGAATCACTTAGAAGCCAGATTGCTGTAGTGCCTCAAAAGGCAGTGCTGTTTGCTGGAACCATTCGTGAGAACATGAAGTGGGGCAAAGAGGATGCAACAGATGAGGAGATCATGGAAGCACTTACAATTGCTCAGGCAGCTGAGGTAGTACAGAAAAAGGAAGGCGGTCTTGATGCTTTTGTTGAGCAGGGTGGAAAGAATCTTTCTGGCGGTCAGAGACAGCGTCTGACTATTGCGCGTGCACTAGTAAGAAAACCACGCATTTTAATCCTTGATGACAGTGCCTCTGCACTTGACTTTGCAACTGATGCAGCTCTTAGAAAGGCAATTCGAGAGATGAAAAATGCACCAACTGTATTTATTGTATCGCAGAGAACTTCCTCTATCAGATTTGCTGATCAGATTTTAGTGCTTGATGATGGAAAGAGCGTTGGTGTTGGAACGCATGATGAGCTTCTTACAACGTGCAGTGTATATAAAGAAATTTATGATTCTCAGTATAAAAAGTCAGGAAAGGAGGCGTAATCATGGCAGCGAAGAAAAAATATGATCGTACCAAACAGAAGGAAACACTTGTAAAGGTATTAGAATATATTAAACATTACCGTGCTGTTCTGGTGTTTTCACTAATTTTAGCGGCAGTGACAGTTGCATGTACGCTTTATCTCCCTATTCTGACAGGAGATGCTATTAATTTGATTTTATCACCGGGACAGGTGGATTTTAATGGAATTAAGCCTATTCTTTATAAAGGTGCAGCTGTTATTATTATTGGTGCAGCCGCACAGTGGATTATGAATATCTGCAATAACCGCATTACCTATGCAGTTGTGCGTGATATTCGCCAGGAGGCTTTTGAAAAGATTGAAAGACTTCCATTAAAATATATCGACAGTCATCCATACGGTGATATAGTAAGCCGTATTATTGCCGATGCTGATCAGTTTTCTGATGGTCTGTTAATGGGATTTACTCAGCTTTTTAGCGGTGTTCTTACAATTGCAGGTACACTGATTTTCATGCTTACAATTAATATTCCAATGACAGCAGCAGTTGTTGTTCTGACACCAATTTCATTTTTTGTAGCAGGCTTCATTGCTAAGAAGACATTTCATTTGTTCAAGAAGCAGTCCGAGACTAGAGGTGAGCAGACTACGCTTATTGATGAGATGATCAATAATCAGAAGGTCGTTAAGGCATTTGGTCAGGAAGAAAAGGTAATGGAGCGCTTCAATGAGGTCAATGAACGCCTTCGTGACTGCTCTGTAAAGGCTACATTCTTTTCATCTATCACAAACCCGGCAACACGTTTTGTAAACTCTCTTGTATATGCAGCAGTTGCTGTATTTGGAAGCTTTTTCTCTATTGGCGGCGGAATAAATGTCGGTCAGCTGTATAGCTTTTTAAATTATGCAAACCAGTATACAAAGCCGTTTAATTCTATTTCAAGCGTTGTTACGGAGCTTCAGAACGCACTGGCATGTGCAGGAAGACTTCTTGATCTGATTTATGAAGAGACAGAAGTACCAGATGCAGATAATGCAGAGGTTTTGCAGAATGTTAACGGAGCTGTAAAACTGTCTCACGTAAACTTCTCTTATGACCCTAAACAGAAGCTGATTGAAGATTTAAATCTGTCTGTAAAGCCAGGACAGAGAGTAGCTATTGTTGGTCCGACTGGATGTGGAAAAACTACATTGATAAATCTTCTTATGCGTTTTTATGATACAAATGCTGGTACAATTGAAGTTGACGGTCATAATATTCGCAATGTGACAAGAAAGAGCTTACGAGAAAATTATGGTATGGTACTTCAGGAGACATGGCTTAAAAGTGGTACTATCCGTGAAAATCTGATGATGGGACGCCCAGACGCAACAGAGGAAGAAATGATTCAGGCAGCAAAGGCAGCTCATGCACACAGCTTTATTAAGAGAATGCCAAAGGGCTATGACACCGAAATCGGTCAGGATGGCGGTTCGTTATCACAGGGACAAAAACAGCTTCTTTGTATTACACGAGTTATGCTTTGTTTACCTCCGATGCTTATTCTTGATGAAGCAACCTCATCAATCGATACCCGTACCGAGATCAAGATTCAGGAAGCATTTAACCGCATGATGCAGGGACGAACAAGCTTTATCGTGGCACATCGTCTTTCAACTATTCAGGAAGCAGATGTGATTCTTGTCATGAAAGATGGTCATATCATCGAGCAGGGTGACCATGAGTCGCTTCTTGCAAAGAATGGCTTCTATGCAAAGCTGTATAACAGCCAGTTTGCTTTATAATTGCAAAAAAGTGTTACAACTGCAAAATAATCTGTCAGTTAGTTCGCTCGAACGGTATTGACAAATTTTATCATCAATGGTATACTTTCGAAAGTTCCAAGAGGGAGTAGTCGGCGTACAAGATGTACGCAGTATTATCGACAAAATGGTGTAAGCACCCGGTATTACTTGAAATGATGAGACTCAGGGACAGCTTCGGCTGTCTCTGGGTCTTTTTTTACGGCAAAACCAAAACTATAAAAAATAAAGAGAGGGAAAAACGAATGAGTTTAGTGGAGCTATTCATCTTGGCAGTAGGACTTTCTATGGATGCGTTTGCCGTATCAATCTGTAAGGGATTGTCTTTAGGAAAAATTACAAAGAAGCATATGGCAATCGCAGGTGCGTGGTTTGGAGGCTTTCAGGCACTGATGCCGCTTATAGGATATTTTCTTGGAAGTTTTTTTGCTGATATGATTACAAAGTATGCGCACTGGATTGCGTTTGTGCTGCTTATTATTATCGGTGGAAACATGATTAAGGAAGCGATGGGAGAAGAAGAAAAAGTTGATGCCTGTATGGATGCCAAAGAGATGTTCATTTTGGCGATTGCCACTAGCATTGATGCACTTGCCGTTGGTGTAACCTTTGCATTCTTAAAGGTACAGATAGTTCCAGCTGTAAGCTTTATTGGCTGTGTAACTTTTGTCTGTTCTGCAATTGGCGTTAAGATTGGAAGTATATTTGGATCTAAATACCGCTCAAAATCAGAATTTTGCGGAGGCATGATTCTTATTTTGATTGGACTGAAGATTTTACTTAATGGTTTAGGAATTATATAAAAAAGAGAGCAATCACCCAGATGTTAAATGTCTGGATGATTGCTCATTTTTATTATAGGCTTTAGCCTGTTGAACTGCTTGGAGTTTTTCGTGTTCCGAAAAATGA
>ERZ836829.1416-NODE-1416-length-14255-cov-9.483662_pt1 | contig 14255 bp, 16 predicted proteins | sample MGYA00519574_ERZ836829 | MGnify/ENA primary metagenome ERZ836829 (study PRJEB31850, sample SAMEA3708808) | human gut metagenome | biome: human gut; feature: human-associated habitat; material: faeces | place: China | collected 2014 ... | reverse complement strand
TTTGATCCAACGCGAAAGGGAACCCTGACGGTTCCCTTTCACACTATCCTTCCCTCCGAAATCTTCGGCAGGAGGGTTTATCGATAACCTCAGGCGGCTCCGGCGGCATGTGTGCCGCCGGGGCCGCCTGTCACCTCTGGGGCGTATAGGGGGCCACGTCGATGCCGGTGTAATACCACTTCAAAATCTCGTCGTAGCTCTTCCCCTCCTTGGCCAGGGCGTTGGCGCCGTACTGGCTCATGCCCACGCCGTGGCCGTAGCCGGTGACGGAGAAGGTGACACCATCCGCCGAGGCGGAGACCGTGAAGCTGGTGGAGCGCAGGCCGAACAGGGTACGCAGGCTTCCACCGCCCACGGTGACGCCGCCGATGTCCACCGTCTCCACCCCGCCGGCGGAATTGGGGACAAGGTTGGCAAACCAGCCCGCCGGCTCGCCGGACAGATCGGCCTGCGGGTACTGGGCCAGCAGCTTGCTTTTGAACTCGTCCAGGGGCACTGTGACGGTGGAGTGGTAGTTGGGCACCTCGTCCCCCTCGGGGCTGTCCACGCTGGTGAGGTAGGGCACCGCGTTGCCCCACACCTCCACCGCGTCCACCGTCCTTCCGGCGGCGGAGGAGAAGAACACCGCCTGGATGGGCTGGCCCCGGAAGAGGGCCGCCAGACCGTCGGTATCCGCCACGGCGGCGGCGATCTTGTCGGTGTAGGTCTGGGCGTTCTCCCCCCAGTTGGCGGCGGCGTCCGCCGGGTCGATGTAGGCCTGGCAGCAGGTGATGTCCGTGCACACGTCGGCGTCCGGGTGGGCCTCCACGGTGCGCTCCATCTTGGAGAGGGTGTAGGTGCGGGCGGCCACCGTCTGGGCCTTGAGGGCCTCCGGCTCAAAGGAGGCGGGCATCTCCGCCGCCACCACCCGCCACAGGTACTTGTCCAGCGGCAGGGTGAGCACCTCCCCGTCCCCCAGGGCCACCCGCACCTGTACCCGGCCGTCCGCCGTCTGGCCGGGGGTGACCACGGTGCGGTCGATGGGCAGGGTGCCGGTGGCGGCGGGGGGCTGGGACGGCCCGGCAAGCGGCTCCTCCCCCAGCAGGAGCAGCGGCAGCAGAAACAGGGTGAGCAGCAGCACCAGGGCGGTGGCCACCACCTGCTTCATTCCCCCTCCGCCCCCTCCTTTTTGCAAGTTTTGTTTCAGCATCATTCAGATTTCGCCCGTCCTTGCTTTTTTCAGATTGACTGTTTGATAAAAAGAGAATACAATATTGGACAAATGAAACCAGACAGAGGAGCTGTTGCATATGGACCATGCGGTCAGGGACGCCTCCGCCGACTTTATTGAAAGTCTATGCGCGGAGTACCAGAAGCATAACCAGATCGACCCGGCCTTTTATGAGCGCTACCGCGTCAAGCGGGGCCTGCGCAACGCCGACGGCACCGGCGTCATGGCCGGGGTGACCCAGATCGGCAACGTCATGGGCTATTACGTCCAGGACGGCGAGCGGATTCCCGCCCCCGGCAAGCTGGTGTACCGTGGTATCGACGTGGAGGAGCTGATCAACGGCTTTGTCAGTGAGGGCCGCTTCGGCTTTGAGGAGACCGCCTACCTGCTTCTCTTCGGCGCCCTGCCCACCCGGGCCCAGCTCACCGCCTTTGAGGGACTGCTCTCCGCCCACCGGGCCCTGCCTCCCATGTTCACCGAGGACATGATCCTCAAGGCCCCCAGCCCCGATGTGATGAATAAGCTGGCCCGCTCGGTGCTGGCCCTCTATTCCTATGACGGGCGGCCCGATGACATGTCCCTGCCCAACCAGCTCCGGCAGGCGGTGGAGCTCATTGCCCGCGTGCCGGTGATCGTGGCCCACGCCTTCGCGGCCAAGCGGCACTACTACGACAACGAGTCCCTCTACCTCCACCGGCCCCAGGAGGGGCTGAGCGTGGCGCAGAACTTCCTCTACTCCGTGCGCCACGACAACCGGTACACCGACGAGGAGGCCCGGCTGCTGGATCTGTGCCTGGTGCTCCACGCCGAGCACGGCGGCGGCAACAACTCCGCCTTTGCCTGCCGGGTGCTCTCCTCCTCCGGCACCGACATCTATTCCTCCATCGCGGCGGCGGTGGGCTCCCTGAAGGGTCCCCGCCACGGCGGCGCCAACAAGAAGGTCATGGAGATGTTCGGACACATTGAGGCCGAGGTGTCCGACTGGACGGACGACGACGCGGTGCGGGACTACCTGGGCCGCCTGCTGCGGAAGGAGGCGGGAGACCGCTCGGGCCTCATCTACGGCATGGGCCACGCCATCTACACCCTGTCCGACCCCCGGGCCGTCCTCCTCAAGCGGTTTGCCCGCAGCCTGGCCGAGACCAAGGGCATGCTGGATGAGTTTGAGCTCTTTGAGCGGGTGGAGCGCCTCACCCCCGAGGTGCTGCGCTCCGTCAAGGGGGAGGAGAAGGTGGTGTGCGCCAACGTGGATCTCTTCTCCGGACTGGTTTACAAGATGATGGGCATACCCATGGAGCTCTACACCCCCCTGTTCGCCGTGGCCCGGATGGTGGGCTGGTGCGCCCACCGCATCGAGGAGGTCTGCCAGCCCGCCAACCGCATCATCCGCCCGGCCTACAAGGCGGTGGCCCCCATGCGCGCCTTTGTGCCGCTGGACCAGAGGTGAGCCATGAGCCAGGTGACCAAGCGGGCCCTGGAGGCCTCCCTCAAGAAGCTGCTGCTGGAGCGGCCGCTGGACAAGATCACCGTCACCGACATCGCCGAGGACTGCGGCATCAACCGCATGACCTTCTACTACCACTTCCGGGACATCTACGACCTGGTGGAGTGGGCCTGCCAGGAGGACGCCCGGCGGATACTGGACGGCAAGCGCACCTATACCACCTGGCAGGAGGGGTTCCGCCGGATTCTGGACGGGCTGATCGACAACAGGCCCTTTATCCTCAACGTCTACCGCTCCGTCCGCCGGGAGCAGGTGGAGACCTTTCTCTTTCAGGTCACCCACGGCCTGCTCATGGGCGTGGTGGAGGAGCTGGACCCCCGGGGAGAGGTGCGGGAGGAGGACAAGGCCTTTCTGGCCGACTTCTACAAGTACGCCTTTGTGGGGCTGGTTCTGGACTGGATCCGCACCGGCATGAAGGGAGAGCCGGCGGAGCTGGCCCGCCGGGTAGAGCTGGTGGTTTCGGGCAGCTTTGCCCAGGCGCTGGAGCGCCTGCGGGCGGATTCCGCCCATCAGGCGGACCCGTTTGATCAAAATTGAGACAGAGGGGCCCGGGTGATGAAACTTCCATCACCGGGGCCCCTCTGCTGATTGCGCCGCCGTTCCGGAGGGGCTATACTGGCCCCAGAATCCAAAGCAACGCTATGAAACGGAGGCATTTTCATGTATTATTCCAGCGGCAATTACGAGGCCTTTGCCCGCCCGGTGAAGCCGGAGGGCGTGGAGCATAAATCGGCCTATCTGGTGGGCTCCGGCCTGGCGGCCCTGACGGCGGCCTGCTATCTGGTGCGGGACGGGCAGATGCCCGGCCGGAACATCCACATCCTGGAGAAGGAGCCCATCGCCGGCGGCGCCTGCGACGGCTGGCACTACGAGGGACTGGGCTACGTCATGCGGGGCGGCCGGGAGATGGACAACCACTTCGAGGTCATGTGGGATCTGTTCCGCTCCATCCCGTCCATCGAGACCGAGGGCGTGTCCGTCCTGGACGAGTACTACTGGCTCAACAAGCGGGATCCCAACTACTCCCTCATGCGGGCCACGGTCAACCGGGGGGAGGACGCCCACACCGACGGCAAGTTCGGCCTGAGCGACCAGGGCGCCATGGAGATCATGAAGCTGTTCTTCACCCCCGACGAGGCCCTGTACGACAGGCCCATCACGGACGTGTTCAGCAGTGCGGTGCTGGAGTCCAACTTCTGGCTCTACTGGCGCACCATGTTCGCCTTTGAGAACTGGCACTCCGCCCTGGAGATGAAGCTCTACCTCAAGCGCTTCATCCACCACGTGGGGGGCCTGCCCGACTTCACCGCCCTGCGCTTCACCCGCTACAACCAGTATGAGTCCATGATCCTGCCCATGCTCAAGTACCTGGAGGCGCACGGCGTCCAGTTCCACTTCAACACCAGGGTGGTGGACGTGGAGTTCGACCTCCGGCCCGGCCGCAAGCAGGCCAGCCGCCTGGTGCTGCTGCGGGACGGGGCGGAGGAGCACATTGATCTGACGGAAAACGACCTGGTGTTCCTCACCCCCGGCGGCTGCGTGGAGAATTCCGCCCTGGGTTCCCAGGATTCCCCCGCCCCCTTCCGGCCGGAGCTGAAGCCCGGCGGCGGCTGGGACATGTGGCGGCGCATCGCCGCGCGGGACCCCGCCTTCGGCCGGCCGGACAAGTTCTGCTCCCAGCCGGAGTTGAGCAACTGGATGAGCGCCACCGTCACCACCCTTGACGACAAAATTCCCCCCTATGTCCAGCGCATCTGCCAGCGGGACCCCTTCTCCGGGAAGGTGGTCACCGGCGGCATCGTCACCGCCAGGGACTCCAACTGGCTGCTGAGCTGGACCTTCAACCGCCAGCCCCAGTTCCGCGACCAGCCCAGGGGGCAGCTCGTTGGGTGGATCTACGGCCTGTTCAGCGACAAGCCGGGCAACTTTGTGAAAAAGCCCATGCGGGAGTGCACCGGGCGGGAGATCTGCATGGAGTGGCTCTACCACATGGGGGTGCCCGAGGGGGAGATTGCGGAGCTGGCCGCCCACAGCGCCAATACCGTCCCCTGCATGATGCCCTACATCACCGCCTTCTTCCTGCCCCGGGCCGCCGGCGACCGGCCCCGCGTCGTCCCCGACGGGGCGGTGAACTTCGCCTTCCTGGGGCAGTTTGCCGAGACGGAGCGGGACACCATCTTTACCACCGAGTACTCCATGCGCACCGGTATGGAGGCGGTCTACACCCTGCTGGACATCGACCGGGGCGTGCCCGAGGTGTGGGGCTCCACCTACGACGTGCGGGATCTGATCAACGCCTCTGTCCAGCTTCGGGACGGCCGCAAGCTCACCGAGCTGGAGCTGAACCCGGCCGAGCGCCTTGCCCTCAAGGCGGTACTCAAAAAGCTCCATGGCACCGACCTGGAGAAGCTGCTCCAGGACTACCACGCCATCTGACCAGACCGGCCCCGGCGCTTTCGAAAAGCGCCGGGGCCGGTGCCCGTCAAAAAGGTCTGTTGAACGCTTCCGGCCGGCCCAAATGGCTCTTTATCTGCGAAACAGCCAGTAGAGCGGTTCCCGGGCGACCGTCATGCCCACCTTTTTCTGGAGGGCCAGGGAGGGGGCGTTGTCGATAAGCACCTGGCCAAAGGCATACTGCCCCCGCTCCAGCGCCAGCCGCACCGCCCCCCGGAGCAGCGCTTCCCCCAGGCCCCGGCGGCGGTAGGCGGGCAGCACCTCCAGAAGGCCGATGGAGCCCTCGCCGTGGAAGCCCGCGAAGCCCGCCAGCGTCCCGTCCACGAAGGCCCCCAGCATACCGGCGCCGATGGCCTGCCGGATGTGCTCCAGGCCGCCGATATCGCTCTTGCTGTAGTGCTCACAGACGTAGGGGGCCCACTCCTCCCCCAAAAGGCGCAGCTCCCCGCCGAAAGCCGGCGCCTCCGGCGGCTCCGGAGCCATCCAGGCGGCCTGGACGCACAGCTCCTCTTTCCACAGGCCGAAGCGGCCGGCCAGCTCGTCCCGGTACCAGAGGTCGTGGCCCACCAGCAGGTCACAGTCCGCAGGCAGCAGGGGGAGCATCCCATCCAGGGCGGCCCGGTCCCGGGCGGTAAGCATGTAGGCCCCCGACCCCCGGTCATAGAGCAGCACCCCGCCCTCCCCGGCCCAAAGCAGCTCCGCCGAGCCCCGTCGCAGCACCTCCAGCATGTTTAAGTAGAGCAGCCTATTTCGGTTCAGACAGGCCAGCGCGGTTTCGTTTAAAGACATGGCGCACCTCCTTATAAAGCGGCAGAGAGATGACGAAGCTGGTAAGCCGCCCGTTGCTCTCGCAGCGGATGTTCCCTCCGTGGCTCTCCACGATCTCCTTGGCGATGGCCAGCCCCAGCCCGGCCCCGCCGGTGCGGGAGGAGCGGGCGGCGTCCAGCCGGTAGAACTTCTGGAAGATGTTGGCCAGCTCCCCCTCGGGGATCTCCAGCCCCTCGTTGCGGATGGTGATCTCCGCCTGACGCCCTACGGTTTTGGCCTGAATGTCCACCCGGCCGCCGGGGGTGGAGTAGCTGACGGCGTTGCGCAGCACGTTATCAAAGACCCGGGCAAGTTTGTCCGGGTCTCCCAGCACCACTAGGTGGTGCTGAATTTCCACCGTGCACCGGAGCTGCTTCTCCGCAAAGAGGGGGTAGAACTCGTCGGCGAGCTGCTCCAGCAGCATGGACAGCTGGATGGGCTGGCGCTCCCCCGGCCCGCTGTCCAGATCCATCCGGGTGATGTCGAAAAACTCCCCCAGCAGCTCCTCCAGCCTCCGGGCCTTGTCCAGGGCGATGCCGGTGAACTTGGCCCGCTGGGCGGCGTCCAGGCCGGGGTCGTCCCGCAGCAGGGTGAGGTAGCCCACCACCGAGGTCAGCGGGGTCTTGAGATCGTGGGCCAGGAAGGCCACCAGATCCCCCTTGCGCTGCTCGCTCTCCCTGGCCGCCGCCTCCCGCGCCCGGAGCTGCCGCTGGATGGCGTTCAGATCCTCCTGGATGGGGGCCAGCTCCCGGGGCAGCTCCACCGGCTCCGCCTGGGCCTCCACCAGCCGGCGGGTGGCCGAGCGGATGTCGTCCAGCCAGCGGGTAAACCGGCCCATGGCCAGGTAGAAGGCGATGAGCATCAGCAGCATGGTACCCAGGGTGAGGATCTCCTGCTTGTTGTTGCGGATATAGCGCTGGTAGAGCTCCGCCGCCCCCTCCGGGCTCTGGCCGAACAGGGTGGTGGCCGCCCAGAGGAAAAAGCGGGCGAAGGGGTCCTGGAGCACCCCATCCACCACCACCTCCAGCAGAAAGATGCCCACGCCCCCCGCGATCAGGGTGCCCAGCACCACAAGCAGCAGCATTTTCAGCTTGAGGCGGGTATATTTTCCATCCAAGACGTTCTCCTCCTATGTCCCGTGTCCGGCCGCCGAGCGCTGCGCAAAGCGGAGCACCGACCAGGCCCCGCCCAGCAGCAGAACCTCCAGAAAGGCGGCAAAGCGCCACAGCACCAGCCCCACCGCCAGATGCCGGCCGAACAGGGGGCCCATGAACAGGTAGAAGCTCCCCTCCGCGCCGCCGGCGTTGCCTGGGAGCATGATGATGCGGGAGAGCACCAGCACCAGGCACTGGACCAGCACCAGCTCCCAGAAGGAGCCCCCTGTCAGCCCCAGCCCCCGGTAGAGGAAGAAGGGAATGGCAAACAGGGCCGTCAGCTCCACAAACATGCCCGCGAACAGGCCCGCCAGCATCCGGCGGTTGCCCTTGAGGGCGCGGAGCTGTGCGCAGAACTCGTCCACCTTTTCCATGCCCTTGTCCACCATGCCCTCCCTGGCCATCACCTTCCAGTGGCGGGCGAGGAAGGTGAGGATGCGGCGGATCAGACGCTGAATAGGCTCCGGCCGCACGGCGGTAAAGAGGGCCAGCCCGCATAGAAACACGTAGAGGGCGATCAGCGCCCCCGCCCCCGCCACGGCGGGGCCCAGCCCCTCCCGCCGCCAGAACAGCTCATAGGCCAGGGCGGCCACTGCATAGCCGGTGTAAACCATGGTGTTGGCCACTGCCTTCCAGGTGTAGATGGAGGCGGTGTAGGTGGCGCTCATGCCCGCATCGTACATCAGCTTGAGCTGCACCGGCGCGCCGGCGGGGCCCAGCTTGTAGTAAAACTCCCCAATATAGGCCGCATCAAAGCAGCCCGCCAACTTGACGGGACAGCCCGCCGAGCGGCCCATACCGTAAAAGATCAGCGCGTCCACGCTTTCGCTGAGGGGGACGCACAGGGCTGCCCCCAGCAGCCACAGGGGCTGGATGGAGGCCAGCAGGGCCCGCACATCCATAGTACGGGCCACATACACGATGAGCCCCGCCAGAATCGCGCCGCCGATGGACAGGCCGGCGATGGAGAAAATACGATTGAACAGGGCCTTCTTATTTTTCTTTTCCGTTGGGAACACCTTCTCCAGACAGGTTCAGTTGCTGCGGCGCAGCACGCCGCCGCACCGGCAGCGGTACCGCTCCGGGTGGTCCACCAGCGGGGAGCGGCGGCTCCGGCAAAACTCCTGCCCGCAGCGCTCGCACACCAGCCGGTAGCGCACCGGCCGCACATCCGCCACCCCCAGCGCCTCGCAGGTGCCGGTACGGGAGATGGCATAGCCGTAGGCCCCATTCATCCGTGCGGCGTACTCCTTCCAGAGGGCCCCATGGTTGCGGCAGCCGGGGCAGGTGTGGAGCACTTCGTGGGCCAGGGTCTGCATACACGCCCGCTCCTCCGCCTCCAGCAGCCGCTCGGACAGCTCAATCACATACTCCCCGCCCCGCCGGATGCAGCAGCCGAACCGGGTCACTGCCCGGCGGTTGACCGCCACGCGGGGGGAGATGCGGGCCGACACCGGGATACCGAGGGCTCTGGCCTGCTCCACCGCCCGGGCCAGCAGGGCGTCAAACTCATTCATAGGATGCCTCCATTTATACTAAAAATGATTGTACCACCCTTTTTCGGAAAAGTCACTAGCCGCCTTTGGCGGCGGGGTGGGTCACAGCATAGAATGGCCCGGGAGGTAATTGTCATGAAATACTGTTTTGACCCCTGCGGCTGTCCGCCGCCCTGCCCCCCATATCCGCCCTGTCCGCCCTCCCCGTCCGGGCCCACAGGCCCCACCGGGCCAACCGGGCCGCAGGGGGAGCGGGGACCGACGGGCCCCCAGGGCGCCGCCGGAGCGCAGGGCCCCACCGGGCCCTCTGGAACCACGGGGCCGCAGGGCCCTGCCGGAGGCCAAGGTCCCCAGGGTGTGCCTGGGCCTACCGGCCCTCAGGGTATCCGGGGCATGGACGGCCCCACCGGGCCGCAGGGACTTCCCGGCCCAGCCGGAGCCACCGGGCCACAGGGGCCCCAGGGCGCGACCGGACCGACAGGCCCGCAGGGGACGCCCGGCGCCACTGGCCCCACTGGTCCTGCGGGTGGACCGGGTGAGGATGTCTTTGCTTCCTACTACTCCGATGTACGATCCGTCCCCAACAACGGACAGATTCCGCTCTATGAGCTGCTGAATGACCCCACAGGCAATATCACACTGAGCGGCACCCAGCAGCTTCGGCTCCAGCCCGGCTATTACCAAGTCTTCTTCGACGTGTTTGTGATCCTGGCCTCACCTGGGTATCTTCAGATCACCCCGTCGTTCAACGGCCAGGCCCGCATCGACCTGGGCATCTATTTCCGTACCGCCGGAAGCGACTCCACTGCAGGCGGAGCCCGGGCACTCAGCTTTTACGCACCGGCCCCCACCACCTTCTCCCTGACTTACAGCAGCAGTGTGGACGGCCGGAATGTGCAGACCGGGTTGGTGATTCAGAAAATGAACCGGGCGTCAGGCTAACCGCTCCGCGCGGCCAGGGTTCGCCTGGCCGCGCCCAGGAGTTCTGATGTTTTTCTTACAATTACGCCCCGCCCTTGACTTGCCGCCGCCGCTTTGGCTATAATGTCCTGGAAAAGGGGGCGGATGCCATGGACGCGCGGATTCTGGTTGTGGACGACGAGCCGGAGATTGCCGATCTGGTAGAGGTCTATTTGAAGAGCGAGGGGTGCACCGTGTTCAAGTGCGGCACCGGCACCGAGGCGCTGGCCGTGGTGCGGACCCAGGCTCTGGACCTGGCCATCCTGGACGTGATGCTCCCCGACATCAGCGGCTTTACCCTCTGCGGGGAAATCCGCAAGGAGCACCACTTCCCTGTACTCATGCTCACCGCCAAGGCGGAGGACATGGACAAGATCACCGGCCTCACCATCGGCGCGGACGACTACATTACCAAGCCCTTCAACCCGCTGGAGCTGATGGCCCGGGTCAAAGCCCAACTGCGCCGCTACACCCGCTACAACGAGGCCGACAAGGCCGGCGACTGCCGGGACATCATTGACTTCAACGGCCTGGTCATCAACCGGGCCACCCACGAGTGTACCCTCTACGACCGGGAGCTGGGCCTCACCCCCATCGAGTTTGACATTCTCTGGATGCTCTGTGAGAACCGGGGCCAGGTCATCTCCGCCGAGCGGCTCTTTGAGAGCGTGTGGGGGGAGAAATACCTGGACCGCAATAATACCGTTATGGTTCATATCCGCCGCTTGCGGGAAAAAATGGGCGAGCCCTCCCGCAATCCCCGGTTCATTAAGACCGTCTGGGGCGTCGGCTACAAAATTGACTAATTTTTTTGAAAAAAACAATTGACAAAACGGGAATGATCGCGTATACTGAATCCTGCCCTGTCCGACAGGGGGTTTTCAATGGCGGCATAGCTCAGTTGGCTAGAGCATGCGGTTCATACCCGCAGTGTCCCCGGTTCAAATCCAGGTGCCGCTACCAGACCCCAAAAGACGGCACCGCGCCGTCTTTTGGGACTTCCCTTCAGGAGTATCCCGCCCCGCTTGGGCAACCTGGCCCGTTGGTCAAGTGGTTAAGACACCGCCCTTTCACGGCGGTAACACGGGTTCGAGTCCCGTACGGGTCACCAATATATGGAGGCGTAGCTCAGCCGGTAGAGCACTTGCTTCACACGCAAGGGGTCACAGATTCGAGTTCTGTCGTCTCCACCAGAACAAAACCCTGTAGTCTCAATGACTACAGGGTTTTTTGTCTTGTTTTCTCATATATTCTACGTGCACTATTTAGCAGGATTTCGGGGCATATCTCGGGGCTTTGGGGGCAATTGTGGGGGCACAATCTTTCCTCTCTCATAAACAAGCGAGGCCCTCCTGCTCGAGCTAGAGGGCCCCCTTTTACACACGACACATCCCGTAGAAAAAGAGAAAGGATGATCGTCGTGCCCATATCCTATTTCATGTTCAGGCGAAAGAAATACGCCCCGGAGATCGGCACATACTATAGCTACGATATCGTAGTATATGGCCTTTTGCACCAAGGCCCTGTGCAGATTCTCCAGGACGTATCGACCGATGCGGAACTGGTCTTTCGCATGGTCATGGCGTTTAATAGGTATAGCCTCTCACCGCTGCACCTAAAGGACGCCGTGTTGGACATGCTGGAGTAATTGCTTACTGGGCAGAGGTGGTCGCCTCTGTCCAGTTTTTATTCCCTCAACGCCGGAGTTATCAAGTAACCGTCCGCCCGGTCTGTCAAACGTGAAGGGTCGTTCCAAACCATATCCAAGAAATTTTCATAATTGATATCTGTTGTGTTTTCCCGGCTGATTCCAATTATAAAGGCATCTGCTTGGATCTCATTTCCGCCGGTATCCAAAAATGTGTGCCTAAAAGTTACAGACAACTTATCAACATCAGGGATACCAAACACCCAACTCATTAGTGTCACAGTGTCTCTTGCGTAATCGCGAATTGCAACTTCATCTGTTGGCTCCTCTACTGCGTGCAGTACCACTGTAGCTTCGTTGTCCGTGTATTCCGCTTTGAGGACTTCATAACTGCTCCCGAAAGATAGGCTTAACGCGGCAGTTAAACGCTCGTCACCTGTCCCTTTCTGATAGGCTTCAATTAATTCGGTTCGCCTTTTTGCATATTCCTCCTCCTCTTGCTTATTTTGAAAACATATCAGAAGAATCCCGATAGCCAAGACTACGATTACAACGCAGGCAAGACCACAAAAAATGCGCTCCATCTTGCTCATCTTTTTCAACGCTACATCCCCCCCATACCTATGTTTCCCAGTATCACGCAATATTCCCGCGAATCAAGTCGAATCATGTAAAATAGATCACTTTTATACTGTCGACATTATACCATACTGTCGATAGTATAAAGTATAATGGTGCATACTGTCAAGGGGTGGTCGCATGGCATATTCAGATGCGCAAAAAGAGGCAACCGCGCGATATAATAAAAAGGCTTATGACCGCATTGAAATCAAAGTAACAAAAGGGCGGAAGGCAAAAATATTTGCTTTTGCCTCCAGTAAACACAAAAGTGTAAATCAGTTTATTGTTGAACTAATTGATATAGCTATGAACGAAAAGTAAGCACCGCTCCCATACTGGAAACGGTGCTTGCTTTATTTTTTCACATCCATGTCCCTCTCAATCAGGTCTACGATATAGGCGTTCAGACTCATGCCCTTCTGCTGTGCATGGGCTTTTATTTTTTCTTTGGTGCCCCCCTGCACACGAATCGTAATATGATCTAGTTTCTCCAAATATCGCTTGTTCCCTTCCAGATGGGCTTTTGTGGCCATTAATATCACCTCAACTACACTATATCACATTCAGATTCATGTATCCATGTATAGCATCAACAAATACATACATTTATATTTGGTGAGTTTTACCATTGAAATACATGCATACATGTATTATAATAAGACCATCGAAAGGAGGTGAGTGCCACATGAGCAAGCGAAAGAAAAAGGGCGGCGAGGTTCAGCCCGACAAACTGATAACCCTCGCCACCGCAACCCTAAACCTCATAACAGCCCTGATTCTTCTCCTTGAGAAGCTAAAGAGCTAGAGGTGGGGGAGGTAACCCCTCCCCCTTCTAGGATAACAAATCGCTTGCGAGGTGTCAAGGCATGGACATTTTTATCTATATCCTACTCGGAATCAGCATAGGGCTATCTGTGTGCGTCATCATTCGAACCTTAAAAAAGAAGTAGCCCGTCTGATGATGGCCCGCCGGGCACGGGCCGAAACGCCCCGTCAGGGGCGTCACGGGAGCCCGTCGGCACCAGGGAACACCGCCGCCCTGTTTTGATATATGCACCTTGAAAAAGCGCCCCCGAAGCTCACAGCCCCGGGGGCGCTTCAAACTCTCAATCGCTTAGTGATTTACTTCTCTTCGTTCTGGTCTCCACCCAGCTTGTCCTCCGCACCGTCCACGGTGTGAAATCACCCGATCCCGATACTAGCCAGAAGATACCCTATCGCGCCCGTAATGATAGCCGCCACGACCGTCTCCCACCGCTTGGACGGCTTCTCTTTCAGGGCGGTGAGGTCGAGGGCGATAGAGTCCAGCTTGTCCATGATGGTGTCCAGCCTGGTCCCGCTGACGGCCTGTACCCGCTCACAATTGCCAATGCGAGAGTAAAATTCCGCATGGCGTTGGGAGTTGGTTTCCTTTTCGGCCTCAAAGTCCTTCTCCAGCCTGTCCACCCTGGTTTTCAGCGTACAGTTGTTCTCACAATCATTGACGGGCATGGGTTAGCCCCCCTTCATCTGCTTATAGACCTGATTGATACCAGTGGCCGCAAGGCCGGAGACAATGCCAACGGCGGCGGCGGTCAAATAGTCAGAAGCGGGGAACTCAGGCATGATGAACATGCCGAGGATGCCAAGCACCGCGCCAAACGCACCGCAGATGATGGGAATCCACTTATTGTCCAGTCCAGTGGCCTTGACCACCTGGCCGACGAGGAAGCAGATTACAGTGATGACCGCCACTCCGGTGATACCCAAAGAAGAAATGTCCATGATATGTACCTCCATCAAATCAGATTAAGCCTGTCCAGCACGACAGCCAGCTCCTGCCGGGTCATATTATCGCGGGGACGGGTGCCGTCCAGTACGCCCTTGTCTTTGGCCTTTCCCCACGCTTCAGCGGCCCAACTGTCCGGGGTATCCTCTGCATTGTCCTCTCCCGGTTCGGCTTGCCACGCCACGCCCAGGAACTCACAGATGCCTTTTGCGGTGGCCTCGGCCAGCTTGTCCCGGTACTTGCTATCCTTGAGATACTCCGTGTCCATCTTGTTGGTATGGAAGCCGTACTCAATGAGCGCGGCGGGGGCGTCCGTCTTGGCGAGCACGGTATACATCTCATGCTTGATAGGTTCATTTCTCAGGGAAACCCCGGCGGCGTGGAAAGTGTTGACCAGCTTGGAGGCCAGAACATTGCGCTGCGCCGTCATAGGCCCTGCGCTGGTGTAGATCTCCAGCCCGGACGCGCTCGACCAGCACCCCTCCCCGTAAGCGTTGGTGTGGATGCTCACAAAGCAGTCCGGCTTTGACTTATTACTGATGTTGGCCCGCTCTGTCAGGCTGGGGTAATTGTCCGCCGTCTTGGTGAGCACCACGCCCACCCCTTGGGCCTCCAGAAGCGGTTTGATACGCT
>ERZ836829.1392-NODE-1392-length-14512-cov-3.274331_pt1 | contig 14512 bp, 16 predicted proteins | sample MGYA00519574_ERZ836829 | MGnify/ENA primary metagenome ERZ836829 (study PRJEB31850, sample SAMEA3708808) | human gut metagenome | biome: human gut; feature: human-associated habitat; material: faeces | place: China | collected 2014 ... | reverse complement strand
TGTGCCTCCAACAAGCAAAACGCGCCCGTGTACGTACGGGGGCACTGCTTGCTAATTTGCGAAGCAACAAAATATATTGGCTATAATCGTTGTATTTTACGGCGTCAATATGTTGACGCCAAAGACTGAAAGTGGTACAATAAAATGTAATATTTATTAAAATGGGGATAAGTATATGGATTGCAATGAATTTAAAAAATGGTTGGTTAAAAAAAACAAATATACAGATGCTTCAATAAAGGATATTGTTTCGAGATTGCGAAGAGCGAACAATATTTTGACTTTTCAAAATGAAGATATTTATTTGTTTAGATTGAATCAATGTGAAGAATTTCAAAAAGCTTCTGTAACTGTCAAATCTCAAATTAGGCGATCGGTTAGATTATATTTTCAATATTTAGAAGAAACGGAGAATACACAGTAATGAAAGTCTTATCTTTATTTGCAAATATAGGAGTAGCAGAAGCATACCTTAGAGGATTAGGAATAGAAGTTTCTGTGGCTAATGAATTATTAGAAAGACGTGCAAAATTATATTCTGAGATATATCCTGAGACAGAGATGATTTCTGGAGATATTACTAATGCAAAAATATTTAATCATGTCATAGAAGCAGCAAAGAATAAAAAAGTGGATTGCATAATGGCAACACCGCCATGTCAAGGTATGAGTACTGCTGGTCAACAGGATGAAGAAGATGAAAGAAATAAATTGATTATGCCAGTTATGGATGCCGTTCATATTTTAAAGCCAAACTATGTGTTTATTGAGAATGTTCCTAACTTTCTGAATACAGCGATAGAAGTGAAGGGGAATAATATTTTAATACCAAAATATATTGAAAATGAATTGGGAAATGAATATGAGATACATAGTTATACTATAAATACAAAAAACTATTCTGTTCCACAGGTAAGGGAAAGAGCAATATTTTTAATTACAAAAAAAGGATTGAGTCATATTTGGCTGTTGCCTAAACCTGATGAGAAAATCATAACAATGAGAGATGCGATTGGAAATATTCCGTCTATAGATCCGTATATAAAAGATATTAGCAAAAAAGAAATGAAAGAAATGTTTCCAGAATATGAAGAAAAGAAAGAACGTGCTCTTGAAATATCTAGGTGGAATATTCCACCACATCATATAAAAAGACAGGTTGTTTCAATGATGCATACACCAACGGGGAAGACTGCTTTTGATAATGAAAAGTATTTTCCTGTCAAAGAAAATGGAACTCCTGTTAAGGGATACAGAAATACTTATAAACGGCAAAATTGGGATACACCAGCATATACAGTTACCATGGATAATAGGAAAATATCATCTCAAAACAATGTACATCCCGGAAGATATTTGGGAAAGGATAAGAATGGAGATGATGTGTATTCTGATGCAAGAACACTTACGTTATTTGAACTTATGTTGGTAATGAGCTTGCCATCGGATTGGCCTGTGCCGGAAAAAACATCAGAAGCTTTTTTGAGACGCATAATAGGAGAGGGAATTCCTCCTCTATTTGTAAAAAAAGTGTTTGAAAAACTTATAGAGAGGTAAAGACAAAATGCGATTAAATGGATTATCGCTGTTTTCAAATGTTGGAATAGCAGAAGCCTATTTGAAGGATGTAGGGATTGATATAGTATTGGCTAATGAAATAGATGATAAAAGAGCCAGGTTTTATCAGGAAGTATATTCTGATGCTCATATGATTTGCGGTGACGTGACAGATCCAATAGTAAGAGAAGAAATTGTAAAAGAAGCAAAAGAAAAACATGTAGATTTTATTATTGCAACCCCACCGTGTCAAGGGATGAGTGAGGCGGGATTGAGGTTAGAATTTGATCCAAGAAATCAGCTAATATTTTATGCAGTAGATGTTATTAAGAGAGTAAAGCCCAAGTTTGTTCTGCTTGAAAATGTGCCAAAACAATTAACAACCAAAATTAAATATAATGGAGAAAATTTTTCTATAGTTATTATTTCAATTCCCTTAGGATTATTATTTTGGTTATATTATAAAATTATTCGAGATTTTTATATAAAAAAAGAATTAGGTGCGGAATATAGATTTAATAAAGATACTTTAGTAATGGCAAAAGACTATGGGGTACCACAGTTAAGAGAAAGAAATATTTTTCTTTTAGTAAAAAAAGATTTAAACTATATATGGGAATTCCCTGAGAAACAAAAAGAAATAACATTGGAAGAAGCTATTGGAAATCTTCCTTCTCTTGATCCGTTGTTGAGGGAGGGAATGGATGAAACACTTAAAAGGTTTCCAGAATATGAAGAGAAAAGGAAAATAGGATTGCAAATATCAAAATGGCATTATCCGCCTAAGCACTCTTGGAAACAGGTTGAATGGATGATGCATACACCAACTGGAAAATCTGCGATATATAATGAAGTATATTATCCTCAAAAAGCAGATGGAACACCAGTTAAAGCTCATCATAATAATTATAGGAGATTAAAATGGGATATGCCATGCAGGACAGTTACACAGAACAATGGAGTGATTTCTTCATTGGCATGTGTACATCCTGGAAGACAATATATTTCAGAAAATGGTGATGTTTTGTATTCTGATCCTAGGGTATTGAGTATTTATGAACTTATGATTGTAATGTCGTTGCCGTTGGATTGGAACATACCGGAGTGGGCAGATGAAACATTTATAAGACGAGTATTTGGTGAAGGAATTCCTTCAAAATTGGTAAAAGAAATAGTTGGAGCATTAACAAGGCAACTATAAGGAGAAGATATAGATGGGAAAAATAGTAATACCAAAACATAGTGCAGATGTTGAAGAGATGAATGCAGTATTGAAAATACATTATGAGGCAAATGATTGGGTTAAATCAAGGGAATATGTAGAAAAACTAAAAACAATGATAGATCCAGATTTATATCCTTCATCATATCCCAAAAAAGCGCAGGTGCCTACATATTTTGGATTTCTTGAATGCAAAATTACGAGTGGTAATAATATTACTGAAAGACGGATTACAAATTCGGGAAAGAAAATGTATGAGGCTATTATTTCAGACGATATAGCAACGAGACAAGAATTACTTATGGATGCGGTCGAAAATGTGATATTTGGAAAAAATAATGGTGGCAGTCCTAGTAGTGAGTCTGATATTGATGCCCCAGATTTAGCTATAAGGTGTATTCTTGATACAGGTTATTGTACCAGCCATGAATATGCATATATGATTTGGAATTTACATGATAATGGAAAAAAATATTATAGAAGTCTGCCTGAAATATTAAAAGCAAGAAGTGCAGGTGGAATTGTGTTGTCAGCAGGAGCTAAAAACTATTCAGATTGGAAACCTATATTAGCATTGATAAGGTGGGGGTTTTTGATAAAAGCGGATGATGGAAAACAAAAAGTTATGATTCATCCAGATGTGTATCAACGTTATCGTGATAGATTAGAAAATATAAAAATATACAATATAGATAAGAGGGATAAAATCGAAATACCAGAAGGTGAGGAAAATGATTCGGTAGATAAAACTGTGTTTAAGCCGTTTGCAATATCAGATGAAAATGCAGTCATGATAAAGACTGGGGAAGTACATGAAGATATTGTTAATGTTGAAAAACAACATATTTATCCGGGAGACAGTGTTTTATTTGTGGATAGATCCTTTAGTAGGTTATTAGCATATCATAGTTATTTCATCAATAAAATTGATAAAATTGGAACAAAATATCAGTTGTCTCTTCAAATGGAAGACGCAGTAAATAAAAAACAAGAAAGCGTTTTATTAACGGAGTTGAGAGAAGAGGCTAAAAAGCAGAGCGAAAGTGAACAGCAAGGATTATTATTGGATATATTAAAATACAGTAAGAGTATGCAGAATATAAAAAATGTATCTGATAAAAATCTAGACATAGAGCCTGTTAATTTAGTATTTAGAGCCTTGTCAGAGTTGGAGTATTTATATGAAAATGAGTTGAAATACTTATTGGCAGAAACTATATTAGGAGATCTCAATTATTCGGATGCTTTAATTAAAATTAAAGAAGGAAGAACGAAAGAAATATGTATATTAAGCAATAGAGAAGGAGAACTTGATTATAAAGTTATCAATTCGTTGGTAAATGGTAGACTTCTAGTTTGGTCAGAATTAAATGGTAAAAAAATTTTGAAGATAGATTCAAATCTTAATAACAGATATTTGGAACAGTTTAAACGGTTGATGATATATGCTGTAGATATACACAAAAATGATAAAGAAGCTGAGGACGAAAGCTTACCATTGTCTATAAAATCGGTAATTATCAATGATGATATAATGGATAAGGAAATAGAAGAATGGAATATTGATACCTCATATAATTATCAAATTGTACAGGGTGATTATATTATATTTGTAAAGCCGGAATTTAAAGGTATTGCAAATTATATTGTATATCAAGTAGTATCTGTAAACAAATCAGGATCAAATATGAAGATTGGAATTGTAAAGCATAATTACATAAACAAAGAAAAGGAAAGTGAGATACTAAAGGATTTAAAGGAGGCATATTATGGCGAATGTGAATAAGATTGAACAGTATAATAAAGGAACGGTATTTCCGGATAGTTATGAAGAAACTTATTTGGCTACAAAGCACATAAGCAATATAAAAATAAATATTCCAGATGATGTGTTCAGTAAATTTAAAGAAAAGATAGATGAAAAGGGATTGTATTTTGGAGATGATTCTGTCCTCAGAAATATTATTGCAGGAATTATTAAGGGAAACATAGTTTTGCAAGGACCTCCTGGAACAGGAAAAACAACGTTAGCGAAGATAATATGTGATGTTTTTGATGTTTCATATACGGAAGCAACGGCAAACTCTGACTGGACAACATATGATTCTATTGGAGGATTACAACCTACAGCAAATGACGAAGGGCAGGAGGTTATAGTAGGAAAGAATGGGTATGTAGTATCAAGTGTATTGGAGTGTTGTGATTTAATTGTAAAAAGTGAAAATGATGATGGAATATTGCAAGGAAATTGGTTAATTTTAGATGAATTAAATAGATGTGAAATTGATAAGGTATTTGGAGATCTTTTTACGGCATTAGGTTCGGATGCATTTGGAACGGAAAGAGTGATTAACTTATGGTATCAAAAAGATGAAAATAAAAAAATGATATATATTCCCAACAGATATAGAATTATTGGCGCAATGAATAATGTGGACAAGAATTTTGTCAATGATATTTCTCAGGGATTAAGTCGAAGATTTACATTTATTGATATTTTGCCACCAGAGGAAAAAAATTTTCAGACAGAATCACAAAATGCAAAAAAACTTGCAAAACAAAGGGTTATAGATAAGGTTAAGGTATTTGGAGCAGTTACAATAGACAATAACTATTTGAATGAGTTAGATGGCATAAGTAATTTCAATGAAATTGAAAATAATATGCTTGAGTTGATTAAAAGAATCAGATATTCACATCAAGATGATGAATCTTACTTAGGACTTCAAATTGGTACTGCACAAATTATTGATTTATATGAAAGCCTTTATATTACAATGATTGTTGCAGATATAAAAAACACAGATGCAAACGGAGAAATATTGAAAGATATAGTTGATTCTGCTATTGCTAGCAGAATTATTCCGCAGTTAGATGGATATGATTTTAATAAGTTAGTGCAGTTCTTTGATGCTGTGCAAAGTGATAGTGTCTTTTCGTATATGAAAAGAACCAAAGATACTATATACAGATTAATTCACTAGAGGAAAGATATGGAGAATAATTTATTTTCAGAGAATCAAATTGAATATATGTATTCAGATCCGTCTTTTTTTCGATTTGTAAATGATTATTTCTCAACGTTTTCTACACAAAATCAAAAGTTAGAAATAGGTTTAAATCATGAGAAAATATCAGATGCGGATATGCATATTTATATCCGGATTGTCTTAGCAAATTTGGGTAATTTAAGACAAATGATCTCAGAAATTGAAAAATCTTTATCCTATACATATAAAGATTCTATTCAAGTCTTTGATGGGGAAATTCATGGACATTTACAGGTACAAAGATATCTTAAATCAAAAACACAAATTAGATATCCCAAAGAATATCCTTGTCAAATAAAGGTGAGAACATCTGTGACACCGGAAAATATTTTTTTGATTTATATTGTTGACTATGTTGTTATATTGTTGAATTTATTTACAAAGATTCTTCATAATTATATTGGAAGCACGTATTCAACAGAAAAAGCATTGATTGAAGAATATAAAAAAGCATTTTCGGCATTTGTTCGTAAAAATTATTTTAAGGAATGTGCAGTGTCCTTAGAAGCAATTAGAAAAAAGTATGATGAATTTCCAGAAAATATATTAAGTGCAATAAAGATACGAGCTGCAAAAGGAAAAATTCGTAATTATCAAGCATACGAGAAAATATTTGAATGGTACTGGAAGTATAAAAGAGGAACAGTAACGTTTGATTTACGAAAGAATTTGAATATATTAAGGTATTCAGATGATTTTTGTAATAGGTTGTTTGAACTATGGTGTCTATATTCTATCAAAAAAACATTTATTGAAGATTTTGGAATGACTCTTATAAGTGAAAGAAATATTATGAATAATGATAACCAAAGTGTTTTTTCACTCAGATCGGCAACGGATGGAATTGTAGATATATTTTATCAAAAGGGTGCAAATTTATATTGGGATGATAAGATAGAACCAGTATGGAAATATATTGATTCTGAAGGAAACAAAAAAAGATTAGCTGGAATACCAGATATATCAATTAAATATACTGCTTCAACAAATTCTCTGGTAATGATTGACTTGAAGAATAGAATTCGTTCAGCAGGAAATAGTTCAGAAGAAATTTATAAAATGATTGGATATTTTACAAATTTTGAAAATATGTTCAATTATGTATATTCTTCTGAAATAAAAAAACAGGCAATTTTAATATATAGAAATGATTACGCACCATTTACAGAACAACTTGTTAGCGATAATAATAATTTACTTAACACATATTCCGTAAGCCCATCATCAAAAGAAAAATTGAATACAAATCAATTTAAGCTGATTTGTCAGTGTATATTAGATACACAAGGTATAGATGGAAAGACATCAGAAGTACTTGGAAATTACAAGAAAGAAAAAGAGGCATTGTCTTCAACAGCTAATGATGAAGATGCAGATAGTATAATATATCAAATAAGTGAAAAAAATCATCAGATTATTAGTAATCTTTTTACTTTTGGAGAATTAGCAGAAGAACTTCCGAAACAAATGGATTTATTAAGACAGAATTATTTTCCACATATTTGGGATAATATGTCGCAAAAAACAAAAGAAATCTTGGCAATGGCGGATTGTCTGTTTTCAGGTATGAAGGAATGTAACAATGCAGATTATGCACCTATATGCCTTGAATATTGTAGAGGATTAGAAGTGCAACTAAATCAGCTTATTTTTGAACCGTTTAAAAATTGTCATAATATAAATAATTTGGCCAGACAAAATAGATTTTATGAGAAAATGAAAGAGCAAAGGGAAATGACATTAGGTGAATGTGTATTTTTTCTTGATAAGTGTACCCATAAAAGTTATCCAATGACGGAACTTAAAAGATACGTAGACAATGTAGTAAGTAATCCTAGTATATTTTTTGTAAATGTCGTTCCGGTATTGAGAGAAATAAATACAGACATTCGTCGATTGTCAGCACATACAACGATAATGACATATGATGAATTGGTTAACACGCGTCAGAGAATTTTAGGAATTGGATATATAAATCTGTTTGATCAACTTTTAGATCATAGATAATTTTATGATGTCATACAAGATATTGATAAACTAAGGACAGAAGCAATAATAAAGTTAAGAAAAGGGAGTGTAAAATGGATAGGAAAGAAAATTCTTGTGATTTACATATCTTCGTGGATGCAGATGCTTGTCCGGTAGTTAGCATCGTTGAGAATATTGCATATAAATATTCTGTCCCTGTTACTCTGCTTTATGATACAAATCATGTACTTGAGTCGGAATATAGTGAAGTGATTGTGGTTGGTTCCGGTGCGGACGCAGTGGATTATAAATTAATTAGTATTTGCAACAAGGGAGATATTGTTGTATCACAGGATTATGGTGTGGCTGCAATGGCACTTGGAAAAGGTGCTTATGCAATCCACCAGTCAGGAAAATGGTACACAAATGACAATATTGATCGTATGCTTATGGAACGTCATCTAAATAAGAAAGCACGTAGGGAATCCGGTAAGAATCATATAAAAGGACCGAAGAAACGGACATCAGAGGATGATGAACATTTCAGCGAGTCATTTGAAAAACTAATATTTATGGCAATTAAGAATAATGGAAGTGAAGCCTAATGACCAAGGATGAATGGTATAAACAGCTCTTTGAACATCTCGAAGCCTCGAAGTTCAGGAGCAGTTTTCATTTGAAGCAAAAGGATATAGATTACATCAATGAAAAAGGATTGGATGTGATAAGACAGCACGCACAGGATTTTATTGCAAAGCGTGAAGCACCGGCATTTATCCCAAATGATGGAAAGCAGACACCGACAAAGGGCCATCCGGTATTTATTGCACAACATGCAACGGCAACCTGTTGTCGGGAGTGTATCAGAAAATGGCATAAGATGCAGCCAGGCAGAGAACTCAGTCAGGTACAGCAGGATTATCTTGTTGATATGATTATGACGTGGATAGAAAAGGAGCTTACAAGGGCAAAGGAAAATTGATTTACACACTCACGGAAAAGGAGATGCCATTTAAGATTGTACGAAACGATATAACAAAGGTAAAGGCAGATGCTATTGTCAATACTGCTAATCCAAATCCGATATGCGCAAGTGGCACGGATCTGGCAATCTATGAGGCGGTCGGAAAGGAACAGGTTCGTGCAGAACGTCAAAAGATTGGCAAAATCGTAAGAGGGGATGTTGCTGTTATCGGAGCATATCAGCTGCAGGCAAAATATATCATACATACTGTAGATCCAATATGGGAAGATGGCAAGAAACATGAGTTTGAAATCCTGGAGAGATGTTACAGGAAGTCTCTGCAAAAAGCTGTTGAATTAAAATGCGAGAGTATTGCATTTCCTTTGATTTCAAACGGAGTGTATGGTTTTCCAGAGGATAAGGCATTACAGATAGCAGTATCCGTATTCAGTGAGTTCCTTACAGAAAATGAAATGCAGATCATTCTTGTGGTGTTTGACAAGAAATCATTTCAGTTATCAGGACAGATAATTGGCGAGATAGATTCCTATATAGATGCCAATTATGTCAGGGTAAGTCATAAGAAGGAATATCCGATAGAAAGGCGGGGACGAGCCAGAAGCAGACATATACCGGAAGAAGAACTATATGAGCAAATGCTCCGCAGTGAGGACACTGAGGAAAGTTACACACTTGATGAAGAATCGGATGCTGATGTCAGGTTGACGGAACCATGTATGCTGTCCTCTGATATGTCTTTGGAAGATCAGCTTGCAAATATGGGGGCATCTTTTCACGAAAAGCTGTTTGAATTGATAGTAGCAGCTGGGATTGACAACAAGGATGTCTGGAAAAATGCAAACCTGGATAGGAAACACTTTTCAAAGATTCAGTGTGATGAGCATTATCATCCAAAGAAAAAGACGGTAATGGCTTTGTGTATTGCACTTCATCTTGATCTGGAGCAGTCAAAAGACCTGATGGCAAGGGTTGACTGGGAATTCAGTTCGAGCAGTAAGTTTGACCTGATTGTGCAGAAAGCGATTATTGATAAGCAGTATGATATCATGCAGCTGAATGTGACATTGTTCAAGTATACGAATGAAATACTGGGTGTTTAGAACTGGAGGTAAAGATGAAAAAAGTAATGCATATGCATAGCAATATATTTGATAGTACGCATCAAAGAGAAATAAAAAGCACAGACAATGTATTTGGCAAATTTCTTACAAATGAAGGATTATATGATGAAATAGAAATTACAGAAGATAATATATTTGAATTGGCAGATTTGATAGGCGGACATGTTAAGTTAGATGTGTATTGCCCTAAGTGCAAAGAAAATAGAGTGTTTTCTGGAGAGTGTATTCCGTATTATTGGTATGATGATCACGAACAAGAAATATATCGGAAGCCGTTAGAAGATGAAATTACATCATGGCAGTATTTACATAATATGCATCAACCTAACGGAGGAGGAGAGAATCAACCATGGACTTGGACAAATAAGTCGATAGAGGATGATACTAGACTTATGGCATTCAAATTTGTTTGTACAATGGATGATACTCATCATTTGGATTATATCGTTCTTACATACGGAAATAAAATGAAAAAGATAGGTCAATATCCTTCTGTTGCAGATTTGTCATTCCCAGAATTGAAGGAATATAGGAAAGTAATGTCAAAGGATGATGAAAAAGAACTTAAAAGGGCAATTGGATTATATGCTTCTGGAATAGGAATAGGTTCTTATGTATACTTGAGGCGGATTTTTGAGCGAATTATTGTAACAGCTAGTCATAAAGCTATATCTGACGGAAAAATTAAAGCAGAGGATTTTGGAGGAGCGCGTGTAAATGAAAAAATCAAGATGTTATCAGATTATCTTCCTAAAGCGCTAGTTCATAATGAAGCTTTTTATGGAATTGTAAGCAAGGGGATTCACGAGTTAAGTGAAGAAGAATGTATAGAATATTTCCCGATAATGAAAAGCTTCATAATGATGATATTGCGTCAATGGGAAAAAATGAGAAAAGATGAGGAGGAAGAAAAGCAATTATCGGTAGCACTTGGAAGCATTGCTGCAAAGATAAAGAAATAATGTAAATATTGGTATTGAGTCAAGGGCATCTGTACATTAGTATAGGCATAAGCGATGAATAATCACCCGGTTTTTCATCTTCTCAAATTTGTGAGATAATCTCCTCAAAGGAGGGGTTTCTTTTACTCTTCCAGTTTTGGCACTTAGGAGCATTTTACTTCAATCTGTTCCGAGAATCTATGCTAATTCCACTCCAAATACAAGAACAGGAGTTGAATACTTATGACACAAAGAAATCCAAGACGTACCGATGAAGAGTGGCTCAGCCTAATCCAGGAATGCCGTTCCAGCGGTCTCTCTGACAAATGCTGGTGTGAGGAACATCATATTCATACAAGTAACTTTTACTACCAGATATGAAGGCTCAGAAAGAATATGGATTTTGATATTCTTGATTCAATTGAAAATGGGGACCTCAAATTAGTAACGAGTAAAGACGGAAATATTTATGCGCAATTAAGAAAATCAAATGGAAAATTTGGTAAGAGATTGCCCATAAAAAAAGAACTTGAAGAATCAGGGGTTACAGTTGATGAGTTACAGATGGCATTGCAGGTAAAGGCAATTGAAGAACAGTTGCATAAAATAGTGGCTGTGTTAGAGGATATTGATAAAAAAGTGAAAAATGTTTTACAAGGCCAACACAATAATCGTAAAGGATTGTTTTATAGTGGATTGAGTTTGTTTATTGAATCTAAGCAAATACAAGATGCGCGATTAAAGAAAGAGATGATTGTACAAGCATTAAAATCACTTAATGATGCAAAATTTCAGATGATTCAGGAAATACGAAGTGAAATAGAATATTTGATAACTGAACAGTATAAAAAAAGCAAACGCTCTGCTGTAATTATTGATGAGAAAATATCCGATATTTATAAATGCTATGAGGTAGTATATAGAGCATCTTTTGTTAAGGCAGCGATATATCAGGATTGTGGAGAGATTTCGGCTATGTTAACAGCAATTGACGAGTATGGACGGTTTATTCAACGTTTGATTGTTCAGTTTGTGGGCAAATTAAGTGAGCTGGATCGAAACAATAGATTGATTGAATTTGGTACATGGGGAATAATGGCGAAAACATTAGAAGGATGCACTGAATTGAAACAAAAAATAGCAAAACAGAAAGTATATCAGATCTACTCGGAGGATATAGAGAATGATTAAAGATCATAGAAAAAAAGGATGCCCAAACGAAGCTTGTGAGAGAAATAAGAAAAAAATAAAAAACCGGAAATCAAGATAGGACACTTGAAAAGAAAATAAAACAGGAGAAAGTAAATGGTAAAGCAAATTGTAAGAGATGTTTTCTTTTTAGGCCAGCCATCCGAACCAGCCACGAAAGCAGATATTCAGGTTGGAAAAGATCTGCAGGACACACTGCAGGCAAATCGGGAACGGTGCGTTGGTATGGCTGCCAATATGATTGGCGTAAAGAAGAATATTATCATTGTGAATATGGGATTTATAGATGTTGTGATGTTCAATCCGGTGATTGTTTCAAAGCGTGACATGTATGAGACAGAAGAAGGTTGTCTGTCTCTGGATGGTGTTCGTAAGACAACCAGGTACCAGGAAATTGAAGTAGAGTATTATGACTTCAACTGGAAAAAACAGCGCCAGAAATTGTCAGGATGGACGGCACAGATTTGCCAGCATGAAATTGATCATTTGTCTGGAAAGATTATTTAACTGCATGCGGATTGCGAATATTTGCTTGACTCAAAGCGGATTGTGAGGTGACGGATATGCTGAAAAATGTACTGATCGTGGTAGATAATATAGAAAAATCCATAGAGTTTTATAGAGACTTATTTGGATTGCAAGTGATTCTTAAGAATGAAGGTAATGTGATCTTATCGGAGGGACTTGTTTTGCAGGATGCCGACGTATGGGGGAAAACATTGAATGAAACTTCTACACCATTTAATAACAGGATGGAACTGTATTTTGAGGAATTTGATATAGATGGATTGCTTGCAAAATATGAATCAGGTAAGTATTTCGTCCGATATGCTACTGAACTGACAGAACTTGCAGGTGGACAGAAGCTTGTAAGACTGTATGATCCCAGTGGTAATCTCATTGAGGTTCGCACTCCATTTATGTCTAATTAAAGAAGAAGATATGCAGATTTTTGTTGATGCAGATTCCTGTCCGGTAGTTGGTATTGTAGAAAAAGTTGCAAAAGAGCACAGTGTTCCGGTAACGTTATTGTGTGATACCAATCATGTGTTATCTTCTGATTACAGTGAGGTGATTGTAGTTGGAGCCGGAGCAGATGCCGTGGATTATAAAATGATCAGTATTTGCCATAAAGGCGATATTGTTGTATCACAGGATTATGGAGTGGCGGCAATGGCATTAGAAAAATCCGCAGGTGATTAAGACATCGGTGGTTCGTAATGGAAAACAATCCACTCTTGGATATCAGCCAGATATCTGGAAAACGTGGAAGTAAGAGTACCGGTAGCTCTTTGGCCAAGATAGATAAAGTAGGTGATTCAACAGAAAGGCAATTAAATGACATTCAATTTTGACAGAGAATTTCAATCTATGATGCAAGTGAATGATTTAAATACCGTGATTCTTCTGGGACACTTGAATCCGGATGGCGATGCTGCCGGATCGGTGATGGGACTTGCACATTATATAAAGGTAAACTATCCGCAGTACAAAGTGCAGCCATATCTGGCAGATACGTTGGACAAAGGGCCGAAGAAGCAGGTAAAACTGGATAAGGTCTTCAATCCGTTTGAGAAGCCGGATGTAAAAGAAAAATATGCTGTTATCGTATGTGATACTGCAGTTTTAGCAAGAATGATCGGCAGGGAATATTACGAGGGTGCAGAAGCAAGTATAATAATTGATCACCATGCGTCCAATGAGGGTTATGGCGATGTGAATTATACAAAAATCTCGGAAGCCTGTGCAGAGAATGTTTATTATATTTTGGACTCAGCCAAGCTGAAGAACACTGTCGATTGCGAAGCAGATCCGACTGCAGCAGACTATATCTATATGGGTATCCTGCATGATACAGGGTGTTTTACCAGAGCAAAGGTGAGCACCATGCAGGCCGTAACTGAATTGCTTAAGATGGGAGTAGATCATAGTTATGTAATGCAGACCATGCATAATGATACGCTGGTAAGTTTGCAGAAGAGGTCAGAGCTGTTAAAACGAGCAGAACGTCTGCTGGATGGAAATGTTGCCTGTGTATGCATCAATCGTGCCGAGAGCGAGGCAGAAGGAATCAGCTACGAGGATATCCACCCAATTAGCGGCTTTCTCAGAGACTGCGAAGATATTCAGCTAGGTTTTACCATGTATGAGGAAGAAGAAAACCGCTGGCGTTGTTCCTTCCGGTCTGATGGAAAATGGATCAATGTAAATGAACTTCTGCAGGCATTTGGCGGAGGTGGACATGCTGCAGCAGCAGGTGTGCGCAAGCGGACGAATGATGTAGAAAAATTCAGGCAGGAAATCCTTGAACGGATTGTTGCGATGAGAAAGTTTTCCGGTCAGGATAAATAAGAATCAGAAACGGAACACAGGAGAATCAGGAGGTGTAGAATGATGGAAAAGGAAAGAACCTATATTGCAATCGATCTTAAGTCATTCTATGCGTCTGTGGAATGTAA
>ERZ836829.1387-NODE-1387-length-14537-cov-10.769852_pt1 | contig 14537 bp, 15 predicted proteins | sample MGYA00519574_ERZ836829 | MGnify/ENA primary metagenome ERZ836829 (study PRJEB31850, sample SAMEA3708808) | human gut metagenome | biome: human gut; feature: human-associated habitat; material: faeces | place: China | collected 2014 ... | reverse complement strand
GCACACGACTTTGCGAAGCAAAGTGTAGTGTGTTATACGCTCTGTCGGCGTTGCCCTGAAAATACCGTTGCCGCCGGGGAGGGCAAGGGCATTTGACGCGGCAGGAAAGCAGGGCTTTGTTTGGGGCTGGTAAGCCGGAAACAAAGGGCTGATTTCAGCAGCAGACAGGGCGTATTATGAAAGCCCCCGTCCCTCGTCCTCCGCCCCCGGCCTATGGGACAAAAAGTCCCAAAGCTCTGGACACCGTGACCAGATGTGTGGCCACACTCCGGGAAAAGTAGCAGGACGGCAGGAAACCGTCAAGGCTGAAATGAATGGGCTGACGCCCGGCCTTGACCGTTCCCCGCCGCCCCGCTGGATGGGTGGACAAGGTGGCCAATCCCTAAAAGTGTTTGGCCGCACTCGTTCATTTTGGGGCCTTTCTTCTCCCAAAATTGAAATGGGCGGGAAAGCCCTAAAATGGCTTTCCCGCCTTGATTACCCATTAGCAAAGACGGGCGAGACTGTCAACGGCGGCGCTGAAAGCGCCGTTCATCTTGACCGTTGACTGGCTCGCCTGGCTTTGCTACTGCCCGTAAGAGATGGAAAAACAAGATGGAAAACAAGGTTAAAAATGGTTGACAAGTCTATCGGATGTGTGTTATACTGTGCGACAGTTTGAGATTGGAAGGAGGCTTACGTGTGTTAATTTGTGTACGCTAATAAGCAATAAAAAGTAGAAGTACCTTTCCACATGATGGTGGGCTTTTTTTGCGTGCGTATGCAAAGGAACACGTAGGTTTGACACGAGCAGTCTTTGAACTGTATCGTGGTGTTTTTTCGTGCTTTGTTGTTATGCAGGCGTCTGCCCTCTCTGTGGGACAACGCCTGCTTTTTATTGCAGAAACAAAGGAACAATGCAATAAAAAAGGAGGTTCGCATTATGACCCAAAACAACAATTCATGGAGAAAAACTTATTTTACACTTCTTGCCGGACAAGCAATATCCTTTATTAGCAGCGGTATTTTGCAAATGGCCATTATCTTTTATTTGGTTGCGAAAACTAATTCTGCAATCATATTGACGGCGGCAACACTGATTGGATTTTTGCCGCAAGCCTGTTTAGGCCCGTTTGCAGGTGCTTTTGTTGACCGGCACAGCCGTAAAAGCGTAATGATTGGTGCGGATTTGATAATTGCCGCCGCTGGCGGTATTCTGGCGCTGGTGGCGTTTTACATGGAATTGCCCGTATGGTCTATTATGGTTGTCCTGTTAATCCGAAGTGCGGGAACTGCTTTTCATTCTCCAGCATTCAGCGCAGCAACACCTATGATTGTGCCAAAAGAGGAACTTACAAAATGCGCTGGTTACACGCAGACCATGCAAGCAGTAAGTGCGATTATCAGTCCAGCTGCCGCAGCGTTTTTATATGCTGTTTGGCCTCTTAATGCAATTATATTGTTAGATATTGTGGGTGCAATCCTTGCCTGTGTGACTGTTGCGATTTCGTCCATACCAACGCCTGAACTATGTCCAGAAACGAAAAGACAACAGTTTTTACAGGATATGAAAGAGGGGTATGTGGTATTAAAGCAAAACAGGGGCCTCTTTGCTCTGCTCTGGATTGGTGTAATTTATATGTTCTTTTATATGCCAATCAGTACGCTTTTTCCTCTCATCTGTATGTCATACTTCAAAGGAACACCGGCCCATGCCTCTGCCGCTGAAATTGCTTTTGCGGTTGGTATGCTGCTTGGCGGAGTCATTCTGAGCATTTGGGGCGGTTTTAAGAAACGGCGGTACACCATCGGTCTTTCCGTTCTCCTGATGGGCGTTAGCATTATGCTCTCCGGGCTTTTGCCGCCAGACGCATTTCTTGTCTTTGTTGTGTGCTGTACTGTTATGGGAATTTCCGCTCCATTTTACGGTGTGCAAAATGCGATTTTTCAAGAAACGGTCAAACCAGAATATCTGGGGAGAGTTTTTTCTCTACTGACAAGCGCCGCTTCCCTCGCCATGCCGTTTGGCCTTGTCATTTCCGGGCCTCTGGCGGAGCGGCTGGGAGTTGAGAAATGGTTTGTCATTTGCGGAATTGGCATTATCATCGTTGCGCTTGCCGTATTTTTACTACCCGGTTTGAGAGAGATTGACAATACGCAATAATCAACTGCACCTTTTTCTATTACTAAACAAAATGCCTGGATGGTGGTTCTGAAAAACCAGAACCGCCGTTCAGGCATTTTTTATCTTCGTCCTCTCTGCGGTTTTGGATTCTTCAGCAAGTCGGATTTTTCCGCAATCTTTTTCAGCCACTTCCGTTCTTCTACTGACAGCTTCCTAAAATTCAGCTTGAGCCGTTTGCAGATAAACGCCAAGTACGCTTGTTCCGTGTCGCTGTCCTGGCTGACGATTTCACCAGCAGTTTCCAGCATTTCTTTTAGCGGGTTATCCTCTGGGACGCTGAAAAAATCGTCCTTGTGTGTTTCCCGCAGAGCAAGGGCAATCCCGTTTATGTCCCGTTGTATCACATAGCGGCAAAACTCGTCCTCATCAATATGGGCGGTGATAAGCTGTCTTAACTGCGTATCACTCATGCCAGGATTATGCTTTTTTATAACAGTTGCGCTCATCGTGTCCACTATGGCGTTTGCACCCTGCGCCTGTTTCAGTGCCGTTCCGTTCACATAGATTTCAAGGTCAGCCATCAGCCGGGGGAAATCCGGGTGCGCCGCCAGCTCACACAGCAGGGTATTGTCTATCCTCCCGCTTTTCAGCAGGTCAATCATTTCATCACTCAAACGCAGGTCTGCAAGATCGGCGTTTGGGTGATTTTTCATTTCAGACAGCCCCAGCAGATAATCAGCGGTCACACCGTAAAACTTCGCCAGCCGGATAAGGGCATAGTGGCTGATGTCCTTGAAGTCTTCCGTTTCGTAACTGCCCAGCGCAGACTTGGAAAGCCCGGTCTGCTCCGCAAGCTGCCCCAGCGTCAAGCCACGCTCCACACGTAGGTCTTTTAATCGCTCTTGTATGGATAAAGACATATTCACCCTCCTTGCTAGCTCAACGAAAGAGAAGCCGTTATGCTATGTACTATGCTCATAGCATAACGGCATAGGCATTTACAGTTTTATTTTACCATTTGCTACATCTTCACGAAATTTATCAACAAGCTTCGCTGTCAGCTTGGATTTACCGTAGTGTTCAAGTACAAAAGTACGATAACTTTTTCCATCTACAAGCACATCACTTTTTCTGGTCAACAACCAATTTCCGTTACCTCCTCCCTGTTCTCTAATATTCCAGTCTTTCCCATATCTTTTATAGATTTCATCTTTTTTACCTTGAACAGACATTGATTCGCTTGGAATATAAACAATTTGCATAATAGCTCCTCCTTTATTTTGTGCAAGAAGACCAGAAACCTGAATTTGTCTTTTATCTTTTTTTGATTATATCACAAATCCGAGAGCGTGGAAATAGGGAGTTTTTCAGGCTGATTTCCTACCTCTTGGATATACGGCACAGGCGGTCAAAAAGGTGTAGACTTGGGATAGTTCATCGATGGACAAGCACCTTGGAAACAGAACACGCCAAAGAAAACGGAGGGACGCATGAGCAAAAGACCCTATCAACACCTGCCGCCGCTGGAACACAGGCCGGACGGCTCCCCCTACCGCATAACCCCGCCCCAGAAGAGACGAGCCAGCGGCCTGATACGCCGGGAGTGCTGCAACTGCGAGGACGGAAACTGCCTTGCGCTGGACGATGGCGACACCTGCGCCTGTCCGCAGATGATTTCGTTCTCCGTCTGCTGCAAGTGGTTCCGCTGGGCGGTCTTGCCGCTGGACGGAACGCTGGAAGCGGAGATTTTCCGAGATAAGGACTTGAAATGCTGTGCGGTCTGCGGCGGCGTGTTCGTCCCCAAATCCAACCGGGCAAAATACTGCCCCGGCTGTGCCGCCAGAGTTCACAGGCGGCAGAAAACAGAAAGTGAACGGAAAAGGAGGTCTGCTGTGGACAGTTAAGAGCGGGAAAAGCCTTGATTTGCAAGGCTCCGCAAGCCCTCAACCGGGGCGGCTGGTATCATTTATCATTCGCCCCGGAAAACGGGCCTCTAACCGTCCACAAAACACGCTATGACAAACACGATTTATATTCACCAGCCGGAAAAGGCGTTCAGTTTCACCCGGCTCCCCAATTTCCTTTTTGAAGCACCCACATTCCAGCCCTTGAGCAACGAAGCGAAGGTGCTGTATGCCTTTGTCCTGCGCCGGGCGGAGTTGTCCCGGAAGAACGGCTGGGCGGACGAGTACGGGCGGGTCTACCTGTACTACCCCATCTGCGAGGTGGTCGCTTTGCTCCGCTGCGGGCGGCAGAAAGCGGTCAACACCCTGCGGGAGTTGCAGTATGCGGGGCTGGTGGAAATCCAGAAACAGGGCTGTGGAAAACCCAACCGCATTTACCCGAAATCCTATGAAGCGGTTCCAAACACCGACTTCAAGAAATCCGGTTATGGTACGCCGGAGGGCTGAAAACCGTACTTGGCGAGTACGAAAATCAATCCTCTTGAAGTACGGAAATCTGACGGTATATAGAAATACAGAGATTAAAACCATCTATTTACATTCATTCCATTCCAATCCTATCAGAGATATTTTCGGCGGGAAAACCCGCCGGAAAGGAATGGAATGGGGAAAGGAGTTCAATGGCACAACACGCAATTTTGCGATTTGAGAAGCACAAGGGCCACCCGGCGGGGCCGCTGGAAGCCCACCATGAACGGAAAAAGGAGCAGTACGCCAGCAACCCGGACATTGACACCAGCCGGAGCAAGTACAATTTCCACATCGTCAAGCCGGATGGCCGCTACTACCATTTCATTCAGAGCCGCATCGAGCAGGCCAGATGCCGCACCCGCAAGGACAGCACTCGGTTTGTGGACACGCTGATTACCGCCAGCCCGGAGTTTTTCAAGGGCAAGTCCCCAAAGGAGATAGCGGCCTACTTCCAGAGGGCGGCGGACTTCCTCATTGACCGGGTGGGCCGGGAGAACATCGTTTCGGCTATGGTACACATGGATGAAAAAACGCCCCATCTGCACTTGGTCTTTGTGCCGCTGACAAAGGACAACCGCCTGTGCGCCAAAGAAATTATCGGCAACCGGGCCAATCTGACGAAGTGGCAGGACGATTTTCACGCCTGTATGGTGGAGCAGTACCCCGACCTGGAGCGTGGGGAAAGCGCCAGCAAGACGGGCCGGAAGCATATGAAACAGGCACTTATCATCATTGATATCCAGAATGACATCACAAAGCATTATAAGGATATCATTCACAATTTGAATACAGCCATTGAATAGGCTGAGAAACGCGGTATGTACATCGTGTATATCAAGCATCATAACATCACCGCCGGAACACGGACCTTTAAGCCGGATACCAAAGGTGCCGAGCTTGTTCCGGAACTGAAGGTAGTATCCGACCATATCTTTGTTAAGACCAAGAGCAATGCTCTGACCAGCGAAGCCTTTTCCGCGTTTATTTCCGATAACGGGATCGGCGAGTTTTATATTGCCGGTGCCGATGCCACAGCCTGTGTGAAGTCAACCTGCTTTAATATGACCAAAGCCGGATATACCGTTCATGTCATCTCAGACTGCGTGACCAGCTACGATTTGAAAAAGGTTGACGAGATGCTGGATTATTATGCAAAGAAGGGATGCGAGGTAAAGCCTCTCTCTGAGTACATGAACTGACTGAGATCAGCTCAATGTGGCAGCGCCTGTTATAACCCATGAACGAATATACAGCAGTCATGCACGTATCGTGTGTGACTGCTATTCCATGTAACGAATAAGGTACTGGAAATATGGGAATACTATCCCTTACTCGTAGTTCTTCCCCTTATTTATAGGGTATTATAAAGGGTAAATCCGCACGGGGCGTTGACTATTCCCTTATAAGTGAATATAATATAAGGGAAAGAGATGGAGGCTAAGGGAATGAGAACTTTTAATTACTCAGCTATCAAAAATCAGAAATGGGATTCCGAGATCCTTGGGCTTATTGCTGCAATCTATAAAGAGGCTGGAAAACAGGAGCTTTACCTGAAGCAACGCCCGGATGAATTAGAGAAACTGGTTGAAATCGCAAAGATCCAGAGTACAGAGGCATCCAATGCCATTGAAGGCATTGTTACCACCAATACACGAATCAGGCAGCTGGTAGAGGAGAAAACCACGCCAAGGAACAGAGACGAGCAGGAAATTGCAGGATATCGAGATGTGCTTTCTATTATTCACGAAAGCTACGATGCCATTCCTCTGTCAAAGAACTATATCCTACAGCTTCATAAGATAATGTACAGCCATATGAATAACCCAATGGCCGGACAGACGAAAAATGTACAGAATTATATCAGCGCGACTTTCCCTGACGGTCACACCGAAATACTTTTCACTCCCCTGGCCCCGTTCGAGACGCCGGAAGCACTGGATCGGATCTGTGAGGAGTACAATAAGGTTATCGGCAATATGGAATTGGAGCCTTTGATTGCGATTCCGATCTTCATCCACGATTTTCTGTGTATTCATCCGTTTAACGATGGCAATGGCAGAATGAGCCGCTTGCTGACTACGTTGCTCTTATATCGCAGTGGATTCTATGTTGGCAAATATATCTCCCTGGAGGCGAAGATCGCAAAAAACAAGGATTTGTATTATGACGCCCTGAACCGAGCACAGCATGGATGGCATGAAGGAACCGAGGATGCAGTTCCGTTTATGAAATATCTGCTTGGTACCATTCTGGCTGCGTATAAAGACTTCGGGGACAGATTTGCCATCGTGGAAGAGAAGCTTCCTGCCATTGATATGGTCCGCAAGGCTGCTCTGAATACAATCGGTTGTTTCACGAAACAGGATATTCGGGAGCAGTGCCCTTCGCTGAGTTTGAGTTCTGTAGAAGCTGCGCTGCGGAAAATGGTGGCATCCGGCGAACTAAAGCGTGAAGGAACCGGAAAATCAACCTGCTATATTCGCTTGGAATAGTGTATAAGAGTTATAAAAATAAGAAGTTGTTTTGCTAATGCAAAAACTTTTGACTTAAATACAGATGTTGCGGTATAATGGAAACGTAATATTTGTATGCTTACAAACGGGTTTATAGTGTTGCCAATCTATATTTTTAGGAGGATAAACGATGAATCATTTACCTTTACATGTGCGTGTTCCAATCGAGGGAAATAATCCGAGTATTACTCGTTTGGAAGAAAAATGTATTAAATGTGGAATGTGTAAGGACGTATGTACAAATGACATAGGTGTGCATGGTACATATACATTTGAGCAGACTTGTGGAGAGGCTGTGTGTATAAATTGCGGACAGTGTACAAATGTATGTCCTGTAGACAGTCTTATAGAAAAGTATGAATATTTGGATGTAAAGAGAGAGGTTAAGAATCCAGAAAAGATTGTCATTGTAAGTACGTCACCATCCGTACGAGCTGCGCTGGGGGAAGAATTCGGTATGCTTGATGGCAGCTTTGTACAAGGAAAAATGGTTTCGTTGCTTAGAAAATTAGGTGTAGATTATGTCCTTGATACCTGTTTTGCAGCTGACCTTACTATTGTTGAGGAAGCCAGTGAGCTTATTGAAAGAGTGACCAAAAAAAATGCTCCCTTACCTCAGTTTACCAGTTGTTGTCCTGCATGGGTTAAGTATGTGGAAACATATTATCCGGAAATGATTCCGAATCTTTCATCAGCGAAAAGCCCTATCGGAATGCAGGGACCTACAATTAAGACCTATTTTGCTGAGAAGAAGGGTATAGATCCAAAATCAATTGTAAATGTGGCACTTACTCCATGTACTGCAAAGAAATTTGAAATTCGCAGAGATGAGATGAATGCTGCTGCTCATTATCTTGGTGTAGAGGGGATGCGTGACATGGATTACGTGATCACGACCAGAGAGCTTGCAAAGTGGGCAAAAGAGGAAGGAATTGATTTTGCCAGTCTTGAAGATGGCGAATATGACAATTTTATGGGAGATGCATCTGGCGCTGGTATTATTTTCGGCAATACCGGAGGTGTTATGGAAGCTGCTCTCAGAACTGCTTACGAATTTATTACAAAAGAAAAATCACCGGAACAGTTATTCAACCTTACACCTGTAAGGGGATATGAGGGCGTCAAAGAAGCTACTTTAAAGGTTGGCGATTTAGATGTGAATATCGCTGTAGTATATGGTACAGCCAATGCCAGAAAAGTAATTGAGAGCATCAAGCAGGGAGAAAAACAGTATCATTTTGTGGAAGTTATGACTTGCCCGGGCGGATGTATCGGTGGAGGCGGCCAACCAAAGGATATCATGAAGGATAAGGACGAGGTACGTAAAGCGAGAATTGCAAGTCTCTATACAAGGGATGAGGCGATGACACTCAGACGCAGTCATGAGAATCCGGAGATTATTCATCTTTATGAGGAGTTTTATGGAAAGCCGTTAAGTGAATTGGCAGAAAAGATGTTACACACTTCTTATGAAGATAAGAGTGAAATATTAAATCGAAAAGGAGATGTAAAAATGAGTAAATGGGTATGTAGTATTTGTGGTTATGTGCATGAAGGAGAGGCAGCACCGGAGCAGTGTCCATTATGTAAGCAGCCTGCATCTGTTTTTAAGAAGGTGGAAGAGTCGCCTGCAAAGAGTAAGTATGCTGGAACAAAGACAGAGAAGAATCTTTGGGAAGCGTTTGCAGGGGAATCTCAGGCCAGAAATAAATACACTTATTTTGCTTCCGTAGCAAAGAAGGCCGGATATGAGCAAATTGCAGCATTATTCCTGCAGACAGCTGACAATGAGAAGGAGCATGCAAAACTCTGGTTTAAGGCGCTTGGTGAACTTGGAGATACCGCAGAAAATCTTCTTCACGCTGCAGAAGGTGAAAATGCAGAATGGACAGATATGTATGCTAGAATGGCTAATGAAGCGGAAGAAGAAGGTTTCCCGGAATTAGCCGCTCAGTTCAGAGGTGTTGCTGCGATTGAAAAACTTCATGAAGAAAGATATCGTGCACTTCTTAAGAATGTTGAAACTATGGAAGTGTTTAAGAAAAGTGGCGTAACTATGTGGGAATGTCGTAACTGCGGTCATGTAGTAGTCGGTCTTGAAGCACCGGAAGTTTGTCCTGTATGTAAACATCCACAGGCTTACTTTGAGGTAAGAAAAGAGAACTATTAAGATACTGTATTTATTTGTTCAAAGACTATTTACAGTGTACAAAAATGTAAATTTACAAAACAGTTAGACATATTCCAATTTATCAAACTGAATACATTTACATAGCCAGGGCTGACTGGTCATCAGTTCTGGCTATTTTTCTGCCCTTCTCCGGCTGCAGGTGCACATGCAGCTTTGAGGAGGGTTTTGTTATATCTACATTTTTCATTACAGATGGCCCGGTTATCCACCAACTATACTTCGGATCCGGGCAAAGGAGGACAAACTTATGGCATTTTTCAACAGCGCAGTCGGCGTACTGCAGACTCTCGTTATAGCTCTCGGTGCAGGTCTTGGTATCTGGGGCGCGATCAACCTTCTGGAAGGGCGCTGCAGGTCCGGTGGACCTGCGCTTAGCGCGGACCGAAGCAGAGCGTAGACCGGCAATGATAACCCCGGCGCAAATGCTCATGTGCCATAAAGTAACACACCGATAAATGCAGACAGCCAACCTCTATTCCGTATAAAATGGCGTATGTGGCATTTCAAATATGTGGTTTAGAAGTAGAAGAAAACTGAAAACCGTATTCCACGATTTGAAAGGATAGAGGTAAATGAGCATGGAAAAAACAGTATATATCACAGAGAAAGAACGGGAAATGTGCTACAAAGTAATTGGTGCGTTTGCGGAACTGTACGAAATGGAAGATGAAGATATTTTAGTGGTTGATGTTGGTAGGTACGGTTTTGTTAAATTGCAGTGCTATACACCGTCATATGGCTTTGAAGAACTTGACACCTATACAGACAGCCATAGTTTATTTGAAGGGCTTTGGGAGGAATGGCTTAGTCTAAATGTGTTTTTACTTGCTAGGGAAATGCAGTTAGACGATATTCTTTATGAGGATTTATTCAATAATCTGCCAAAGGAAAAACAGTCGGAACTTACCGGGAGAAAAGGCTATTTTGCAAAAAAAGCGGGTATCATTCTGTAAAATGAATTTTGCAGAAAGAAAACGCTCTATGTAGAGGGTAAAAAGATTAGAATGGCTCTGTATATGATAATATGCAGGGCTTTTCTTAATAACCAATATGCTCATTTTGATAAAGACCAAAAGACAAGCATTATGGAAATGTGCATAACTGGCTATGGAATCATGGATAACTCTATTCACAGCACATGGAAAAGCTAAAGTGCAGCTTTCCCACGTCCTGCAAACAGAGTTACCCACAATTCCATGATACAGCCAGTTATACACATTACGCACAATGCCGACTACTACGGAATCCAAATCATTTTTTCACAGAACAAGATTTGCTTTTACAGAAAGAGATTATAGGTTGGAATGGAGATAAGGGAACCTGCATAGAGCACAGCGGAAAAGTTGAAGAAACTGATTGAGGAAGAATTTGCCGGGCTTGTGTTTCTGTCTGCTGAAGATATGGAGTAATAACAAATTGGGACATAATGGTATAACTCTTTGTCCCAATTTGTTTATTGTTTAAATTACCCGTATTAGAATTGATATGCTTGCAGAAATCAAATATCTAACATAATTCCTCCCACTGTAATAATACCATACAAATTTTATGAATACAAGACTGTTTATATAAGCTGACACATGCTAAACTAGCCTAGCAATGTTTCAGTAAAACTTTCTTTCATTTTTCAAGGAGGTCATAATCATTATGGGGAATAATCAGACAGAAAAAGCGTTTGAAGAAAAAAGATTAGCACAAACAATCTCTTTAGCCGAGGAACAATTAAAGCAGGCAAAAGAAGCGGCAGACAAAAAAAAATCAGAAATTATCGAAGCCAAAAAAGATGTGCGTGAAAATACAGAACACGGCATTACATCACTGTACACATCAGACGGTTTCGAGGCACTTGTTGAATTAAGCCAATATATCAATCCTGTTACAGACAAAATTATAGATTATGAAGAAGAAGAACATAAAATACTTCTGTTAGAAAAGATGATAAAATCGCCCTATTTTGCCCGAATTGATTTTAAATTTGATGATGAGGACGAATTTGAAAAAATATACATTGGACGTTCTTCTCTACGAAAAAACAGCTATCAAGAGATGTATGTTTATGATTGGAGATCGCCGATTGCCAGTGTTTTCTATCGTTTTATGACAGGCGAAGCGTTTTATGACGCTCCATGTGGACGAGTAACAGGCGAACTCAATTTGAAACGCCAATATGAAATAAAAAACGGAACACTGGAATATTTTTTTGATTCAGATGTTCAGATTGTTGATGAATTTTTAAGGCAATTACTGTCACAAAACACTACTGCTAAAATGAAAGCTATTGTTGAAACAATTCAGCATGAACAGGACGTGGTTATTAGAGATATGGAAAATGACCTGCTAATGGTACAGGGTGTAGCGGGAAGTGGAAAAACCTCTATTGCTCTCCACCGGGCTGCTTATCTTATGTATCAAGGTTTACAAACAAAGCTGTCCGCAAATAACATTATGATTATTTCCCCAAATTCTATATTTGAGCAATATATTTCAAATGTATTGCCCGAATTGGGAGAAGATAATGTTATTTCTTCCGTGTTTGAAGATATACTTAGTGAGTTATTAAATGGCAGGAAAATTCAGTCAAGAAATGATTTTTTAGAAAACTTGATTGTCAATTCAAAATACAAGGAAATTTCAAGAAATAGTATAGAATTTAAAACGTCAAGTTTTTTTAGGGAAATTTTAGACCAATTTCTCATTGATATACCCCGCCAGTGGATAGAATTTGAAGATGTTTATTATGAAGGAAAATGCGTTGTAAGCGGGCAAATTCTAAAAGACAAGATATTAGGAAGACCAGAAACACCATTAGGCATAAAATTAGAACAATTAGAAGATTATATTTTAGAACAAATATTTGGAACAGGAAAAGGGCGGGGGCATAAAGAAGAAAAAAATCTAATCAAGCAGGAAATACAGAAATTTATAAAAATTGACATTGTTGAATTATATAAAATATTATTTAGCAATGAAGCCTATTTTTATAGCCTGCTGCAAAATAGCAATCCGTCACAAAACATAAAAAATATTTGGAAATATACTAAGGAAAATTTGGAAGCAGACAGCTTGTATTATGATGACGCAATAGCAATCGCTTATTTGTATTTAAAAATATACGGAACAAATAAATATAAAAATATTAAGCAGGTAGTCATTGATGAAGCACAGGACTACTACCCTCTCCAATATGAAATATTTAATTTGGTTTTTTCTAATGCCAAATTTACTATTTTAGGAGATATGAAACAGACTCTTGCCAAAAAAGAAGATATTTCTTTCTACGAACAAATTCAAAAAATATTGAACAAGAAAAAATCTTCTCTTATTATGTTGGATAAAAGTTTCCGTTGTACGAATGAAATTTTAAATTTTAGTTTAAAGTTCATTGAACAAAGTTCACAGATAAAAAGTTTTAATCGGAATGGCGATAGCCCAAAAGTATATATTGCTGATAATTCCGAAATCTTCATTGATGAAATTGTTAAGGAAATAAAATTATGCCAAGAGAAAGGGTTTCAGTCGATATGCTTAATTTGTAAAACCGAAAAAAATTCAACCTATCTATTTAATAAAATTAAACACAAACTTGATATTCAATTAATTAAAAATGGGAGCGTATCAGATTTACAAGGCGTGTTTATCTTACCAGTATATATGTCAAAGGGATTAGAATTTGATACTGTCTTAATTTGTGATGCAGATAGCCAAAACTACCATGATGAAGATGATAAAAACCTCTTATATGTTGCCTGCACAAGAGCGCTTCACAAACTTAGCTTATTTTGTGAAAATGAGGTTAGCCCGCTGATATAGATAAATTTACAATATATTGAATTGCCTAAATGCCAAACGCAGCGTAAGTGCATATGAACAAAATGATAATAATTAGACAGACCATCTTTCTCTTTTAATGGCATTAAATTGACATTACGCTCTCTATCATATATATTTGTTGCTTACTGTCAAAAACACGACAGAAAAATATAGTTTAAATTCAACGGATAAAAGAGGTAATGAACATGGGGAAATTACTACTGCTGACACTTAACGAACAAGAGGAAACAGCGATTGACAAAATCATATCGGCAATATCTGATTATATACAGATTGAACCCATGCAGATCACAACCGCTTCCGTGTTATCTTTTCCGGGACTGGAAATAAAGCAGAACCAACGCCGGGTATTTCAAGACGGGGAGGAAGTAAGCCTTACCCGCCTTGAATACAGTACCCTTGTATATCTTGCTTCCAACCCCGGCATTGTCCTCACACGGACACAAATATTTGAAGCCGTTTGGAACATGGAAAGTGAAAGCTGCCAGTCAAGCGTTGCAAATGTGATTTACAACCTGCGGAAAAAAATAGAGTCGGACAGCCGCAAGCCCATTTACATAAAAACCGTTTTAGGTATGGGCTACAAGTTTGCTTCCGGGGAATGACAACAGAATAACCGCCGCCCGTTACAGCGGCATACCATGACAGGAAATCAGAAAAGGTTTCCTGTTTTTTTGCACCAAAAACCGCGCTGATTTTCCAGCTTTGTCGAAAAGTTTTATCAAAAAGTTTTTCAAAACTTTGCCATATTTGCATTTCTCTGCGTAGTAAGGAGTAAAGGGGGAGTTTCGCCGTTTTCTTAGAGCAAGATTCTACCACAGTACCAAATTTCGCCTACCGGCTCATTTTGTCCTATGGGAATCTTGTTGGGGTTGCCACCCCAAGCCCGCCTTTTGCGGCTTGCGCCGCTTGAAAAAATCCACCCACGAAAGGAGGTTCACAGCCATGAAAAGATACAACACGCCCCACCGAAGCCGGGTAATCAAGACACGCTTGACCGAGGAAGAATACGCCGAGTTTTCCGAGCGTGTCACCCTCTGCAAAATGAGCCAAGCCGAATTTATCCGACAAGCCCTCATTAAGTCAAGCATACGCCCGGTCATTACTGTTTCCCCGGTCAATGATGAGTTACTCTCTGCCGTTGGGAAACTCACAGCCGAATACGGGAAAATCGGCGGCAACTTAAACCAGATTGCCCGCTGTCTGAACGAGTACGGCGCACCCTATAACGCCCTCTCCCAAGAGGTACGAGCCGCCACAGCGGAGCTTGCCGCCTTGAAGTTTGAAGTCTTGCAGAAAGTAGGTGAAGCCGTTGGCAACATTCAAACATATCAGCTCTAAAAATGCCGACTATGGAGCTGCCGAGCAGTACCTAACCTTTGAACATGACGAGTTTACCATGAAGCCCACACCCTCAACCATTTTAAGGTGATCGGCGCGGCGGCGCGGGTATTGGACGGGAA
>ERZ836829.1382-NODE-1382-length-14603-cov-4.079805_pt1 | contig 14603 bp, 4 predicted proteins | sample MGYA00519574_ERZ836829 | MGnify/ENA primary metagenome ERZ836829 (study PRJEB31850, sample SAMEA3708808) | human gut metagenome | biome: human gut; feature: human-associated habitat; material: faeces | place: China | collected 2014 ... | reverse complement strand
AAAGCACACTTTAGATAAGAAAACAGAAGAAATATTGGCAAAAAGTAAAAAGATGGCAAATGCCGCTGATAATATTTATGCCATGTATAATGGAGCGGACATTGATTTTCCTACAGTTAAGGATAGTGAAGGAAAAGAAATAAAAATTACTCATGGAAATTTTGTCCCGATTTTATCAGGAGAAGATAGAGAATTAAGAAAGAATGCTTTTACAGGACTTTACAATACTTATGGTGCAATGAAAAATACAATTGCGGCTACTTATAATGCAAACGTGGAACAGGCAAATTTTTATGCTGACGTAAGAAAGTATCCATCTTCAAGAGCAATGTATCTGGATGGCAGCAATATTCCTGAAAGCGTGTACGATAATCTTATAAAAGTTGTTCACGAAAACATGGATTTAATGTATAGATATGTAAGGCTTCGCAAGAAAGCTTTAGGTGTAAAAGAGCTTCATATGTATGATATTTACGCACCAATTGCAAAGGCTCCAAGTAAAAAATATTCCTTTGAGGAAGCTAAGACAATAGTAAAAGAAGGTCTTGCACCTATGGGAGAAGAATATTTAAGTAAACTTCAGGAAGGTTTTGATAACCGTTGGATTGATGTGTACGAGAATGAAGGAAAAAGAAGCGGTGCATATTCATGGGGCGCATACGGAACACATCCTTATGTACTTTTAAATTTTCAGGGAACTTTGGACCATGTATTTACTTTGGCACACGAAATGGGACATGCTCTGCACTCATATTATTCAGATGCAAACCAGACCTACATTAATGCAGGTTATAAAATCTTTGTGGCAGAAGTGGCATCTACATGCAATGAATCCCTTTTAATTCACGATTTATTAAAGAAAACAAAAGACAAAGAAACAAGAGCGTATTTAATTAATCACTTTTTGGAACAGTTTAAAGGAACATTGTATCGTCAGACAATGTTTGCTGAATTTGAAAAAATAACACACGAAATGGTTCAAAAAGGAGAAACACTAACAGTAGATGTATTGTGTGAAACATATTATGATTTGAACAAATTGTATTTTGGTGAGGATATTGTACTTGATAAGGAAATCGCTTTAGAGTGGGCAAGAATACCACACTTTTACAATCCTTTTTATGTATATCAGTATGCAACGGGAATTTCAGCTGCAATAACTCTTTCAAGAAAAATAATGAAAGAAGGAGAAGCAGGAGTAAAAGATTATATGAAATTCTTAACAGGTGGTGGTTCAAAAGCTCCAATTGATTTGCTTAAATTAGCAGGTGTGGACATGACAAAAAAAGAACCTGTAAGAGAGGCATTGCAATTGTTCAGGGAACTTCTTGATGAAATGGAAGCATTGATTTAGAATTTACAGATTATTTCCAATCTCACTACAGAAACAAATGAATATTACGAAAGCACGCTCCCGCTGCTCTTCGCTCGTAGCGGTTCTACAAAGCCGACTACGCTGCCTTTGTGAACCAACGGCTCCACAGCACTTTCTTATAATAATGTTTTTCACAGCCGGAAATATACAATTACCTAAGAATTGCAAGGATATTAGAAATGTATTGATACAGAAGGAGAAAATAAATGTTTGATTGGGGCAGAGCAATTTGCTATTCAGGATATAGAGAAGGACAAAGTCCAAAAACCTGTACATATCCAACATACGACCAGATTGTTGAGGATTTAAAAATTTTAGATGAAATGGGATTTAAATACATTAGAATGTACGATCCAATTAGTTATGCTGAAATGACATGTCAGGTAATTCGAGATTTAGGACTTGATATGAAGGTAATGTTAGGACCGGATTTAATTTCAGAAGTAAATAATCCGGGATGTCCATGGTTAAAGGAAACTTATACAGAGGAAGAACTTGCTAATAGAGCAAAAAGAAATGATAATAACATTGAAAAATTAATTGAAATTGCTAATAACTACTCTGATGTTATTAACGCTGTTTCAGTTGGAAACGAAAATACACCAAAATGGGGCGCTAATAATGTGCCTGTAGAACGTTTAATTAAGTTTGCAGACAGATTAAGAGAAGGAACAGGCAAGCCTGTAACTTTTAACGAAGGTGCTTTCGAGTGGGTGGAACTTGAAGAACTTGCTAAACATCTTGATATTATTAGCGTTCATTCATACCCATTATGGTACGGAAACACTGTGGAGGAAGCTTTGGAAGTAAATAAAACCTGGTACAATAAAATCAAGGAAATGTATCCTGACAAATTTGTGCTGTTCTCAGAAGTAGGCTGGGCAACAGACTGCGCTGACTTTAAACAAATGAAAGAAGGTCAGGCAAACGAAGAAAACCAGAAAAGGTATTATGACGAGTTTTGGGATTGGACAGACAAAGAACAAATAATTGCTTACATGTTTGAAGCTTTTGATGAACCATGGAAGGGCGGAAGCAGACCAAACGAAGCAGAAAAAAACTGGGGGATTTATAGAGTGGATAGAACTCCTAAGCTAATGGTAAGATAATAATATGTTTTTTGATATAAATTTTAAGGATTAAAAATTGAATAAAAGTATTTTTATTGTGTAAAATTACTAAAAAAGAAGTGGTGGTTGCGTTGACTACGACTTCTTTTTAGTTTATATTAACAAAATATTGCTTTGTATAAGTTGCATAAAAAAAGAGAAATAAAAGTGTTTTCTTTAGTGCAATTTGTTGTTTGAAAGGTGGAAATATGGTAAAATATAAATCAATCAAAGAGTGGAACTTTGAGATGAGAAAACGTTAATCGAAAGGAGAAAGATTATATGAGAAAGTTTAAAGGACTAAAAAAAGCAACAGCTATTACTTGTGCATTGTCTATGGTCGCAGCTGGCTTGCCAATGAGTTCACCGGTTTTTGCAGCAACAGATGAGCAGAAGGCTATGGTGGCAGATGCAACAAAGAACCTTGCATTAAGTAAGACTACAAGCTTATTTCCAGAATGTGCAGAAGGGGCTCAAGCAAACTTAAATGATGGAAAGTTAAAAGCAGATGTAACAGGAGATGCACATTGTGCATTAAGTAAGAAAGGATGGGGCTATACTGGTGAAAGTTATGCAGTAATAGATTTAGGTGATTATTATGATGCATCAACTATTGAACAGGTATTAGTACAGTATAAGGATGCTGCAGCTAATGACACATGTATTACAAGAGGTTATGAAATTCAGTTCTCATCTGATAATGCTACTTGGAATACTGTTGCAAGTGCAGGAGAAGATGTGACATTTGACGAGGATAATTGTACGGTTGATGATATTAGTACAACTGGTGCAGTTAGATATGTTAGAGCATATTATCCTAAGACTGCAGATTACGGAATCCAGATTACAGAAATTGCAGTTTTAGATACAAATGGGGACGCAAAAACAGTAGAGGTTTCACATTGTGAAAATGCAGCAGGTGTTACTGTTAAATCAGAAGATTACAATCAGATTACATATAACATAACTGCAGGAGAAAATCAGGCAGATTATAAGTATATGGTATATGATGATAATGTACTTGTAGGTAATCAGGTTGAAGCAGGAAAGGACTATAAGATAGATGGTGTTTCAGCAGGAATTCACAAACTTAAAGTTGTTTCTTCATATAATGGAACAACATCAGAAGGAATTGATAGTGAAGAAGTTACTGTAAAAGATGCTTCTGAATTATACACATCACCTAGAAATATTGTAAACAAGAACAATAATGCAGATGTTTCAATAACAGATATAAGTTCATATTATAGCGATGAATATGCTGAATCAGCAGTTAATATGATTGATGGTTTGTTAACAGCAGGAGAAGAAAAAGATGTTGCATTTAGAACTGGAAAAACATCACCACAAAGTTTTGTTATTGATTTAGGAAGAGAATATAAGACAGCTGAATTAGACAGATTTATGATTGCATATACTAATCCAAGAACATATGCAAAGAAATATTCTATTGAGTTATCAGATGATGGCGCAGAGTATAAAGAGGTTGCATCAGGAGATTCATTAATTTGTGGAACAGATGGTGTTCAACCGGCTTATAGCAATGCTGTTAAGTTAGATAAATTATCAAATTATGAAGCGGAAAATGTAAGATATGTAAAAGTAACACTTTCAGAAGGAGCAGTTAATTACGGCTATGTTATCAATGAAATTGCAATCGTAGCAAATACGGATACTCCTACATATACCACAACAGTTGATATTGATGCACCAGCAGATTTGAAAGCAGAATCAACTAAATACGGTGTTATAGATTATGAAATCGTGGCAGGTGAAGGTCAGGAAGATTATGAATACAATGTTTACGTAGATGGTAAACTTGCAGCAGAGAAAGTAAAAGCTGGAAAGGGTCAGTTAACAGGAGTTGCAGACGGTACTCATAATATTAGTGTTAAGACTGTAAAAGATGGCTCATTATCAAAAGCAGTTACAAAAACAGTTGTAGTTCCACTTGATATTGTAGAAGATGGCACAAACTTAGTAAATGAAAATACTAAATGGACTCTTAACAATGAATCAGACAATTGGTCAGATAATCCATGTGGAACAGGAACATCACTTGCAACAGGAGATGTGAAGGCAGGAGCAAACTGGTATTCATTAATGGCTCATACAACACTTGTATTTGAACAGGGAAAAGTTTATACAATTAAGTTTACTTTCAAATCAAATATTAAGAAACAGTTTTTAGTTGCAACAAATACAAATGGAGATAAATTCTTAGCAAGTTCTGCAACAGCTACTTGGACAGGAAATGATGAAGAAGGATATACATGTGATTATTCAGCAGAGTTTGAGTGGACAGCAGCAACTTCAAAACAGAACTTTATAATTGCATTAGGACAGTTAACAGCTGAAAAGGATGGAGATAAAGGAATTAAAGAAGATGACTCTATTGCAGCAGGTGATAGCATCAATGTATCAGTTACTGATATAAGCGTTGTTGGTAAGACAAAGCAGGTTGAATCTTCAGATACAACAACATCAACAACAACACCAAGTACAACAACAAATCCAAGTGTAACAACACCAGATGCATCATCAGCAGACGTTACACAGCCAGACGTATCATCAGCAGATGTTACATCACCGGATGCATCATCAGCAGATGTAACAACACCAGATGTATCAACACCAGATGCATCAACACCAGATGTATCAACACCAGATGTATCAACACCAGATGCATCAACGCCAGACACATCAACTTCAGATGAAACAACAACACCTAAGGTAACAACAGCTAAGCCAACAGTTAAACCAACAACAGCTAAGCCAACAGTTAAGCCAACAACAAAGAAAACTTCTCTTAAGAGTACAAAGGTTACTAAGAAGGTTTCAAAGAAACTTAGCTCAAAAAAGGTTAAATTAACATTTAAGAAAGTTAAAGGCGCTAAGAAATATGACATTCAGGTTTCAACAAGTAAGAAGTTCAAAAAAGTACTTTACAAGAAGACTGTTAAGAAAACAAAAGTAACTCTTTCAAGCAAGAAGTTAAAGGGCAAGAAGAAATTATATGTTAGAGTAAAGGCAGTTGGAGCTAAGAAGTGGTCTAAGCCGGTTAAGATTAAAATTAAAAAGTAGTTTAAAATAATAAAAACATTTTTAAGAGGATAGTCATAATGCTATCCTCTTTTTTCGTAAATTACCCCTATTAATTAATAGGAATCAATGCTATAATCGTGAAGTATCATTTGCCAAAAAATGTATAAAAATGGGCTAAAAATACGAAAATGACAAATGAAAACATTTAACAAAGAGGAGGGAAAACACATGTTAAAAAAAGCAGTTAAGAAATTTTTATCTGTGGTACTTGCAACAGCAATGGTAGTGAGCAGTATAACTGTTTACGGTGCAAGTGTTAAAGTACCGGAAGACAGAGTGCTAACATCTGTAAAAGAATACAGTATAGCACCTGGTATTAAGGAAAAACACATTACAACAGTAGATAAGGATGGAAATAATCAGGTTCAGGCCTATATGGCAGAAGTAGATTTGAAAACACCTAGTGCTGGAATGATGGCTGGTTATAAGGACTATGATAAGACTGGTAAATGGGGCATGCAGACAGTTCGAGATCAGGTAAAAGCAGCAGAAAAAGAAACAGGAAAAACAATCGTAGCAGCAATTAATGGTGATTATTTTGACCTGGGAACAGGTCAGCCATGGGGTTCATTAGTTATGGGAGGAAACATTGTTCAGTCTCAGAACGAGCATCCATACTTTGCAATAATGAAAGATGGAACAGCTGATTGTAGAGAAGCATATGAACCTTTAGATAATGTAGTTGAAGCTATCGGTTCACCATTCTTTTTAGTAAAAGATGGAAAGGCATTAGAAGAATTAGCATCCGATCCATACACAAGCCCAAGATGTGCAGTAGGTATAAAGGCAGACGGTTCAGTTATTATATATGAAGCAGATGGTAGACAGGCACCAAAGTCATGTGGTCAGTCACTTTATGAAACTGCTAAACAAATGGCAGCTATGGGATGCGTTGAAGCATTATACTTAGATGGTGGTGGTTCAGCAACATTTGCATCAAGAACAGAAGGAACAGATTCATTAGAAGTAAAGAATAGCCCATCTGATGGAACAGAAAGAAAAGTTTCTTCATCATTATTAATTTATTCAGATGCAAAGGCAAATGGTGAATTTGATCATGCAACAATCTCACCTTTAGAGGAAGTATATACACCAGGTTCAACTGTAAAGTTTGAAGCAACAGGTGTTGACAGTGCAGGTGGCAAGGCGGATTTACCTAAAGATGCAACTTTTGTATTAAAAGATGATAGCTTTGGTACAATTGATGGAACAACAGGTCAATTTGTTTCTAATGGAACAGAAGGAACTGTAGAAGTACAGTTAAAGTCAGGAGATAATGTTGTTGGTAGCACAACAATTGAAGTAAGAAAACCGGACAGCATTACATTCGTAAATGATGAAGTAAACCTTGGTTTTGAAGAAGAAACAGATTTAGGTTTAACTGTTAAGTGGAACAACAGACAGGTTAATTATGCAGATGGTGATTTTATTTGGACAACTGAAAATGTAACAGATGCTAACAAACAGCCTAGTGATTCATCAATTGGTACATTTAAGGATAATAAATTTACATCATCAGACGGAAATACTTTATATGGAACTATCAGATGTAAGTACAAAGATAGCGACATCCAGGCAACAATTAATGTTGTTGTAGGATTACAGCCAACAGTTGTATATGACTTTGAAGACCATACAATGGAAGATGGAACAGTAATTCCTGCAGCAGACTGGTATTCAACAGCAGCAGACAAGAAAGAACCAAACGCCGGATTTAAGACAATGAATTATGGCAGAGGTGGTAACGAGTCTACAGAAGTTGTTGATATTGCAAGTGGTGAGCCTGTAAGATTTGGTAATCATTCGCTTAAATTAAACTATGACTTCTCACAGTGTGGAGCTGTTACAGAAGGTGCATGCGTAGGTCTTGAAAATCCATCAGGAGACATACCTGGAATACCAACAGGAATTGGTATGTATGTATATGCACCGGAAGGAATACCAAACTTCTGGTTGAGAATTCAGCTATATGATGCTAACGGAACAGTTCTTAACTTGAACTTTACAGAAGAAGCAAAATTGGATGAACATAAACTTGGTGGTTTCGATTGGACAGGTTGGAAATATGTAGAAGCCAGTTTAAAGGATTATCAGGCACCATACAAATTCCTTGGAAACAATATGATTAGACTTATGTTCGTAAACGGAACAGGTATGGGTAAATACGACAAGGATGGAAATGAAATTCAGCCAAGCGACCGTAAGGGAGCAATCTATATTGACAACATCCAGTTCGTATATGGAGCGAATACTGATGATATAGACAACCCAAGTATTGATACAATTTCAGCCAACGGAACTGAATTAAATGATGATGCAGTGCTTGACACAAACAATGTAACATTCACAGCAAGAGCATCAGACTTACAAAACAAATACACATCAGGTGTAGATTTTACAACAGCAAACGTATGGTTAGATGGTGTTAATCTTACAAATGGCGGTAGTATGCATACTGACGTAAGTAAGGATGAAATCTCATTAAATAACCAGAAACTTGCAAACGGAAAGCATACTATCAAATTCTCTGTCAGAGATAAGTTTGGTAACGAAGCGTCAAAGACAAAGACTTTTGAAGTGAAAAATAAAGATGACAATACAGTTACAATTAATGCTACTTCACAGGGAGAAGCAAATATTGGTGACGAGGCGAACATTGACTTCACAGCAAGTGATGCAAGTAAAGTTAATGAATTAACAGCAACAGTTAAATTAGCAAAAGGTTATTCTGATTATTCAGTAAGTTATGCTGAAGGCTTTGAACAGGCAAAAGAACCTGAATATAACAAAGCAAACAATCAGGTAACAATCTATGCTAAGAAAAAAGCAAGTGAAACAAGTAATCAGATTGCAACTTATGCAGATACAGCAAATGAAGACTCAAATAAGATTGCAACATTATCTGTAAAGATTCCATTAGATGTAAGCGATGGAAGCAAATTCTCATATTCAATTCCTAGCGCAACATATAAGATTGCAGCAGGTGACGGTGAAGAAACATATACATTTGTTCAGGATACAGAATATACAGATATTGGAGATTACTACACAATTTCTTTCAGTGACTTAATTGAAGGAATGGACATTACAATGTCAGTTAAAGACAGCAAGACAGGCAAGAGAGTGAAAGGTGTATCTGTTTATAAGGAGGATGGTGAACTTCTTGGTAAGACAGATTTAAGAGGAAATATTACAACATCTAAGTTTCAGGAAGCACAGGCAATTTCAGTTTATGCTCAGGATGACAATGGACATCGTTCATTTATTACCAAGGCACAGACATACGCTACAGCCGGTAATGAAGATGGTACACCAACATTTGTTAAGGTTAACGCTGTAAAAGATTCAACATCTATGAAGAATATCACTTGGGTTTCAAAACCGGGCGTAAGTGAAGACACACCTGTTGTTTTATACGCAAAGAAGAGTGATTATGAAAAAGATGGTGACACTGCATTCAAGAAGGTTGAAGGCAAGTGCAAACTTACATCTCTTTCTGGATATTCAGATGTAAAATCAAATAGAATTATCTATGCTAATTCAGCAGAAATTAATGATTTAGATGCTGATACAACTTACGTATACAAAGTTGGAGACGGAGATTTATGGTCTAAGGAATATGAATTTACAACTGCTTATAAGAATGAAGATACTAAGTTCTTCTTAGTTGGTGATACACAGGCAGAGGATACAACAATTATTTCTAAGATTACACATATGATTTCAAAAGAACACTATGATTTTGGTGTTCAGACAGGTGACTTTGTAGATGATCCTACAAAGTACAATTACTGGGATAATATTTTAACAGCCTTTGATGGGGATGTGTTCAAGGGTGTTGATATGATTCACGTAACAGGTAACCATGAATTAGCAGGTGATCCTGAATCAACAATTGCAAAGAATATGTTCAATATTGAAAGTGAACATCACTATTCAGTAACTTATGGAAATGTATACGTTGCAGTTATTGGATACACAGCTTCAAAGAATCAGACAATTGAAGATGCAAAATGGTTAGTAGAAGATGCAGCAAAGAGCAATGCAAAATGGAAAGTTGTTGTGTCACATCAACCACCTTATGGAACAAATGAAACAACACATGACTGCGAAAACGTACATAAGTATATTTCAGAAGCATGTGACGAAGCTGGTATTGATTTTATGTTCTCAGGACATGATCATGCTTATGCAAGAACAAATCCATTAAAGGCAGGCACAAGAGACACAGAAAACGGAACAGTATATTATGTATGTGGTTCAACAGGTGAAAAATCATACCCTGCAACAAATGTAAGAGGTTATGATTTCGCTAAATTTGGAAACACAGACTACGACGGAATTTATTTCTCAGTTGATGCAAATGCATCAGGATTTACCGTTGATGTATATGATCAGGATGGAGATTTATTAGACACATATACAAAGTCAAAAGGTGAATGTGTAAATGGAATCCATGATTATGTATATCAGGGAGATGGACATTTAATATGTAAGAAGTGTGATGGCTCAAGAAAAGTTGACGGTTACACAGGTATTGCAACTAATAAGGACAATGGTCTTCCAATGTTCTTTGCAAATGGAAATCTTGATAAGAACAGATGGAAAACAAATGACAATGACAACTACTATGTAGGAGAAGACGGAGTAGCAGTTACAGGCAAGAATACAATTGACGGAAAAGAATATACTTTTGATGAAAATGGTAAGTTTGTAAGAGGCTCATTTGTTGAAGAAGTTGTTAAGGATAAGAAAGGCAAAGATGTTACAATTACAAGATACTACACAGCAGGCGGTAGCTATGCATTAATGTGGCAGGAAATTGACGGAAATCTCTATTACTTCCAGAACAGCGGTAAAGAAATGGGTCGTATGTTATCAGGCGGTCAGTGGATTATCACAACAAGAGGTAAGAATACAAAGAGAACTTACACATTTGCTAAAGACGGTAAGCTTACAGTAGGTGCTTTTGAAGATGAACTTGATTCAGATGGAAATGTTAAGGGTACAAGATATTACTGGGGTGATAATTATGTAACAGGTGAAGTAGAAATTAAGGGCAAGAAGTACAAGTTTGATGAAAACGGCTACATGGTAAAAGAGCCTGAAACTACAACTGATACAACAACAGAACCAGCAACAACAGAACCTACTACAACAACAGAAAAGCCGACTACACCGGCAACTACAACACAGAAACCAACAACACAGAAACCAACAACTGTAGTTACAACACAGAAACTTGGTAAGGCAAGTGTTGCTAAGAAATCAGCTAAGAGAGTTTCTAAGAAGAAAATCTCATTAATGGTTAAGAAGGTTAATAAGGCTAATGGATATCAGGTAAGAGTTTACAAAACAAAGAAAAATGCTAATAACAACAAGAAAGCGTTAGTAACTTGTACAAAGAAAGTTGTAAAAGCTAATAAGAACGCGGTAACAATTAAAGTAACTTCTAAGAAGTTTAAGAATAAGAAAACTTTATATGCAAGAGTAAGAGCATTTAGAAAAGTTGGTAAGAATACATCTTATGGAAAATGGTCAAAACCTGTTAAGATTAAAAACAAATAAGAATAGGAGCAGATAATGTACAGAAAAATAGTTAAGAAAATTATTTCTTGTACAACAGTTTGCACTTTGATTTTAGGTATGAGCAGTGTCAATTTCGACACTGCTTATGCTGAAAATGGGAGTGGATCCGATGTTAGTACAGTAGCTGAAAAAAATACTGAAGACACAAAAGAAAATTTGACAGGAAACACATTAACAGACGATTACGATGTGACAAAAAGTGGTTTGCCTGTTGTATACATTAACACAGAAGACAATGCAGAAATTGCATCTAAGGAAGACTACATTGATGCTAATTTAAAAATTCAGGATGCAGGAACAGATGGAACAGAAGGAAAAGTAGAATATGATGGGGTTACAAAAGTAAAAGGTCATGGAAATTCTACATGGAGATGGTTTCCCAAAAAAGCATATAAATTAAAATTAGATAAGAAAACAAGCCTATTTGGAATGGGCAAAAATAAACATTGGTTATTACTTGCCAATTATATAGATGAAACTCAGATGAGAAATGCGCTTTCATCAAAGATAGGTAAAACATTTGGTGTAACAGCCATGGATACTGTTTGGGTTGAGGTGGTTCTTAATGGAAAAAACCTTGGAACGTACCAATTATGTGAACAGGTAAGAATATCAAAAGACAGAGCAGATACTTATGACTGGGAAGACACTGCAGGAACAATTGCAGAAAAAATCGCCAAGAAAAATGATTTGTCTAGTAAGGAAGAAAAGGCACTTTCAACACAAATGGAAGAAGACCTTAACTGGATGACAACTAAAACAGTTACATACAATGACGTTACATACAATATCGATGACTACTATGAAATTCCAAACGCTAACGGTGGATTCTTAATGGAAATTGACAACAATGCTGATGAGGCATCCTTGTTTTATACAGATAAGAAACAGTGTGTTATGTTTAAAAATCCGGAATTTATTAAAACAAACGAAACTGTCTTTAATAGCATTAAGACATATATGCAGAATTTTGAAAATGCCACATATAGCACAGACGGTTGTATTGACATAGACGGTGTAAAAACATCTTATACACAGTTATGTGATTTCGATTCTCTTGTAGCTTTTTGGTTTGCTTCTGAAATTCAGGTAAATGAATTTGGCGGAAGAAGTACATACGTTACAAAGGAAATAGATGGTGGTTTAACTTTTGGCCCTATTTGGGATTATGATTTCAGTTCAGGCTCTGTTGCACCTTTCGGAGCACAGGGAATTGAACGTTGGACTGCAAAGGACAGAACATGGTTCTCACAGTATGTAAAAGATCCTTACTTTGTTATAAAAGCAAGAGAACTTTACATGAAAAATAGAGATTTCTTAAATAATATTTATGCTGATGGAGGCTTACTTGACGGCTGGCATGACACATTAAAAACATCAGCGACACATAATGAAAGTATGTGGTTCTATTCAAAAGGTTTTGAAGGAGATTTTGCAACTTTAAAACAGTGGATGAAGAAGAGACTTACATGGATTAATGAACAGTTTGGAACAGACGCCTCAGCAATGAAATCATTTGGTGCACCTGTAAGCAAGGATATAACTGTTTCAATGACAGAAAATAATGGCACAAACAGCGACAACGCATTTCATGTAAGCACCAATACTGATAAGGTTACATTGAATTTTAAGTCAGATAACAAGTCTGATACTTCATTTAACTACTACATTAACGGAAAATACATTGATAATGTTAAATCTGAGAACAATGAAGTAGTAATAACAATTCCTGCAGAATTATTAACTAATAAAGATTCAAAGAACGTCGTTACAGTATGGGCAAAGGATGCAAATGGTAACCTTACAAGAATGAACTATGCTACTGTAAACTTTACAGATAAGCAAAGTCATACAGTAACATTCGAGGATGAAAAAGGAATTGAAACAACAGAAGTTTTAGATGGCGACACTGTTTACATGGACTATCCAAAATCAGATTCAGCTAATAGAATTTTTGTAGGCTGGACTGATGGAACAACAACTTATGACAAGGAATCACGCGTAGTTGTAAAAGAAGACATTGAACTGACACCTGTCTGGGAACAGTGTGCAGATGGAGGTTTGGAACATACATGGAAAGAAGAAGTACCTGAAGGTGATGACTTTGAATGTAGTACATGTGGAAAAACTAAATTAGACAAAAACACATACAAGGACATAACAAAGATTTACTGTAATCTAAGCTTAAGATACTCTAATAGCTATACAGGTGGAGAAACAATACCAACAATTGATGTATACTATGATAATAAGAAATTAACAAAAGATGTTGATTATACAATCTCATTTAGAAATGACGTCAATGTAGGTTACGCTACATACACAATTAAGGGTATTAAGAAAAATGGCTTCAAAGGAACAGCGGAAATGTCATATAGAATAATACCAAGAGCCATTTATGCGTGTGTTTCTTATAATATTTTAGGGACTTATGAATATACAGGAAAGCCAATAGAGGCTAAGAATTATTCTGTAAGATTAATTAACAATGAACTAAACTATAATTGCCTATTAACTGAAGGAGTAGACTACACAGTAACATATCAAAATAATGTTGAAGTAGGTGAAGGAACAGCTATCCTTACAGGATTTGGCAACTTTAATAATACAAAGAATGTAAAAATGACTATAATCCCGGCAAAGGTAAAAGCTTTTGCAGGCAAAGCAAACGGCAAAAATGTAACATTGTCATGGAATAAGTCAGAAGAAGTAAATGGCTACAATGTTTACAGAAGAACAACTTCTACAGAAGAATGGACAAAAATCGCTAATGTGAAAGATACATCTTATGTAGATTCAGATATAAAAGAAGGCAAAACATATAGTTATGCAATTGAAGGCTACACTGCAAAAGACGACAAAACTTATGTAGGTAAGAAGGTTGAAATTGAAGTTAAGAATACTCAGGAAACAACAACTAAGCCTACAACAACAACTAAACCATCAACAACATGCAAAAAGCCTACAACAACAGCTAAGCCAACAACATCAAAGAACACAGGCAAACTTGCTAAGACAAAGCTTATAACTACAAGTAAAAAGAATAATTCTAAAAAGATTAGTATAAGTTTCAAAAAGGTTAAGGGAGCAAAGAAATATACAGTACAGATTTCTGCAACAAAGAATTTTAAAAAAGTTCTTGTTAAGAAAACAGTGAAGAAAACAAAAGTTTCAATAACAAGCTCAAAAGTTAAAAAGAAAAAGGTATTGTATGTAAGAGTAAAAGCTGTAGGCGCAGCTAAATGGTCCAAGCCAAAGAAAGTTAGAATTAAAAAATAAATACTTATTTTACTAAAATAAAAAATCAAACTGCAATATATTTGTCCGAGGAAGAAAACTCGATGTATTGTCAGTTTGATTTTTTTGTGCCATTTGCAATATAGTGAGTGACTTTGGGCGTTGTTATGTAATAAAAATTAATAAAA
>ERZ836829.1381-NODE-1381-length-14623-cov-3.169824_pt1 | contig 14623 bp, 9 predicted proteins | sample MGYA00519574_ERZ836829 | MGnify/ENA primary metagenome ERZ836829 (study PRJEB31850, sample SAMEA3708808) | human gut metagenome | biome: human gut; feature: human-associated habitat; material: faeces | place: China | collected 2014 ... | reverse complement strand
TGCCATAAGGAGTATCAATTCCACCTTCAGCAAATTCAAAAGTTCCCATCTCCGGTTTCAGGGTAAAGTGTTTGTAACCTGGATACTCCTCATCTCTCTGGATGCCAAGTGTATTCTCATACAGCCAGCTTAGTACACTTCCCAACGAATAATGATTAAAGCTGTTCATGGAATTGTTACCACCAAATCCGTTCTCACGTGTAAAGCTATTCCATCTTTCCCAGATTGTCGTTGCTCCCTGTGTAACCGGATAAAGCCAGCTTGGGAAAGCAGTCTGGGTGATTGTTTTCTGTGCAGCTTCCGGATATCCACCTTTGCTTAACATCGGATTGATCGGTCCTGTTCCAAAGAATCCTGACTGGATTGTATAATTACCTTCTCTTGTGGTACGTTCCAGATGTGCAAAAGCCTTTTCTTTCACTGCATCTGCAAATACATCACAGTTCAATCCGATAGAATAGCTTCCCTGTACATCACAGGTACTTCCATCTGCATTCTTTGTGATACCGGTCTCTTTATCTGTAAAGGTATCATTCCAATATCTCTTTGTTTCCTCTGCAATCTGGTGATATTTCTTCTGACCCTCTGCATTTCCGGTCAGGACTGCAAACTTCTCCATAAGAGCTGCATTTCTGTAGTGGAATGCATTAAAGATCAGATAATCATCTGCCGGAACTGGTGCCAGCCAGTCACCAAGCCATTCATTTATATGAAGTGACGGTGTTCCTGGAAGTCCAAATGCTTTCATGCTGTCCATCCAATGATCCATGGAATCGTAGTATTCCTCAATCAGAGCTGCATCACCATACTGCTGATACAGTTCCCATACAATCAGGATCATGGCACTCTCATAAGTCTGTCCGCCGAATCCACCGCCTGCCGGAGCAATACTCGGCAGTCTTCCGTCCTCTGTCTGCATATCTTTCATTGCCTGCAGATTTCTCAGATAGAAATTCTTTACGTTGCTCTGATAGGTTGCAGTACGACAGAAAATATGTGTATCTCCCATCCAGCCCATACGCTCATTTCTCTGCGGACAGTCGGTCGGAATGCTGATAAAATTACAGTACTGGCTGAATTTAACATTCTGTGTAAACCGGTTGATCAGTTCATTATCACAATGGAACTTACCGGTGATCTGATCCACGCTGGAAAGAAGAACTGCCTGCACATCCTCCAGAGCCGGTGCTTCATCAACTCCACTGATCTCAATGTAACGGAATCCATGGAATGTGAAGCGCGGTTTGTAAATTTCTATACCTTCGCCTTTACAGTAATAAGTATCTTCATTGGAAGCCTCACGCAGGTTCGCCTGCAGCATCTGACCAACCAGACCTTTATATTCCGGCAGATCCGGATAGAGTACTTCTCCGTAGCGGATTGTGATCTTCTGTCCGGCTTTTCCTTTGAATTTCAGAACCGGTACGCCCGCAATCTCCTGTTCCAGATCATAAATGTAAGTGCCTGGTAACGGTTCAGTCATGGATTTTGCAGTAAAAGTTTCTACCTCATGAACCGGTGCCTGATAGCTACCGACAAGCTCCGGCTCCTTCTCATTCATAGCCGGCCAGCATGCTGCGCCAGGAAAAATACCTTCCTGTTCTTCCATTACAACCGGTGTAATGACTTCAGGTTTCTTCAGACCGTCTGCCTTGAAATCCGATTTTGAAAAATTAAAATAGTTTTCTTCCAGTCGGGCATCATATGTTTCACCATTGAAAAATCCTGCGTATCGATATGGTCCCTCACCAAAATACTGCCAGGTATTGTCATCGGTAACAATTGTTTCCCTATGTCCGTCTTCATAGGTGATCACCAGTCTCCCAAGGAAGGATGGCCTGTCGCCCCAGTAGTTATAATTGTACAGACGGAAACTGAATGAATCACTCCACCATCCGGATGCAAGAATACAGCCCAGACCATTCTCACCTTCCTGCACTAGCTCTGTCACATCATAAGTCTGGTACATCAGATGCCTGTCATACTGACTTGCACCCGGTGCAAAATATTCCTCTGTCACACGTTTTCCATTCATGCTGCATTCATAGATTCCACGTGCAGTTGCATACAGTCTCGCACTTGCCACTTTGCCATTCACTGTAAAGTTGGTACGAAGCATTGGCAGAGAAAAACGACTCGGGTTGGAAATCTCCATACATTCTCCTTTAAGAGTCTTTCCGTTTTCGGTATCAACCGCAAGAATCTCTGCGCATGGTTTTCGAAGATTCCGTACACGAATTCCCTGATATTCTGCCGCACTGTCAGCACCTACATAATATCCCATCTCGCAGAGACGCGGAAATGTTGTAACGTCAAATAACCCAAGCGGATTCAGCTGCCTCGGTGTTCTCATCTGTCCGCCAAAAGGTCCATCGACATATACCTCATCCACTACGCAGTCATCCAGATACGTATAGACTCCATTTCCCTCTACTTCGATAGTCAGTTTATGAAAATCATGCTTATTTTCTTCTGTAATCAGTTCTCTGTCTGTCTTCAGATCTTTTGTTCCAAGTTCATACAGCGGAGTATCTGTCACATCTTCTTTACAGTATCCTCTTCTGTAAACTTCGATCACCGCCGGTGATTTTGCAATATTCAGAACAAAACGAATATCATTCTCTCCCTCAACCTGCAGTTCGTTCTTGCTGATATCCATAAGACGCGCATCATTTGCTCCAAAAACAACACCTGCTTTTGTGCCTTCTTTGATGCGGAATGTACTTTCCAGTACAAACACACCAAGCTTTTCAGATGCCACATTGAATTCCGGAGCACCAATCCACTTTGCACCGTCCCATGCAGAAATACTACCATTCATAAGTCCGGTTTCGAACCAGGAAGAGGTCTCTGCCTCTTCTTCGTCCTGGTTCCAGACTCTGACTGTCACATAATATCTTGTTTCCGGCTGCAATACGTCACCGTCAAATGTAATTCCTGCGGAATTATCTGTAGACATTTCACCACTATCCCAGACATCCACACCGCCTGCTGTTTTTCCTACAAGAATCTGTGCTTTTGTCTGCATCGTATTCTGTTTTTCGGATTTCAGTTTCCAGGAAAATACAGGTTTCTCTACATCCAGTCCAAGTGCTTCTGCGATCTGATTCACTCTCAGATCATATATTTCAAAATTTTTATCACTCATTTTTCTGCCTCTTTGTGTTGCGGAATATTATCTGTGAATTCTATCTTATTTTGTAACTGTTCAGTACCCTCACAGTTACGAGTCAAAATGCATTCCAAATCACCTTCGGTGATAGCATTTTGCCTTGTATGCGCGGGATACTACCTTCTGAATAATTACCTTATTTTACTTTTTTGTATGGCGCTGCATCTTCAAATTCCATAGACTGCCATGTGATATTTACCAGACGGCTGATGCATGCCTTAAGATCCTCCATGGAAAGTGTACCATCCGCAAGTTCCTGATTCAGATTATCTCTGTCACTGAATGCACCCGGCATTACGAGGTCATTTCCTGCTCTCATACAACCGGAAGCAGTACAATCCGGACCATACTCTGTGGTTGTCCAGTCTGTCATGATCACACCCTGGAATCCCCATTCGCAACGTGCTGCTTTGGTACAGGTATCTTCGCAGTTTGCTGCATGAACACCATTGATCAGATTGTAGCTTGTCATAATGGACATTGGCTGAGATTCTGTTATGGCAATCTCAAATCCCTTCAGATAGATCTCACGCAGTGTTCTCTCGCTTAAAATACTGTCAGAACCCATACGGTTGTCTTCCTGATTATTGCATGCAAAATGCTTGATGGTCGTTCCACAGCCAGGCACGTTCTGTACACCGTTTGTCATGGCTCCGGCCATTCTTCCGGCAAGAAGCGGATCTTCGGAATAATATTCAAAGTTACGTCCACAGAGCGGATTCCGGTGAATGTTCATTCCAGGAGCCAGCCATAAGGTTACAGAAAATTCCAGCATCTCTCCACCAATCATCTCTCCAACTTCTTCGATCAGTGCAGTATCCCATGTCTGCGCAAGCAGTGTTCCTACCGGAATTGCTGTACAGTACTGATAATAAGTCTCTCCCGGATCTGCTGGCTCACCTTCGCAGAAGAGTCCACCCTCCAGACTGAATTTAAATGGTTTGTTGACGATCTTGCCTTCATGAACATTGTAATGTTTCATCAGACGAAGACCTGCCGGGCCATCAGCAAGAACGATTCCCGGAACACCGTCTTCCAGTGCACAGTTATTTGTCTCACCTGCAGAACCTGGTACGGAAATTCCGGCAGAGCCAAGGTTGCTTCCCTGTCCTTTGCCCGGATCTCCACTTGCCAGTGCCACCAACTTCTCTGTACTTAAGGTATCCACAAATTTGCGTGCCTCTTCCGGTACACATTCTACGTTGGAACGATACTCTACCACACGAGTCTCCACATCTGCTGCTTTCAGTTCCATGACTGGAACTTTCTTTTCTTCTGCTGTTTTCAGAAGAGCTTCCAGTTTCTGATTCATCTTCTCAGAAGACTGTTTCATTTCCTCCAGCTCTTCTTTCAGTGGGCAGATGTTTTGTGTTTTTGTAAGAACAACTTCTTTATCAAGGTTCAGAACTGCACACGGAGCAGAAGCTTCCAGGCTGTTTCCTGCCCAGATCACATATGTACCTTTTTCCAGAATCCATGCAGCTTCTTTTTCACTGTAAGAAGTCAGCTTGTCCAGTCCGATCTCGAGAGTCAGTTTTTCGCACTGTCCAGGAGCAAGAAGTCCTGTCTTTGCAAACGCAACAAGACGACGATATTCTTTTTCCAGTTTTCCTGCCGGACAGGTTGCATAAAGCTCTACAACTTCTTTTCCACTATAGGTATCGCCAGTATTGGTGACTTCTGTCTCTATAACAATTTTCTTATTCTCTTTCAATTCTGTTGCAAGAACCTTTGTCTCAAATGTTGTATAAGAAAGGCCATATCCAAATCCATATCTTACCGGAATATCAAAGCTGTCAAAGTAGCGATATCCAACATACAGACCTTCTGTATAATACTCTTTATCTACATTTCCGTTATTGTGAGAGAATGTCTTGCTGTTCGGATAATCTTCGTATTTATAAGCCCATGTATCAGTCATCTTACCAGATGGGGTTACTTTACCACTGATGATATCTGCAAATGCATTTCCGGCTTCCATACCAGGCTGCACGATCTGAAGAAGAGCTTCGATATTTGAATATTCATCCATAAAGGAAAGATCTGCCAGACCACCTGTATTGACGGCAACAATGACATGCTTATACATGCTGCAGATATCAGAAAGCTGCTGTTTTTCCTCTTTTGTCAGATAATAATCTCCTTCTGCGTCGAAGCGGTCTGCGCCTTCTCCCGCAACACGACTGAGGATATAGATTGCCACATCTGCATCTGTCTGTGTGATTGCAGCTCCTGCCGGCATTCTGAATTTGGTTGTACTGTAAATATTAAAGAATCCCGATACCTGATCCTCCAGTTTGGAAGCTTTTTCTTCGATCTCATCGCGCCATGCATATCTTGCTGCCTGGTACTGTCTGTCATAATCTTCGATCCAGTCTTCTGTTGTAATCTCAAATCCGGCATTTTTCAGACCCTGGAAAATTGTAACAGTCTCACGCTCATTCACATCACCGGATCCGGTTCCTCCTTTGATTGTTCTGGAAGCACCAACTCCATAGAGAGCAACTTTTGTTCCTTCCTTCAGCGGAAGAAGCTGTCCTTCATTTTTCAAAAGTACCATTCCCTCTGCTGCAGCTTTTCTGGCAACTTTGCGGTTCTCCAGTTCTCTTTTCGTTACTGTATTATCTGTTGTGCCTGTGAAATGTCTTGTCTTGATTGTTCTCATTCCACTGTTTCCTCCTCTTCATAAGCTTTAAATAGATCTGCAAAATAAATTGCTGCAAGATATGCCGGTCCCGATAATCCGATCAGGAAATCTACCGATATGAAACGATAAGATACTGTCAGAAGAATTGCCGGGATCAGTGTCAGTATCAGCATCAGAACTGCCTGCGGAAGTTTGCCGACGCAGAACAGCAGGGCATTCTTAGCTGTATTTTTTATTGTATTATCAAAACGTGCCAGTACTGCAAAAATATGAATCAGTACCATTGCAAAGATCAGTATGATCACAAAAAGAATCACACGGTATACCGTTCCAAATGTTCCTGTAATGGAACGAAGAAGCCAGATGTCGAAGGTCATAAATCCGATCAGCCCTCCGAAGATCAGCCACAGAATCGTCGCCTGTTTAAAGTTAGCCTTAAATGCTTTGAAATATTCTGAAATAATCTTTCCATCTTCTTTTCGTGCCATTCGCATGACCATTGTATATAACGCAGTCATGGATGCTCCAAATGTAAAGATAGGGATGGAACAGATCAACGTCAATATATTCAATACGATCAGATTCCCAAGAGCATTCAAAAAACCTGCCAGTTTTCCGTCCGGTGCAAAAATTCCCATTTCTGTATACCTCCTGTTATTCCATGGCTCCTGCAAGATACAGGAGATATTTTACCGCTTCTTCTTTGTGTGGTGTATTATAAATAATTCCAACCGCTGCTTCTGTATCTGTACTGGTATAGCAATTGTCTGCCTTAAGGACCGGAAGATCATCTGCCATAATACCAATCGCTCTTCCGTCATCTGTTGTCAGAAGCTTATCTTCAAGTACTGTCATCTGCTCATCCGTCAGACAGTCCCTGAGATCCATCCAGGTCTGCGAACCGTCATATTTTACAAAATCATCCTTTGTCATGCCACACACATCCAGAAGCTCACTTCCAATATCAGCCATAAATTTCGAAAGGCTTGTCATGGAATAACTTCCGGAGTCCGTTCCCTGAAACATCAGATTGTTCTGGATCTGCACCTGATATTTCTTTGTATCAAGCCCGGAAGCTTCCATATATTCTTCTGCCATCTTCTCACTGCTTACATCTGTATGCGCATCGATCAGCATAACGGAAAGTACCATGTCTTTTGCCGTCAGGGATGTGATCAGGAAATATAAGACCAGCACCACCACGATCATACCCGCAAGAAACGGCAGTTTATAATACATCCAGAAGTACTCCAGATTGTTCTTTATTTTTGATTTTTCCAAAAAGCAACTGCCTCCTCCAGCCAGCCCTGAGCTTCACTTCCAGTTCCAAGTCCAAGTCCATGCAATCCATGTTTTACACATTTCAGCTGGTTCCTGACTCCGACACAATCCAGTATTTCTTTCATTGCAACTGCATTATCTTCATATGGAATCAGCTCATCTTCCATTGTATGCCAGATAAATGCCGGTGGATAGTTACTGGAAATATGATCAAGTACTGTAAACTCATTTCTTTTGGCTATATAATATTCTTTTTCTCTGTTTTTTCCAAACATATCTTCTGATAATTGTTGTTTCTTCTCTTCTTCTGTAAATTCAAGATTTACACAGGCATATCCAAGACCAAGCATTTCCGGTTTTGGAAGATCTGCTGTTTTATATCCTCGATTATCTGTACCAAATTCAGCCGTCAGATGTCCTCCGGCAGAAAATCCAACTACTGCATATGAGTCTTCCAGTTGAAATCTTTCTTTATTTTCAAAAATAAACTGTATTGCTCTGTGCAGATCTTCTTCACTTTTATCTGCTGCATCATCTGTGCCTGCCCTGTAATCCAGAACAAATGCATTTATTCCCATCTCATTAAGCTTTGCAGCTACTGGAAATCCTTCCATCAGACTGCATACTCCATTATAACCGCCTCCCGCGATTGAAATCGCAAAAGGAGCCTTTTTCCCTGTTGGAAACCAAAATAATGCTGTATTTTTCTTTTCCGGATCTTCATTTTTTTCTTCATCTGTATAAAACTGCTGCAAAACTTCTGTATCATTATAACATAATTCTGCCAGTCGGTTTAAACCATATGCCATATCATCCGGATTCCATGAAGGCGATACTCTCCTGGCAATTTCTTCCAGCGTATCTTCTTCATCTTTACCCCATTCTATATGTTCAACTGCTTCCGCAAACGGCTTATAATTTTTCGCCTCTTTTACTGTTGAATTTCTGTCAAATATTTTTTCCATTATTATCTTGGCCCCCATATAAAATCTTCTTTTATAAAATCAATGGGCCGGCGTAAACACCGACCCATATATAATTCTGTGTAAAAGCCATCAGCCTTTGACTGCTCCTGCTGCGATTCCGTTTACGAACTGTTTCTGCAGTGCAAGGAATACAATGATCAGAGGCAGTGCACAGAGTACACATGCTGCAAACAGTATATTCCACTGTGCAGGGTTTTCCTTGTCACCAAGGAACTGAAGCATACCTACAGGCAGAGAATACTGCGCTTTCTTTGAAATAAATACCATTGGATAGAAATAATCGTTCCAGATCCAGAGTCCCTGTGTAATAACGCAGGATACGATTGCCGGCTGAAGAAGCGGGAATACTACAGAAGCAAAACGCTTCGGAAGGCTGGCACCATCGATGTATGCAGATTCCTCAATCTCAACCGGAACACCCTTCATAAATCCTGCGAACAGGAATACGGAGAACGGAAGGGAACAGGTAATAAACATGATCATCGGTGTGAAACGGGTATTTGGGATACCCAGTCTGTTCAGTGTCTGAGCGATCGGAACGATAACCATCTGAGATGGAATGATCAGACCTGAGATGAAGAAATAATACAAAAACTTCGCTGTTTTTGTTTTGATACGTCCAATCGGGTATGCTGCCATTGTAGCAAAAATTACAACGCAAAGTACAGAACCAGCAGTTGTCAGCACACTGTTGACAAGTTCCATTGGATAGTTCATATTAGTGAACGCCTGTTTGTAACTTGCCAGAGTAAATTCTGAGAAAAGAAGCAGTGGAGATGCCTGATTTCCCGGAGAACGAAGAGAACTGGAGAATACGATTACCAGTGGTGCAATTACAATGATACAGAACACGATGATTGCAAGATAGATTAGGAAGCTCTTTGGTGTCAGCTTCATATATCCTTCTACTTCGCGTGGCTCTTTTTTCTTTCCGAATGCCATTATAATTCCACCTCCCTCTTATTCATATAAAGAAGCATAATTACTGTGATTACGATAATAAATGCGAATGCCAGTACAGAGAATGCACTTGCACGACCCATCTTCATATCATTAAAAGCGGTTTCATATACCTGGAACATCAGGGTTTTTGTTGATTTACCAGGACCACCGTTTGTCATGATAAAGGAATAGTCGAATGCCTTCAGGCCGGAAATAACAGCCAGAATAACGTTGATAGTTACCGTAGATGAGATCAATGGCAGTTTAATCTTGCGGAACAGCTGCCATTCTGTACATCCATCGATACGTCCTGCTTCCAGAAGACTTTCGTCAACTGTCTGCAGACCTGCCAGATAGATAATCATGGTAGTACCAAATGCTTTCCATGCTTCAACGATCGCGATCGCATAAAGCGCAGTCTTATAATTACCAAGCGGGTTGAACGCTGCTCCATCCATTCCGAACATAGAAAGAAGACTCGCGATCATACCAGAACCTGGCATATATACATAAGACCAGATAAATCCGACTACGATTGCACTGAACAGTGCCGGGAAGTATGCACAGGTACGGAAAAGTCCCTTGAAATGAATCTTTGTATTAAGGATCATTGCGACTGCAAGACCTACCACATTACTAAGCAGTACAGTTACAACTGCATAGATTAACGTATTCTTCATGGAGTTGGTCAGTGTACCGTTATTTAATACTTTGAGATAGTTTTTCATTCCAACGAAATCAAAATTGTAGTTGACACCGTTGAAGTTTGTCACACTGTAATAAAAAAGCTGCAATACCGGATAAATCCAGAAAATCAGGAAAAATGCCAGTGCCGGTATCAGAAAGAAATACATCTTATTGGTAAATACCAGAGACGTGTTTGCACCTTTTTTCTTCATTTTTGGTTGTGCCATTCCTTTTCCCTCCTAGTGAAATGGAACTGCCCTGAAGCTTACATAAAGTTCCAGGGCAGTGATAATTATATTCTTACTTTACTAATGGTTAAGCCCTATTATTCGTCCAGAAGGTCTTCGAATTTATCCTGCATTCCTTCAGTGATATCATCGATTTCTGTTCCCTGACCGCCAACCATTTCACTGAACAGATTTAACATTTCGTTTTCTGTTCCAGCCGGCCAAGCCTGGTTGCACCAGTAGAAAGCTTTACCGTCATTCAGCATATCAACGAATGGTTTGAACAGATCATAGTTTGGAGCAGAATCTGCACCGTTACCATATGTAGCGATGATCTTTCCTGATGCAAGGTATGCATCCCACAGATCAGACTCACCATCCATCCAGTAGTCAAGAAGTTCTTTACACTCATCTACATGTTCAGATTTGCTGTAGATACTGTATCCTGCAGAAAGGCATGTAGCTGTATATGTTCCGTCTGTTCCTGGAAGTGGGAAATATCCTCTTTCGAAGTTTCCTGCAGCACCTTCTGCTGTAAGAGCTGTTACATTGAAGGATCCGTCAAATGTCATAGCTGCTTTGCCATCGATAAAATCTGTGATTGCCTGAGAAGCACCATATCCAAGAGATTTGGAAGAATCAATGTATCCTTTGTCATACAGAGTCTTGTACATTTCAAGAACAGTATCCCATGTTCCTTCATCTGTGAAGCTTGCATCGCCCTCTCTGACCTGTGTATCAAAATCAGCGTTCTTGGAATAGATTTCATCTGCTGCCAGCTGATACAGACCAAACTGCATTACATACTGATCTTTGTCACCCATTACGATCGGCTGGATTCCGGCATCCTGTAATTTCTGGCAGTCTTCCAGGAATTCATCCCATGTCTGTGGTTCGCTTTCGATACCAGCCTGAGCAAACAGATCTTTGTTATACCAAGGATAGATACACCTGCTGTATCTGTTACAACATCTCCGTCATAAGTAACAGAAGCAAGGCTGTCCATTCTGTCTTTTACATTATCAAGATCATTTAAAGAAGCAAGATATCCTGCATCTGCCAGTGCGTAGCAGGAGTTCTGTCCAGCATACATAGGCTGTGTCAGAATGATATCCGGGCATTCACCGGATGCAAGTTTTGTTTTCAGAGAGGTGTAGTAGTTGTCATCCGGAAGTTTTGTAACCTCAAGTGTTACGTTCGGCCATTTTTCTTTTACCAGTGCCGGTAACTGTTCTGTTTCGAAGTCGTTGTCTGTTGCAACACCGGAAACCATCATTGTAATTGTGATGTCTCCTGCGTTTTCGATTGCTTCATGATCATAACCATCTGCTGCAAATACCGGAACTGCTGCCGGTACGGTAGCGCATGCGGTAACGCCTGCAAGAGCAACTGCTGCCATTTTTTTGAATTTCATGATTAAATCCTCCCTTTCACGTTTTCGTGTCCTTGTTTTGATGTTTACATTCTAACACAGGCATGGTACACTTTTGTTGGGTCTAATGGTATACTTTTTTTAGATTTTATTGTCGAGGTAAAAAAATGAAACTACGTACAAAAATATTTCTGACATTTAGTATTCTGGCTACCGTTCCACTGGTGATTTTCACCGCATTCTGCTATAAACGCTATACAGAAACAACCTATGAGCGGATGAATGTCATCTCTTCGCATCTGTTTGAAAATGCTCAGAATGCAGTTAATGACACTTTAACCAAAGTTCGACAGACAGCTGGTACTTTTAACTTTTATTATAATGATGGTTCCAGTATTATCAGTGATCTAAAGAATTTTAAAGATTCTGATTCACCACCAGATACCTATGAATATTTCAGGATGTCCCAGACATTCAAACGCACCTGCCAGAATCTTCTGTATTCTGATCAGGACATTTATGGCATCTATATCTTTACTCCATCCGGTTATATTTTTAACTGTACAAATGGCGAAAATGGCACGATCCAGTCTAATTACGACTTCCAGAATGCGGACTGGTATCAGGATACCATGGAACTTGATGGCGCACTTTACATAAGCGACAATGCAGTTCACGACTGCTTTACAGGAGACAAACAAACAATCTTCTTTGCACAATGCCTGAAAGACATCTACACTCATGAGGTCGTCGGAGTCCTGATGCTGGACTGTAATTCCCAAATGCTGGATCTGAGTGCCGTCAACACCATGCCGGAGGTCACTTTACTTACTATTGATAATACAAAAACCAATGATGTTTTGTATACTAATTATAATGAACTTCCATCAGATTTTGTAAATACCGGAAACAGCATATGGCATACAGATCTCAATCTCTCACCACTGCGCCTTACTATGGTCATGGATTATACAAACCTGGCTAAAGAATTCAATATTACAGCTGTGCTGATCATACTCATCTGTGCGGTATGTATCACCGGTTATATTATTTTTGCTTATATTATCTCCCGCTATATGGTACGTCCTGTAGAACACCTGAGTCATAAAATGTCCTCTCAGTCCGGACACTCTCTGATCCAGTCTACACGGTATCTGAATCGGACAGATGAGATCGGTACGCTGTATAACGAATATAATGCCATGGTGGAATCGCTGAATGCAGCGGTCAAACAGGATTATCAGGACAAGCTTGTTCTTCTGGATGCCCAGATGAAATCTCTTGAAGCCAGAATCAATTCACATTTCCTGTTCAACACACTGGAAGCGATCAACAGTATTGCTGAACTGGAAGATAATGAGACTATTGCCACTATGTCGCTTGCTCTTGGAAATATGTTCCGCTATACCCTGAAGACGCAAAGCGAGCTTGTGACTGTTCAGGATGAACTCGGCCATGTAAATGACTATGTTACCATTCAGCGGATCCGATTTGACAATCGTTTTCATCTGGATCTGGATATCTCATCTGAATATCTGGATAACAAAGTTCTGAAACTGATTCTCCAACCCCTGGTTGAAAACGCACTATATCACGGTCTGAATTACTGTACTACCGGAGATACGATCACCATTCGTGCATATACCGAAAACAACTGTCTGATGATAGATGTACATGATAACGGACAGGGAATGGATATTGAAACACTTACAAAACTCCAGAGTTCACTCATGGAAGAGGCTTCTTTTACTGAACTTGGGCACCGCAACAAGCAAAGCATCGGACTAAAAAACATTCACAGTCGAATCGAACTGTATTATGGCAAAGGCTATGGACTTACTGTTACCAGCATTCATGGTGAATGGACCAACATACAGATCCGGCTTCCTATTCTGAAATAACAGGAGGAGAAACATATGTATACTTATATTGTCATAGACGATGAATCGCTCATCCGCAAAGGCACCATCAAAAAGCTTCAGCCCATGGAGGAACAGATTACCTGTATTGGAGAAGCTGATAACGGCAAAGCTGGAATCGAACTGATCCAGGAAGTGCATCCGGACATTGTGATTCTGGATATGCAGATGCCGATCATGGGTGGGAAAGAACTGCTTCCTTATCTGGCTGAAAGTTATCCTGATATGCCACTGATCGTTATCAGTGGATATCGGGATTTTGACTATGTAAAACAGGCAATTTCCGCAGCTGCCATCGATTATATTCTGAAACCATTCAGCAAGGAGGCAATCCAGGACTGCATTTCCCGCGCGATTGAACGCCTGGAAGACAGCCAGACCCTTTCAAGAGTCACAGACAGTGATGAAGAAAAAGAAGCCGCCTACTATGACTATGATATCCAACATCTGACCAATCTGATCCTTGGTTATCATGTCGGAGAAGGTTCCATCTCTTCAAAACGCCTGAATTTCATCAATGATACCCATCAGCTTGTCCTGCTCACTCTTTATTTTGAATCGCCTTCACAGATACAGGAAGTTAATATCCAGCACTGGCTGGAAGATGGTGGTTTTGGTGACCTGGCTCTGTATCTTCCAAATACCGCTTCAAATCAGATGGGCTTCCTGATTCTTTTTATGCCAAATACAGAAGTGATTCATTCCAGGCGACTGGTTGATCAGATTTCTTCTGCTCTTACCGACTATGTGCGCCATCTCCAGAATTCTCTGATTATAGGTATCAGTCAGCCACATTCTGATCTCAGCGAATTACATGATGCTTTTGAAGAAACTTCCGCTGCTCTGAATCGCCAGAAACTAAATGGAGACTCCGAAAACATCTTTTACTACAAGGAGGCGGCAGAACCTCGCTCCTTTATATGGGAACAGGAAGAGGAATTCCTTTTTCGTGTGGAAGCAGGAATGGCTGCCGAGGTACAGGATCTGACCGAACAGCTTTTTGATCTGATGGCCAGAACTTCTGATTTCTCACTTGCAGATGCAAAATACTACTGCTATTATCTTTCCGGACAGTGCCGTAATATCCTGAATTATTACCTGAAGCAAGAAACACCAAAGTCCTCCAACAGTATCCAGAATGTGGTCAATTACATCTTTTCTTTGGAGGAACTGAAGGATTATTACTACCAGTTTTTTATGAATATCACGGAACTTCTGAAGGCTGAAAGCATTTATTCCGGTGATGATGTGGTTGAAAAAATCCAGACCTACATGCAGCACAACTATCAAAAAAATCTGACGCAGGACTTTATCGCTTCTCTTTTCTATCTGAACAGAAGCTATCTGAGTACCCTGTTCAAACAGAAGACGGGAATGAAGTTTGTTGATT
>ERZ836829.1355-NODE-1355-length-14990-cov-41.182993_pt1 | contig 14990 bp, 9 predicted proteins | sample MGYA00519574_ERZ836829 | MGnify/ENA primary metagenome ERZ836829 (study PRJEB31850, sample SAMEA3708808) | human gut metagenome | biome: human gut; feature: human-associated habitat; material: faeces | place: China | collected 2014 ... | reverse complement strand
ACTTCCGACTACTCTATTCTCCCCAGCATAGCTGGGGGATTAGACTTTTCATTTAAAGGGAACCATCGCAATCACAGAGGCGTATGGCATTCATGACACCATCCGCGCCGTCCTTATGATCGGCTCGGCCAGCGGCCATACCGGAGCTGAGTTTCCGGAATACACGGCAAGCAAGGGCGGTGTGCTCGCCTACACGAAAAACGTGGCACTCCGCATTGCACCGTATGGCGGAACGTGCAACAGCCTTGATTTCGGCGGCGTACTGACCGAGTTGAATCTGCCTGTCACAGAAGACCAAAAGCTCTGGGATCAGATCATGGATCTGACACCGCTGAAACGGTGGATGACCGTCGAGGAAACGGCGGACTGGGCGTATTTTATGACCGTGACGAACCGGTTCTGCACGGGACAGAATATTCTGATCGACGGACTTGAGGCGGGAAACGCACACTTTGTGTGGCCGGATGAATGATTTGTTAATTTCCTGTACAAGCAAAAAACAGATTCCCTGCACGGAAGCTTTTGGGGCTTTTCCGCTGCCGGGCTGCCTGTTTCTTTTCATTTCTTTTCTTACGCTTTTTCAAACACCAGAATTTTCTCTGCGAATTTGTGGATGATCGGCATCCACATCACCAGCTTGTAGATGGGATTCAGCGTTTCCATACCGCGGGCGATGTTGTCGTCTTTTACTTTTCGGAAACCGGCGGCAATGTCGCCCAGGTCTGCAAAGCTGTTCGCACCCCAGGTAAACGTCGCGCCCGTCGCCTGAATAGATTTTTCGATGTTTTCTTTCTTTACAAAGTACGGGCACAGCGTTTCCATGCAGACGTAGGCATTGTCGAAATGATCGCGGATGATGGCGAGCATCATTCTGACCTCATCCGCTTTCATGTACATGGTCAGACCTTCGATAATGAAAAGCATTTTGCCCCACACTTTTACCTGATCGGCCCATGCCGGGTCGAGCACGGAACACGCAATCGTGGAAACGCGGCCGGATTCCTGATAGATCGAATCGCGCACCTCAATCGTCTCCGGCAGATCGAGATTGTACCAGGTAATTTTTCCATTATCCATGCGGTAAAAACGAGTGTCCAGACCACAGTCGATGTTGACGACGGTACAATCCGGGTTTTTTCGGATAAAGTCGCTGACCAGCTCATCAAACACAACACTCCGCGCTACGATTCCGCCGCTCATTGCTGTGTCCTTTTTCGCATTGCTGAAATCATAGTCGATGCGGTCAATCAGCTCTTCTGCTTTGGTGTCGCGGAACTTGTTTTTCGGATTTCTGCTGTGCATGGCACGGGCGTAGAAGCACTGCAGCATCGTCTCGGCAGTTCCGTTCAGTTTTGGTTTTATTTTTTCATTGCTCATTCTGGGTGATCTCCCTTCCATTTCACCGGTTCCGTCCCGGTCTTATTTTATTTCGGATTTTCCACCTTGTCCCCCACGAACCAGTAATCACAGACCTCACCGCTGCCTGCCAGTGTATGGTCACGGTAGAGCTTCGCGTGCATCAGGGCTGCTGTCTTGTAATCAATGTCGCACATAATCGGCAGCACTTCCAGATAGCCCTCTTTTCGGGCGAGGGTGTTCAGGGGACATTGGGTGAAGTGGTAATAAAAACCGTCCTGATGCTTCGTCTCATCAAAATGAAAATCCCACGAATACGCCTTATACTGCGGATGTGCTTCCAGCCAGGCGGCATCCTTATGCATCATCTTCGCAATCCGCGCCATGCCGCTCTTCTTATTCGCATTAATCATCAGGCCCATGGCTTTCAGAAGCGGGAAGGACATCATCTCCTCTGAGATTGTACGCAGTTCATCCACAGAGATTTTCCGGTCGGATGCATCCCACAGGGCGAGGAAGATGAGACCTTCATAGAGATTCGATGCCATCGGATTGTCCTTTCCGATACCATCGGCGCGGCGAAGCAGGTCGCGGTAGATCTGGTTGGTCTTGCGGAGAAGCTCTGCGGTCTCCTCTTTTCCGTAGCGTTTTAGCAGACTTTTCTTTATTAAAGGAGTCAGCATGTTCCAATATTTGCTGGTGTATTCCATCATGGGTGGGTACCTCCATCTTACTTTTATTAGGATTCACTAACCGACAGGTGTAAAATTGCCGCCTACAATGTAGAAAAATAGGCGGAATTTTACTTTTCATTATGAGGTTATTATATCACAGTTTTTGAAAAATGCATGAGAAATTGAACTTTTCTATCTTTTACTCAAACTGACTCATTGTCCATATAAATTTAAAGAGAGAGCAATAACACCAGTGTATTACATACTCTCTCTTTACGGCTAATTTTAGTGTTATCTGCCAACGACCAGCAAACTGCTGGGAAACATATCGGATTTTCGTGTTGTCCGCCAACGGTCAATCACGTGATTGGCAAGCATATCAGATTTTAGTGTTAGCCCACTTGAAAAGCACGCTTTTCCTGATTACTATTATGGATAAATTCCATTTTTATGTCAATATATTTTTCTTGACTGTTTTTCAAGATTGTCCAATAAAAACAATCGTTTAACAGCAGTGGATGGATCACTCCATCCGCTTTTTCTTTTCATTCACTCAATAGATCTCTATGTACCCAATCCTTCAGCTTATATCCAAACCGTACTTCTAACTCAGATTTTCTCATCTACTGAACCGTTTATGATTTTCTGGTATGCCGCTTTCTGATTCAAATAATTTTTCTGCATCTGTTCCTCATCCATATAGAATACGTCAGCCGCATCACACCAAAAATAGGTTGCCTCATAAACAATTTTTACATTCTTAAACGTCATCTTTTCTTCAACAAGAACCGTCTTCACTTCATGTTCTTCCATGCAGCATGTGCATAAACGTTTTTCTCTTTTTATGATTTTCATATCCATGAATTCTTTTCTCCTCATAGTCATTCTTCAAATAAAGTCTGTCCAAATTTTTCTTGACTATTTTTCAAATTATCTTTTTTATAATATAAAAGAAATGGGTTTTGTGTCGTGTACAGCCTCAGGGCTCAATCGGGTTGCTCGTTTCTTTTTTATTTAAACTCCTCTTTTTACCATCTTAAGTTGCTAAAAATCCTCTTTCGGTAACAGGTAATTAAATTTCGATGACAACATTTTGTCCATTTCTTTTTGTGGCGATTCAATGCTCTGAAGTTCCATGAATTTATACTCCCCTTCTTTCATCCAAACCACAAAATTCCTGTCTGTATCATGCATAATTCCATTGTCGAAACGTTCATATGCCTTATAAGATGGTGACCGAAATACCTCAAACAGCCAAAAAATCTCATACTGATTCTTTTCAAGTGCAGACATCAGAATTTCAGACTTCATTAATAGATATTCCTGATAATTTCTCCATCCTTCTTTTATGTCCGCATATCTTCCAATTATTTCTCCCCGAGAATTTGAGTATTCATATCCATCACCATATGTAATTCCTGTCAATGTTCTAATCATTCTACTCGGAAGATAAAAACTTTTTTCTGTCTCTTCTACATCTTCCACATTACACGAATCAACCATCTTATCTACCTTTATAACATTATCATCTGTTTCTATAAAAATATTACTTTCCACTTCTTTATCTTTTCGAACTGTGCAAGCTTCCTGTGGCGTACAATAATATCCACCAGCCTGATGAGCATGAAATCCTGTCACATCAAATAGTTCCTGTCTACCTTCCGAATAAATATTCAGCGCCTTTATAAACTGTTCTAATTTCTCCCTCTTCACAATACCTGATGAGATCCAAACAGATTCATCTATCCCTCTCTGCTCATTCTCAAGACTGGTAGAACCGTAAATCAACATCTCGTCATTATTTTCAATCCACTTTGAAAAATCAGGAACATCACCTTGCTTCATCCATGCCTCGATGCTTTCTACAGAATATTCCTCAACATCACAGCATACCATTTGGTCAGTGTTAAGCCAGCTACTTTTCTGTTCCCTTTTCTTCGCGCCAATATAATCTTGGTACGTATTAACAAAACTATCTAAAACCGCATAGTCTTTGACATACATCCTACTTTCATTATCTTCTTGAATCGGGATTTTATTTGCCAATATTACTTCTACACGATGTTTTGCACACCATACATACTTTTCAGCAATCGTCATAACACTTGACTGCCTGCCATGTGTGGCCTGGTAAAAACGTTGTTTAATAGCAATATCTACACCTATATTTCTCTTGTTTCTATATTCTCCAAAAAGCTTTTGTTCCCAACCATGTTCTATTAAATACTGATACACAACTGATACGAGCAATCCATCCCATTTTAACGTCTCTAAATTATATTTTTTCCGATATTCCTCTATAAACTCTTGTGTTTCCCGAAAATATTCTTGTGTTTTATGATCAATTTCAAAAAATTTGTTTAACTCATCACACAGAACATACCTTGAAAAATCATAATTTATAGGTCCATAGCCAGACATTTTTTCTGCCTTAAAAGCTACTTGGCATGCCGGCATAATTTCCATCTGATACTGATACGGAGGCATAATTTGACTTTCTGCCTCTTTTTTGTAAAGATCTTTATCAATTGCCCTTTTTACTATTCCTCTACAGTAATATCTCACTACAATATTTTCATATGTTACTAAGCCTATACTTGAAAATACATTCTTCATGATCCAAATCGACAGTGTTTTCAAATATTCATCTTTTACATTCTTTCCTAATGCAATTCCATATGCAATCGAAAAAAGATCTTCTATAATCTGCTCATCATTAATATCAGCACAGTAAATCAGAAGCTTTAGAAATTCATCTGGATTATTTATTCCCCATTCTATAAGCTTTTGTCTACATTCATACCTTATTCTATTGTCTACGCAAGAAAGATTCCAAGCTAAAATCATTGGTCTTCCCCAATATTCTTCATCACTTATTAACTTCACGCTATTAGTGTCAATTTCTATATAAGTCCCCCATGCAGTCTCCAATTCATTCTGCAAGCCAGCCGGTATAGACCACCAAATATCTCTCTGTGCAGGTTTTTCAAATCCTCTTAAGAACTCATCAAGTATTTTACTTCCCAATGGATGTTGACAGTTATCGCTTGATGGCAATATAACTTTATTAAAAATCATTCTAAAGTTATTCACAGACTGGTTCATCCATTGTTTCACATCATCTTGATATTTTTCTGCAACTTCAATTGATGTATTATTCAATGCATAGCAATTCAAATCAAATATTGTATCTTTATCCAATTTAATATTTGAATATTCTGAAATCAAATTGCCTTCTTCTAATAAAACAAGTGAAAGCATTTGATAGATTCCATTCGTATAATGTATTTCAACTTCTTTGCTCTCTTTAACTGCATTAAATATCTTTCTTGCCATAAGATAATCAAATGCTGGCTGCATTCCCCATGAATATACTGTTTCGCACTCACTAAATTCATCTTGCTGTTTCAAACTAGAACTTACAAAACCTTCTTCTTCAACAAATTTCAAAATTTCCTCTAAATGAGACTTGACCGGTTCTTTGCATTGATTATAAATATCCTCATACAAAATTTCCTTTTTATCCGCAAGCATAGTAGCAACACACACAAGTACCGTTCTAACCATGCTTTGACTATCGGTTTCTTTTCCTGATTTTCTATATATATCTTCTATACTGTTTATTTTTTCTTTGAACAAATTCGTTATTACCATTGAATTTTTAGACAAGAGACCTATTTTTGTGTTTCTATATCTATCACAGAATAGTTTTAACGCCATTGGCGTTTTCAACATATTCCTGATCCAGATATTTCCATCCAAATTTACATTATAATACTCAATATATTGATCAAAAATTTGTGCCACTGATACATCGCCATGACTCGGTATATAAAAAAAGGCATCCCGATATTTTAACTCTTTGTATCTTTTAAATACATAAGGACGTGATAAAAAGACAAATTTTATACCACTAAAGTCCTTCTCATAAACCTTTACTTCATTTATTCGTTCTTGCCAAAAATCCCATGAAGTAGCTTCATCTAATCCATCTACACAAATTAAACATTTCGGCTGTATAGTTATGCCTTTATTATTCTCTTCCCTTCGTTTTCTCAATAGTGCCGCATTTTCTAATGCCCTAAATAATTCTCGCTCATCCCATTTACTTGACATTCCAAGCGTTTTTAATAAAATTGATAGCCAAGTATCTCCCACAGAAAAATCTTTTGCATGTACCAATATCGGTAAATGTGTTTTCTGTTGTAGCATTACGCTTGTCTCAGCAAGAATCCCTGCTGTTTTTCCAGTCCCTTGATCCCCCAAGAAAACCATCCAATTGTCAATTGTATCCTTTAATCTTTGACCACACATAAAAAAATCTATTTCAATACTTTTTAAAACTTCAATCGCAGATGCAAAGTGAAAATAATGCTGAAAATACATAGAGTTCTCTTTTAACTCTATTTCTGTACAATTCAAATCAATTCGTTTTCGTAGAAAATCTTCCCTAATATTACTTCCTGCCTTTGCTACCAACTTGATACTTTCAAATTGACTTATCCATTCAAACAATTTCTTAATATCCAAACTAATTTTTTCAGCAAGTATTTTCTCTTTTTCTGGAAACTCTAGTTCTAATATATCTTCATATGCTTTTTTGAGTTTCTTCAAGTTATCTTCCACTCGCAGTATTTCTCTATATCTTTTCTCTACTACAGCATAATTTCCTGTAAATTCTTCCAGTTTTTCATGAATATGTCCTGTAGAATATATATCTGGAATATATTTTGTTCTTGCCCAACCATTAACTGCCTTCTTGTACGAATCTATAATTTCTTCTTCAAACACTGCTGTATTTTCAAACCAATATTTATAGCATCCCCTTGCCTCTGGCTGCATTAATTTCTCTTGGATTGTGGTTTCATCCCACAATTCTACACTTACAGATGGATTTGTATCTTTTAATTGGTCCACCAACTCCAACCACTTACTTTCCTCTGTATTTTTCGCTATTTTATCACCACTGGTTATTTTTTTAGAGGTCAGATCTCTTGGAATACAAACAATATATCTCTTTATTTCCGATCTCACTTTTACTGCTGTATTAAATGATTTCTTAATTTGAGCAAGCTGTGCACTCTCCATTTTATCAGGAAACCACTTCGCCTGAACTCCAATGACATCTCCTGATTTTAAAACCCCATAAGATTCTAGTCCACCATCTCCGCCGCTTCCATTTACAAAAGAAAAATATTTCAGTTCTTCTTGGTATTCCTTTTTACACCATGTTTCAAAAAGAATATTACACATAACTTCAAATGCATGATTAGACGATTCCCCATGAGTATTAAATTTTGTCCATTCCATTTTCCTTTCCTCCAATCAGTACATTTTATTATATAAATCTTTTATTCTCCCTATTCTCTATATAAACATCTGCTGCATCAAACCCTTTTTCAGCTCTTTCCATGCAGTTAATGTTTCTTTGTAATTATTAATGACATCATCTATTACTGTTAAACACTCTGCTATTTTCTGTTGTTCATCAAAACATGGAATCAAAATATTTGTCAGTGCAATATTAGATTTACTTATTGATGTAACCTTTATTCCTTGCATATATGGACGCAACTGATTATGATATTCATTCGAATTCATAAAGTATCCAAGATATTTTGATGCAAACTCTTCTTTTGGATGGCACGCAATTGTATGCAAGCCGGAAATTGTTTTTTTACCATTTTTATTTATAATTTCAACAGTTTTTCCGACAGTATCATCTTCCGCCGTATCTGCAATTACAATATCTCCATCAGTTAACATTGCATATTTTTCACAATTTAAATTTTCATTTACATATGGCACATTTGCATTCAGCACATCAATCATAGCTCCAAATTTGATAAGAATATCTCCATAATGAATATATTTTATATTACCACTTTCATAATTTAAACACTCACGAGAAAACGTACTATTATTTAAAAACTCAAAAACCTCTAAAAATTTCTTTTTTCTCCACTTTGGAAAATCACTTCCATCATCAGCCTTAAATCTTACCTTCCGATCAAACAACTTCTGCATTACACTTTTTTTTCGACCTTCCCAGGCTTCTATCATATCTTCATAATTGCTGATTATTTTGTCAATATTCAATAAAAAATCTGCTATCTTTTGCTGCTCTGGAATAGATGGCAATTTCACGACACTTTTTGCAAATTCTTTTTGTCCCAACGTTTTGTTTCTACCAGCTCCACCTGGTGACGCTAACATCAAAACATTTTGACCGCGTTTTGTAATAAAATACTTTGTAATGTAATCCAAGTCAACAATATCTTTCTTAGGTTTGTACATCGGAAATCTATGTGATGCAATCATACCCTTTTCTTGTTCTGTTGTTCTAGCAACAGCTCGTTCCCAGGCGAAAACAATATTTACAACAAAGCAATCTGGTTCAACCCAGAAAACTCTTTTATTCCCAATTTCTACAGCACTTACCTCTTCTTTATAAAAAATCCCTTTTCCATGTGAACGAATTCCAATTTCGCGATATGTACGTGTGTCATCTAAAATCACCGGTTCCCCTACTCTATCAAATATATCTTCAATTTTATAATTCTCCCACGAATCACTAAATTCTGGAAATCTCAATTTAGGTTTAATCATTATGATCTCCCTTTCTCTCCAATACGTTAAGTTTTATTTTTTTATTAACACAATTCATCGCTTCTGTATATGTAAATGAACAAAACTTATAACTACTCTTACTCTTCTCACTGCTTGAATCATAAATAACCTGATATTTTTCTAAATATCGAGAGCACACTATCACACGGCTTATATCTTTATATTTCTCAAAGATTTTCAACATATCACACGTAATAGGTAGTACATTTATTGTTGTTAATCCACCATTATCAAGAAAACCTATAAAATGATTATTTTCGATCCCTATATCTATTAAAAACCAAACTTCATTACATTTCTTTTTATATTCTGACACTTTACTTACATGCTGTTCAAAAACCGCTACTAGATTATTAATAAAAGTATCATACTTAAAATTCGATGCAGCAGCTAAACTTTTATTAATATACGCCTCAACATCATTCGCCGCAGCATCAGCATTAAATTCATCCTTTTGTAAAGCTTTATTATGCTTTTTAAACATTGCTCTTCGCTGACCATCATACTTCATACTTTCAGAATCTGTATGTTCATTTAAAATAGTATCTGCACGAAAATGCTCAATTCCAATTTTATATCCATCCTTTTCTAAAATAAAATCCGGACGTTCATTATCATCAATTTCATATTTTTTCAATTTACGATTATTAAAAAGAAAAGCATCTAACGCTTTTCTTTCTAATAATTTCTTTTCATCAGCCAACCATCATCACCCTATCTTTTTATAAGCCCAGTTCTTTCAATATGCTTTCAGCCTTATCAATCGCGGCCTTCGTATCAATCTCCAGTTTCTGAATCCGATTTCTTACCTCTTTTAAATCCACTGGCTCTTCTTCCTCAAACGTATCCACATACCTCGGAATATTTAAGTTATATCCATTCTCAACAATCTCACTCATTTCTGCCACATGAGCGAACTTATCAACATCTACACGTTTCTCATATGTCTCAACAATTTTATCAATATGCTTCTGCTCCAGCACATTCTGGTTCTTTCCAGCCTTAAACTCTTTTGACGCGTCAATAAACAAAATATTTCCCGCATTTCCGTTTCTCTTGCTTTTCAGCACTAGCACGCAAACCGGAATTCCTGTTCCATGAAACAAGTTTGCTGGAAGTCCGATTACTGCATCCAACCGATTCAGATCTTTGATGATATATTTTCGAATGGTTTCTTCCGCGCCTCCACGGAACAGTACACCGTGCGGCAGCAGCACTGCAACGCGTCCGTCATCTTCGTCCATATGATAAATCATGTGTTCCACAAATGCGAGATCCGCCTGTCCTTTCGGTGCCAGTTTTCCTGCTCCGGAATAGCGCGGGTCATCTTCAAACTGTTTATCCGCAGACCATTTCAGCGAGTACGGCGGATTGCAAACCTGTACTGTCATTTTGATATCGCCGTATTTGTCATCTTTCAGTGTATCGCCTTTGTAAATATCAAAATTCTGCCAGTCGATGCCGTGCATGATCATGTTCATACGGCTCAGGTTGTACGTTGTCGCATTCAGCTCCTGTCCATAGAAATGTCCAACTTTTCCTGTTGTCAGATGTTTCTGTACTTCCAGAAGCATAGATGCAGAACCACAGGTACAGTCACCAACCGTCTTTGCTTCATCCAGCCCCAATGCCGCAAGTGTTGCACAGAGCTTCGACGGGCCTGCCGGCGTAAAGAATTCGCCGCCTTTCTTTCCTGCATCCGATGCGAATAAACCAATCAGAATCATATACGCTGTACCGAGTACGTCAAACTGGGAATCCTGTAAATCGAAATCAATATCCGATACACGTACCATAACTCGCCCGATCATTTCCGTACGGTCTGACACAGTCTCTCCAAGACGGGAATCCTGCAGACGCATATCGTTAAACAGCCCGTCAAATGCCTTGTTGGATTCGTGTCCCATCGTAGAACCTACCAGATCATTGATCGCTTTTTCGAAATCTTCCACGCTGAATTTATCCGCATCATTTTCAAACTTTGTAATCTTGCGAATCAGATTTCGAAACAGATTTTCCGGCTTAATTACATAACCCAGTTTTGACAGTGACCATTCTTCTACAACCGGTCTGTATTCATCATCCGCAAAGGCTTCTTCATATGTGATTCCATCATCATTTTTGAGAAGATCGGTCATATACATTTCTGTTCGCTCAGAAAGATAACGATAGAAAATTACTCCTAAGATATAATTTTTGAACTCACTTGCATCCATCTGACCGCGCAGATCGTTCGCGATTGCCCATAATTTCTGCGAAAGCTCGTTCGCCTGTGCCTGGTATGTATTTGTATCTGTCATTCTGTTTCTCCTTCAGCCTTGTATTTTTTATAAGTATCCTGTATAAATCTTTTCACATTCTTTGTCAGTTTTGTCATTTTCAGCAGTCCTAGCGGATATGCCATCAATCTTTCGCGAATATTATCCTCCGATACATTTCCACTGAATGTATATGCTGAAACCAGATCTGATACTATCTTGAAATCAATCTGATTGTCAAATACAAATTCTTCCATATCTGCCTGCATCTGTTCTTTTTCAAACTGATTGAACGCCTCCATTACATCTGCATTTTCCGGCAGATCATAAAATCGTGTTAAGATAAACTGCCGCATCACTTCTTTTTTCAAACGCAGGGATTCATTATCAGAACGCTCGATTTCACGCAGAATCAAATCGACATCCTGCTGCTTTTCTTCCTCTGTCTTGGTATGTGTTTTTGCATTTTTTAACAAGTTCAAAATATACACAACGTTGATTCTGTCTGTTCTGACAAGCTCAATGTCAAAATCCACATCCACTGGAACCGGAACTTTCGGATTTGGATTGACGGTTTGATCTTTATAGTACAAATACCAGCTTTTGAATCCTTCGTATTCATTTTCATCCATGACTGCTCCAAGATCTGCCCAGTCAAACTTCGAAAAAGTTTTCAATGTAGCAAGCGTCTTTGCCAGCGCACGGAATGCCATAATAAACATGCGGATTTCATCTTCTGATTGTAACTGTCCCGCAGCTTCTACGTCGGGTGTGATTTTTCTTAAAATCACATTCTGATTCATCCATTGATTTAAATAATACGCATAATCTTCCAGCAGATATTCGTTCGGATCTCCATCACCCGAAAACAGAGTCAATGCATCATCCTGCCACTGCTTGATATTTCGATACGTTACAATCTGTCCAAACTGTTTTGTTACTTTGTCAATACGGTTCGTACGACTGTATGCCTGAACAAGTGAATGCCAGACCAGATTTTTGTCCAGATACAGCGTATTCAATGGTTTTGCATCGAATCCGGTTAAGAACATATTGACCACGATCAGGATATCCACCTGTGGAAGCACTTTCTGTTTTAACCGCTTCGCAATATCTTTTCTGTACGGATCAAACGTATCAATACCAAACGCTGTACCATACATGGCATTATAGTCCTGTATGCAACGCTCCAGCAGTTCCTGCGAATGTTCATCTGCTCCATCATCCATATCTTCATTTGCCTGATAAGAAAAAATAGCTGCAATTTTCAGCCGTTTCTCCTCCGGAACTGTTTTATTCAGTTTCTGAAATGCATCATAGTATTTTCCAAGTGTCGGAATGGAATCTACTGCAAAAAGTGCTGTGTATGTATCTTTGCCCTGCGGATGCACATGCTGCTCATGATGTTCCATAATGTGTTTTGCAACTCTGGTGATTCGTTCCTCATCATGATAAAGTGGTATCATATCAATATTATGGCGTTTGCAGTATTCTGGATCATCTAACTGTTCCGGATCAATTCCTTTCGCTGCAACATTTTTCGCTGAGATCGTCCGCTGATATTCCACGGAAAATCGAAGCACATTGCCGTCTGCAATTGCATCTTTGATCATATACCGATGCAGGCATGCATCCAGTTTTTCCCCTGCATGAAATACATCTGCTGTTGTACGGCCGTCTGCTCCTTTATTTTTCTCGAAAATAGGAGTTCCTGTAAATCCTATATAATTGGCTTTTTCAAAGTGTTTCTGAATCTGGGCATGCATACTGCCAAACTGGGAACGGTGGCATTCATCAATGATAAATACTACTTTCTTATCACGGTAATCATCCATAAACGCTTCGTATTTTGGATTTTTAACAGCATTCGCCATTTTCTGAATGGTTGTAACAATCATCTTTTTCTCAGATAATTTCAGCATCTGAATGAGCACACGGGTGCTGTCTGTATTGTCGACACAATCTTTTTCGAATGAATTATATTCTTCCACGGTCTGATCATCCAGATCTTTCCGGTCAATCAGAAATACCACAAGATCTACTCTTGCCTCGTCCCTCAGAATCTGAGCCAATTTAAAAGATGTCAGTGTTTTTCCGGAACCAGTGCAGGCAAATACATAGCCATTCTGGTTCACTTCCAGTACCCGCTTCTTTGCTGCTTTTACTGCATAAATCTGATAAGGCCGCATGACCATCAGCACTGGTTCTGTCGTTTTGATGATCATGTATTTGTCTATCATTTCTGTGATTGCCGGCTTGCAGAAAAATTCACTGGTAAAGGTATTCAGATCGTTGATTCTTGTATTTTTATCATCGGTCCAGAAAAATACGAGTGATTTCAAAATCGGGTTATAGCGACCATCTACCATTTCATTTTCATTACAGAAATATTTTGTCTGCACAGAGTTGCTGACTACAAACAGCTGTAAATATCGGAACAAGCCTTTAAAACTGAACTTTCTATAGCGATTGATCTGATTGATCGCTTCGTTGATTTCCACACCAGGACGCTTTAACTCAATCTGGATCATCGGAAGTCCGTTGATCAGTACGGTTACATCATATCGATTTTTATATACAACATCCTCTTTATGTGCTTTATCCATAGTGACCTGATGCGTTACCTGATAAATGTTTCTGTCTGTATCGTTGGAAAAGAAATCAAGATATACATTCTCTCCATTATCGAGCTGCAGAATATATTTATCTCGCAAAATTTTCGCAGATTCATACACGGAATGGTTATCCATGTGAATCATAATACGATTAAATTCTGTGTCAGAAAAGGATGCCGCATGGCCTTTTTCTTCCAGCTTTTTCGCGTTGAATTCTGCAAGCTGTGCGCGGAAATTGGCAAGGACATCCTCATAGGTATTCAATTTGATAAAGCTGTATCCAATACTCTCTAAGCGGTCGATCAATATGTTTTCGACTTCGTATTCTGAAATATGCGACATAGGCTTCTCCCCTTTCCTGACGTTTCTTCCATTTTTCTTTATTATCTCATATACCTTTGTAAATTTCAAACTTTTGTTCTATTTTGTATTATATTCAAATCCAATACACTGCACATTTACAGGAACTTCAAATTTTCTGACTATTTTTTATTACTTTCTTTTACTTCTCTTTTCTGTTATAATACATTTCAAGAAATGAGTTTTCCTTGTTCGTTTTTTATTGGGAATCTTAGACAATCTAATATATTTAACCGGGCAGCCGGGGGACGTGCTTTCATCTGATCTGAGTCTTGCAGAAAGGATGATTATTATGAGTACATACGAAGAATTGCAGATTATAATCAGCGTTGCTTTACTTATTGTTGCAATTTTGACTTATGCAAATAAGAAATAGCCGTCCTGTTCTCTGGTAAAGGTAGGACGGCTATTTCTTATAGCTATTCAACATTTTCGCCAGATCGGGTGATCGCACTCACCTTCCGGCTGTCTTGTTAAGTATATTATATGGCAATCGTATAATTTTGTCAACACTGGCTTCTTCTCTGAAAATGATTCTTGACTTATTTTTCTTTTTTGTTATAATTAGCATCAAGAAATGGAGCTTATGACGCGCATTTCTTTTTCTTTTTGTCAATTTAATACATTTATCCAGGGAACCGTTGGGGTGTTATGTCAGCCGCCGGACATTTTTTGAAAGGAGGCTGGTGCTGATGGTTACATATAGTGATTTATTTACTTTCATAATTATGCTTTGTGCTGTTATAACTCTTGTTATCAATATTATGCACAAAAAATAGCGCCCCTGCTCTGGTAAAGTTAGGCGCTATTTTTAGTTAAAAGCTTTATCCGGCGGTCAGGTGTACACTGACCAACGGTTCTCTTGTTAAGTGTATTATATTACAAGGGTTTCGCTTTGTCAACGCTCGCTTTTTAGCTGATCAGATCTCTTTCCCTCCCCTTCCGAAACTTCGTCCAAAATTTCTCAAAAAGAAATTGAAATCCCCTCCCGACCGACTTATAATATTTTTCATAAGACACACATATGGGGGAATTTTATGGAGATCAGTATTCTTCTTGCGCAGCAGATCGCGCAGCTTTTTCTTATGATTTTGATG
>ERZ836829.1353-NODE-1353-length-15050-cov-8.553118_pt1 | contig 15050 bp, 9 predicted proteins | sample MGYA00519574_ERZ836829 | MGnify/ENA primary metagenome ERZ836829 (study PRJEB31850, sample SAMEA3708808) | human gut metagenome | biome: human gut; feature: human-associated habitat; material: faeces | place: China | collected 2014 ... | reverse complement strand
GGTCCGCAGGAACCTCCATCTCTCCCATCGAGTCCCGTTCTATCCGGTAGTCCATCCTGTCTCGCGTCTCCTTTCGTCCGCCCTCAGGCGGGATAGGCCTCGTCGATCTTGTGCAGCGCGGCCTCTTTCAGATTTTTGTAGATGCTCTGCCCGTGGGTGTCCATGCCGACCACCAAGGGGCCGAACTCATTGGCCTGGAGGTCCCACACGGCCTCCGGCATGCCCAGCTCAAACCAGGTCACGTCGTTGATGCGTTCAATGCCCTGGGCCAGCTTGGCCGCGCAGCCGGGGGCCGCCTGGAGATACACGTAGCCGTACTGGCCGCAGGCCCGCAGGGTGTCGGCGTCCATGCCGCCCTTTCCGATGACCGCCCGTACCCCCATCCGGCCCACCACGTCGGCATAGGGCTCCATTCGGATGGAGGTGGTGGGGCCGATGACGTTGAGCCGCCAGGAGCCGTCCTCGTTTTTCAGGGCCACCGGGCCGGCGTGGAACACCGCAGCGCCGGCAAAGTCCTTGGGCAGGGGCTTCCCCTCCTCCAGCAGGCCGCGGATACGCAGGTGAGCCATGTCACGGGCCGTAAATACATGCCCGGTCAGATACACCACGTCTCCCACGTGCAGCTTGCGCATGTCCTCTTCCTGGAGAGGTGTGGAAAAATGATAAGTAGCCATCCTTACTATACTCCTTTTTTGCCGTTTTGGAAATCAGAGCAGCTTCTCAACGCGGCCGTCGTCGTAGATGCGGATACCGGCCCGGCGGGCCACCCAGCAGTGGAAGTTGATCGCCACCGGCGCGATGGCGGTGTGGGTGTGGGCCCGCTCCATCTTGAGGGCCAGGCAGACGGTGTCGCCGCCGGTACCCGCCGCGCCCAGGCCCAGGCCGTTGATGGCGTCCTTCAGCTCCGCCTCCAGCGCGGCCAGCTCGGGGTCGGGGTTCACGTCGTCCCACCGGCGGGTGGAGATGGCCTTGCGGCTGAGCTTGGCGGCAATGTCCATCTGGCCGCCGATGCCGATGCCGATGCCGTAGGGGGGGCAGGGCTTGCCGCCGGCGTTGACGGCGGTCTCCAGGATGAAGCGCTTCAGGCCGGAGAGGTTTTTGCCCAGCTTGGCGGTGGTCATAATCTGCATGGCGTTGCCCAGCTCGGCGCCGCAGCCCTTAAAGCTGATGATGAAGTCGACGTATTTCTGGCCGGGGTGGTATTCATACTCGATATTGGGCACGCCCTTGCCGGTGTTGTTTCCCGAGTTCTCCCGGGTCAGGGGGTCCACCATGGAGGGGCGCAGGTAGCCCTTCTTCGTGGCCTCGGCCACGGCCTCCGAGATGGCCTCCCTGGTGCACTCCGGCAGGTTGCCGTCTCCAAAGGAGAGCCAGGTTGTGGGATAGCCAGGGGACTGGCACACCGCCTTGTCCCCCTCCTTGGCGATGGACAGGTTGTCCACCATGGAGCGGAGCATGCTCTGGGCGGTTTCATTCGTTTCCCGGGCAAGTGCGTCTTTAAGCAGCCCCTTCACATCGGCGGAGATTTCGGTCACGGCGCGGATAACCGCGTCGTGAATGGCGGATTTGACAAGTGCTTCGTTCTGATTCATAGCGCAATGCTCCATTCGTAAGGTAATGGGCGCCGCCGTTCCGGCGGCCGCCCGCTGAGGCAGGGCTTACAGCCCCTCAAACAGCCGGTTTATATCATCCAGCTCCTCCAGGTGCGGCAGCCGCTCAACCAGCGCGGCAACCCGGTCCGGGCCCAGAACCCCGTCGGCCAGGGTGTGAAACTTCTCGTGCTCATAGGCCCAGGTAAAGGGGTTATTGAAGTCACCATAGGGGTACTCCACCTGACGGGTAAGCACCCGGCCGTCCTCCAGAGTCACCTCCAACCGGTGGGCCCACCGGTTGCGGTCCGCCTGATAGCTGGCCTCCAGCTCCGGGTCGCACACCAGGGTAATCTTGTCCATCAGCCGCCGCACCCGTGGGTCGGAGGTGGCCTCCGGCGTGAAGGCGGACTCCCCCAGGTGGCCGTACACCAGCATGGCCGCGGTGCAGTACTGGCCGCTGAATTTGTAGCCGTAGGGGGTGGACGGCTCCGGATTGTCCACCGTGTTGACCGCCACCTGATAGGTGTGATCCACAATGCGGGTGATGTGCTCCGGCTCCAGCCGGTGCTCCCCCCGCAGCAGTTGGGCGCAGTAGTCCGCCGCGTGGGTGTGGCGGCAGCAGGCGTAGGGCTTCAGGGAGTTGGTCAGCAGGGCGCAGTTTTCCCAGCTCAGCGCCCGCGTCAGCGCCTCCGGGTGGTTATCCGGCGTCATGGCGCCCAGCAGGCCCCGGTCTCCCGCCAGAATGTCCTCCGCAGCGGTAAAGCCCAGCGCCGCCAGGCGTGCCGACCGCAGGCCGCAGAGGGTACCGTTGGCGGTGTGCAGGGTCTTGCTCATGGCGCCGTCCTCCAAAAACTGCCACAGGCCGGCCGCCTGCGTCCCTGCCGAGCCAATGGCGTGCAGCAGTTTCTTCCGGTCCAGCCCCATCAGCTTGCCCGCCGCCACGGCAGAGCAGAGCGCCCCCACCACTCCAGTGGTATGCCAGTAGTGGTAGGAGCCTGGGTTGATGGCCTCCCCCACCCGTGCGCCAATCTCGTAGCCCGCGGCAATGGCAGCCAGCACCTCACGCCCGGAGCGGTGAAGCTTCTGCCCCACCGCCAGCGCCGCGGGGATGGTTACCGCCCCCAGGTGGGTGATGGAGGCGTTGTGCACGTCGTCCATATCCATGACATGGGCGCACGCTGCGTTCAGCGCGGCAGCATGTTCGCAGGAGAACCGCTCCAGTCCGCTGTTCCAGGCGGTCGCCTCCTGCTGTCCGTCCCCGGCGGCAAAGTAGCTGCGCCAGATCCCCCCCTGCGGCTGAACTGAGCCGGCTGCCGCCACGCCGAGTAGATCCCCCAGATAGAGCTTTGCGTTGTCCACCGCTTTGGAGGGCAGACTATCATAGCGGACTTCATATAGAAAATCGGAAAGCTGTTCTGTAAGCATTCGGACCTCTTCCTGGCTGTCCCATTGGTCCAGCCAAAACGCGCACCTTATCGGAATACCGCCCCATATTATTCCGGTATTCCGCGCAATAGCAGGTGCACATATTTTTCTTTTTATGTAGTATTTTTTTGTTAGTATTTCATTTTTATCTCTTTTTTGCTTTTTCTCTGGTATACCAATTCGAATTATAGCAGATTCACTCAGCAAAGAAAATACACAAAATAAAAATCGTTACATTTGACAAAAGCCGTCGCTTTTCCTTGGTTATAACAGAGAAATGGCAAGTTGCATCTTTACAAATTGTATGCATAAGTGCTATATTGGCTCCACTGGTATACCGATTCTCCAATAAAGCACGCAATTTAAGTCGTTTTGATGGAACGGAAAGGGATATCCAATTATGAAAACAAACAAGCTTATGATCACCTGCGCCCTCTGCGGCGGCGGTACCACCCGCAAGCAGTCCCCCTACGTCCCCCTGACGCCGGAGGAGCTGGTCGCCGATTCTCTGGCCGCAGTTCGGGCCGGCGCCTGCATCCTGCACATCCATGTCCGCGATGACGAGGGCGCGAACACCATGGAGACCAGCCGCTTTGTGCAGGTGGTCTCCATGATCCGGGAAGCCCTGCGCACCAACCACCTGGATGCCATCATCAATGTTACCACCTCCGGCACCAAGTTCTCCGAGGATATGCGGGTGGCCCACCTGCCCATCCTGATGCCCGAGATGTGCTCCTATGACCCTGGTACCCTCAACTGGGCCAACAGCTACATCTTCCTGAACACGCCCCCCTTCCTGGAGCGGCTGGGCCTGCTCACCCAGGAGCTGGACATCAAGCCCGAAATTGAAATCTTTGACGCCGGTATGCTGGGCAACGTGGATTACTACCTGAAAAAAGGCGTCCTGAAGGCCCCGCTCCACTACCAGCTGGTTCTGGATGTCCCTGGTGGTATGCCGGGCAATATTGACTCGATCAACCATCTGGTTTCCAAGCTGCCGGAGGGCTCCACCTGGTCGATCACCGGAATCGGCAAAGCCCACATGCCCTGTATGCTGGCCGGTCTGGCCGCCGGCTGCGACAACCTGCGCGTCGGTCTGGAGGACAACGTGTTTATGAAGAAGGGCGAATACGCCACCAACGCCCAGTTGGTGGAGCGGGCGGTCAAGCTTGGTATCCTGGCCGGCCGTGAGATTGCCACCGCCGCCGAGGCCCGCGAGATTCTCGGCATCAAGCCTGAGAAGGGCGTTCTTTATCAGCCGTAAATTGACTTGGAAAAGGAGAATGCGCGATGAAATACGATTTTGAAACGATTATTGACCGCGATCCGGCCATCCGCGGCACCGGAAAGTACCGCATCATGAAGGACTCCAAGGGCAATAAGCCCCCCAAGGGCATCGTTCCCCTGTCGGTGGCCGACATGGAGTTCCGCACCGCCCCCTGCGTTATTGACGCAATCAAAGCCGAGGCGGACTTCGGCGTGCTGGGCTACCACCGCCTGACCGACAGCTTTCGGGAGTCCTGCTGCCAGTGGATGAAAACCCGTCACGATTGGGACGTTCAGCCCGACTGGATCGTCCCCTTCGAGCAGGTCGTTCCCGCCCTCTATAACGCTGTCTGGACCTTTACCCAGCCCGGCGACGGCATCCTGATCCAGACCCCCGACTACCACCACTTCACCGGCGCCACCGTCAATACCGGCCGCAAGGTGCTGGAAAACCGCCTGGTGGCCGACGAGAAGGGCCACTATACCGTGGATTTCGACGACTTCCGTGAGAAGGCCAAGCAGGCCAAGCTGTTCTTCCTCTGCTCCCCCCAGAATCCTACCGGCCGCGTCTGGACGGAGGAGGAGCTGCGCAGGATGGGTGAGATCTGCAACGAGTACGGAGTCATGGTGGTGGCCGACGAGATCCACCACGATCTGATCCAGCCCGGATACAAGCACATTGTGTATGCCTCCCTGGGCAAAGAGTTTGCCGACAACTGCGTAATCTGCACCTCCCTGAGCAAGACCTTCAACCTGGCTGGCCTGTGCTACGCCAGCATCATCATCCCCAACGACGAGGTGCGGGCCAAGTTCCAGAAGCAGATGGGCCTCCAGGCCTTCATGCACATCGAGCGCTTCGGCCCCGTGGCCCACGAGGCCGCCTACCGCCACGGCGCCGAGTGGCTGGAGGAGCTCATCCAGGTCATCAAGGGCAACTACGAGTATGTCCGCGACTTCTTCGCCCAGCACTTCCCCGGAGTTGTGGTCACCGAGCTGGAGGGCACCTACCTGGTCTGGTGCGACTTCCGCTGCTTCGGCATGAGCGACGCAGACATGAAGGTGTTCCTCACCGACGAGTGCATGCTCTACCTGGACAACGGCACCGACTTCGGCGCGGCCGGTTCCGGCTACCAGCGCATCAACGTCGCCTGCCCCCGCAAGACCCTGGCAGACGCTCTGGACCGCTTCTATCAGGCCGCCAGGAAGCGCGGCATGGCCCGGTAATTTCCCCGGAAACACGACCAGAATGGATTAGGAGGCTATGACATGTTAGAGAAAAAGGTACCGTTTTGTATCGACCACTTCAGCATCGCCACTACCCACCGCGACCGCCCGATCGACCTGGTGACCAAGCTGGGCTTTACCACCGCCGACTGCTACACCGACCGCACCGTGCACTTCATCTTTGAGAACTCCTACTTTGAGCTGTGCACCTACCAGCTGAACACCACCATCACCTGGCTGACCCAGTCCGTCCCCGCCACCAATCTGCCCAAGGTTCACTCCTATCGCCTGAGCGTCAAGGGGACTGACCCCAATCCCATGCGCAACGCTTTGATCGAGGGCGGCATCGAGACCATCGGCGAGATCAACAACCCCTTCCGCCAGCATGTCCGCTACGGTGAGAAGGAGGGCGAGGCCGGTTACCAGACCTTCTTTATTCAGAACTACGAGCCCTTTACCGACATTCTCTTCGGCTGCACCACCCATCTGGCCAAGGAGCTGATCGTCAAGAACGAGACCAAATTCCCCCACATCAACGGCGCCAAGCGCCTGGCCTACATCACCGGCTACTGCGACAGCAAGGAGCGCTTTGAGGAGGCCGATGCCGCCATCTCCAAGCTCTACAACGCCGCCAAGGGGGCCACTGACACCGGCTTCAACCTGGACACCTATCAGCTGGTGGATCACGACGCCTACGTGGCCGAGTTCGGCTGCGAGCCCCGCAACGACGGCCTGAAGCTGCCCATCGTGGCCGCCGCCTTCTCCGGCTGCCACCTGGAATTTGTGGAAAAGCGCGCCTATGATCTGAACCTGAATTACTTCCACAAGGACGGCAAGCTCTATGTGGACTGCCGCCGTACACTGGGTCTGTTCCTCGTGTTCATGCCCTGACCCCCGCCATTCCAGAATAAGAGAGGAGCAGCAACATGAAATCTGCCTTAAAAAAGGTGTCGCTGATCCTGGCCATCTGCTTTGTAGCATTTCACCTCTACACCGCAGCGTTCGGCACTATGCCGGGCATTGCGCAGAAGTCGATCCACCTGGGCTTCCTGCTGGTGATCTTCTACATCAATGCAATGGTCGACAGCGAGAAGCGTTGGGAGCAAATTTTTCTCGGTATTATGGCACTCTTCGCCCTAGGCGGCTGTGCCTACATCACCATCCTGGATGAAAACCTGCAACTGCGCGCCGGAATTGTGTACGCCAGCGACATTCTGTTTGCCATTCTTCTGATTATCGCTATCTTTGAGGCGTGCCGCCGTAAGATGGGCAATCCCCTGGTCATCATCACCCTGGTCTTTGTGGCCTACGCCTTCCTGGGCAAGTATATTCCCGGCTTCCTCAACCAGCCCGGCATGACGCTGAAGAAGTTCACCTCTTTGGTCTATCTGACCACAGACGGTATCTTCGGCTCCCCCCTCTATGCCTCGGCCTCCTATGTGGTCCTGTTCGTCCTGCTGGGCGCTATCATGAGCGTCTCCGGCATCGGCGACTATATGACCAATCTGGCCACCTCCCTGTTCGGCCACATGCGCGGCGGCCCCGCCAAGGTGGCTGTGGTGGCCTCCGGCTTCTTTGGCTCCATCAGCGGCAGTCCCACGGCCAATGTCATCGGCACTGGCACTTTCACCATTCCCATGATGAAAAAGAACGGCTTTGAGCCCGAGTTTGCCGCGGCGGTTGAGGCCACCGCCTCCACCGGCGGAGCCATCATGCCCCCCATCATGGGCTCCACCGCCTTTATTATGGCGGAAATGCTGGGCATTCCCTATACCGCCGTGGCAAAGGCCGCCCTGATCCCTGCTATTCTCTACTTCCTGGCCGTCCTCTTTGGCGTCGATATCTATGCCGCCAAGCATGGGCTGAAGGGCATTCCCCGCTCCCAACTGCCCAAGGTACGCAGCATGCTCAAGCAGATTTACATGCTTGCCCCCCTGATCTTCCTGATCTTCTGCATGGCCGTGTTCAATATGACCATCGTGCGCTCTGGCCTGCTGACCATCATCGTCACTCTCGTCCTGGTGGAAATCAACCCCAAGACCCGTATGACCAAGGAGCAGTGGCTCCAGATTCCTGTCCAGACGGTAAAGAGCGCCGTTTCCGTCGGCATTGCCTGCGCCATGGCCGGTATTATCAGCGGTGTGATCATGGGCAGCGGCCTGGGCTACCGCATCTCCTCCATCCTGACCAGCGTGGCCGGCACCAGCATGCTGCTGCTGCTCGTTCTGACGATGGTTGTCTCCCTGATCATGGGCATGGGCGTCCCAACCACGGCGGCCTATCTGGTTCTGGCCTCCCTGGTAGCCCCCACGATGATTCAGTTGGGCATTCCCCCGCTGGCCGCCCACATGTTCATCTTCTACTTCGGCTGCATCTCCTCCATCACCCCCCCTGTGGCGCTGGCCGCCTATGCCGGCGTCGGCCTGGCCGGGTGCGATCCAAACAAGACAGGCTACAAGGCGTTCCGTCTGGCCTTCTGTTCCTTCCTCATGCCGTACTTGTTTGTCTACAATCCGGTACTGCTGATGGAGGGCGGCGTGCTGGACATCCTCTGGAGCCTGGTTACCGCGCTCATCGGCGCCTATCTGCTGGCCTCCGGCTTCGAGGGCTTCTTCTTCCGCTGGAGCCTGAAGTGGTTCGAGCGTCCGCTCATGATACTGGGCGCTGTGATGCTGATTGTGCCCGGTATGGTCACCGATTTGGTAGGTATCGCCATCATCGTGGTGGAGTTTGTCACCGAGTTCATGTTTAAGCGTTCGGAGAAGTTCGTCCCCGTTACCGTTTCCCAGTCTACCACGTGACATTTTCCCCCGGGTGAATGCCATTGGAGAGAAAAAGAAAAGGAGATATCGTTATGAAAAAGCTGTCAAAACTTATGTGTCTGTTGCTGGCAGTCGGTATGCTGATGGGAATCGCCTCCTGTAGCAGTGATGCTGGAGAGGGTGGCGGAGGCTCCTCCGGCGGTACGGAAACCGTGCGCATCAGCTGCGGGCCCCTGAACGGCTATCAGAACGTCCTGTATAATTCCATTGCCGACATGATGAACAAAGCCAACCCCGGCAAGTACAGCTTTGCTATTGAGGCCTCCACCGGCTCCGCCGAGAATGCCCGCCTGCTGGCTATGGACGAAACCGACTTCGGCACCATGGGCATGGATATGACCCTGTCCTGCTACAATGCCGAGGGCGAGTTTGAGGGCCTGCCCGCAGAACAGATCATGCACGTGGCCACCCACTCCGGCACCGGCGCGACGGTCCACGTTATCACTTCTGCGAAGTCCGATATTAACAGCATTCCCGACCTGGCCGGCACCAAATTCGGTGTCACTGCCGGCATGATGGCCGGTTACCTGGACGATGTTCTGTGGGCCTACGATATGACCACCGATGATCTGGGCAGCGTGGTAAACCTGTCCCTGTCCGACCTGTGCACCGCCCTCCAGGACGGCAATATTGACGCCTTCCTGTACGCCACTCCCGCCCCCGGCACCAACTTTACCGACCTGGCCATGTCCTTTGGCATCAAGGTCGTCGACATCGGCCAGGAGGCCGTTGACAAGCTGATGGCCGAGAAGCCCTGGTACCACACAGTGGTTATCCCCGCCGGCACCTATGACGGCTGTGATAAGGATATCACCACCTTTGCCCAGTACACCGCTCTCTGCGCCCGTGCCGACGTGCCCGAGGAGACCGTCTACAACCTGGTCAAGACCATGATGGAGAACGCCGATGCTCTGGAAGCCGTGCATAAGAACGCCGCCGGCACCTGTCCGGAGCGCGGCATCGAAGGCGCCCTGATCCCCATGCACCCCGGTGCCGAGCGCTATTACAAAGAGGTCGGCGTGCTGGACTGATCCCCAATTCCCTTTCAAATTCCCTCCAGATTGAAGCAAGCGGTACCGCCCGGATGGGCGGTACCGCTTGCTTTTGTCGCCGCAGGAATCAATAGATCCCCGTCAGCTCCTGATAGAGATTTTTTGCATAAGAGTCAGTCATACCGCTGATGAAGTCGGTCACCAGCAGCAGCCGCAGATAGAGGCGGTACCCCTCATCCTTTCCCTCTGCGTCGGCCCGGTAGCAGGCCAGTTGATTTTCGGAGAGCAGCTTGACCAGCTTTTTCTCCGCCGCCGTGGGCCGGTATTCCTCGGGGGCGTCGTCGCCGGCATCCAGGTAGAGCACCGCCGGGACAAACCGGGACAGCAGGGTGGTGAGTATGGTCTGGGCCGCCAGCTCCAGGGTGAGAATTCCCTCCGAGTCGTAGGCAAAGCGACCCATGGCCGCCTTCAAAATACGGATGGAGCCGCCGTGGAAGGTGCCCTCCATGATCTCCCGCCGGAACGTCCCCTCCATGATGGCGGAATAGGAGTCCGTCTGTCCGGCGCCGTAGGGGACGAAGCCAAAGGCGGCGGTATACATGAGCCAGTGGCGGGCATAGGCGATCCACCGCTGGAAGGCCGCCATGGAGCTGCTCTCCCGCTCGCGCAGGCGGGTCAGCTCGTCGATCATCTCGGCGGATTTTTTGACCTGGCCGCCGTTGAGGCCCCAGTCGTCCTTTTTCGCCTCCAGGGTGTCCCGGAAGAACCGCTCGAACTCGTCCAGGGTGAACAGGCCCTTCTTGTAGGCGTCCTCCAGATCGGCAGTGGCATAGGCGATGTCGTCCGCCGCCTCCAGAATATAGGTCAGGGGATGGCGGCAGAAGCCCTCCACCGTCCGGGTACCGGTGGCGGAGGCCAGCGCGCCGAAAAGCGCCTCCTCGGCCTTGTAGTAGCCCAGCTTGTGGAGCTTCACGTCGGCGCTGGCCTTGTCTACCCGGGTGGAATCCACCGGGTACTTGACCAGGGTGTTAAGCACGGCAGGCATGAGATCCATACCGAAGGCGCTGTCCACCCGGTACACCTTGGTCAGCAGGCGCAGGGCCTGGGCGTTGCCCTCGAAGTGGCAGAGATCGGCCTTCATCTGGCGGTCCAGCCACTGGGACAGGGGCCTGCCCTTGTAGCTCAGACGGTCCAGGTGGCTCTTGAACCAGTCGCCGATGACCACCTCGCCGAAGTGGCCGAAGGGCGGATTGCCGATGTCGTGAAGCAGTCCGGCGCACATGACGGCGTTGGCCGCGTCCCGCGCCTCGTCCTCCGTCATGGCGTAGGGGGTGCCGCTCTTGTTTTTGCGGATATTGGCGGTAATCATGGTGGCAAGCTGCTTGGCCAGCGCCGAGGTCTCCATGGAGTGGGTCAGCCGGGTGCGCACAAAGTCACTCTTGTCCAGGGGAAACACCTGGGTCTTGTCCTGAAGACGGCGGAAGGGCGCGCTGTTGACAATCCGCCAGTAGTCCAGCTCAAAGTCGTTCATCGGGTATTTGGACAGGTCGTCCGGGATGTCCAGCGGTTCCTTCCGCCGGGCATACAATAGGGTCTTCCATTCCATTGGTTCCCCTCCTTTTCTTTTTCTCTATGTGGCTTCGGCAAAATGGAACACCATTCCACAACGTTTTCTTTATTATAGCATAAAATCCCTCTGAAAAAACAGCGGCGGCGTGTTTGAAAACCTTCACTTTTTCAAACACGCCGTTATAATTACATAATATACCACAGCTTTCCAGGAATAACAAGCGCTTTTGCTAGAACTATACGCTTTCCTGTTGTTAATTTTAGCTTTTTTCGACAAGTAATTTTACGGACTGAAAAAGTGAAATTTTTCAAACATGAGGCGCGATATCCCCAATATCCATAAGAGAGGAGTTTCAAAAACATGAAAAGGCGATTGTTATCCACATTTCTGGCTCTATGTATTATAATTTCTTTTTCTCCTTCAACTCTGGCTGCAAATCTACCGGAGGTAGACGTGCGGACGGAGGGGCTTACCCCGGCGCAGCCCCAGGAGGCGCCCGCAGAGAAGCCGAGGGATGCCGGCGCGGAGCGGCGGACGATTTATGTCTCGAACGAAGGTACAGAGGAGGACGACGGCGCGACCGGCGAAACGCCGACCACGCTGGCCCGTGCAACCGAATTGGCAAACGAAGGGAAAAAACCGGTCGAAATCGTGGTCTTAGGACAGGTATCAGTAGATACCTGGACTAGCCCCACTGTAGAGACTACTCTTCGAGGCGGGGACGAGAACGCGGAGCTGCTGTTTGAGTATTGTTCGGCCTCGGATGAAGCGTACAACATCAGTCTGGCAGATGCCCTGACCATAGATGACATCAAATTTAACTGCAACTATACGGATTATTTTTTTAGCAGATATTATGGTACCTATACCATCGTTGCCAACGGTTATCCGTTGGTCATCGCCTCGGGCGTGCAGTACAGCTATTATACCGCAGACACCATTGTTGACGGTAAAACATGTAGCACATCCAGCTGCTATGTGATTGGCGGAGGTCTGGACGAGGATATCACCGGCGGCACTCATGTGGAGATTTATACCTCCTTGCCGCTTACCTATGTATACGGCGGCGGAGTGAATGGCTCCGTGGAGAGCAATGTTTATCTGCACATTGAAAACTGCGGTAAGATTCAGCATGTGTGCGCTGGTGGTTACGCAAATAAAAAAGATGCCAAAGTCAACGGAAATATAACGTTGGACTTTATCAACTCAGTCACCGATAATCCTATCTATGGCGGCGGATATGCGCGGTCGTCCTATTCAGCGGAGGTTACTGGTTCAGTTTGCATAAATCTGTCCGGACTAAATAATGGCTTTGGCAGGCCCATTTACGGCGGCGGGTATGGGAAAAACGCTCCAGTAGTAGGAAATATTACATTTAACATTTCGAATACTAAAATGAACAATAATGCGGCCGCTATCTATGGCGGCGGGTACGACAGCGACGTAACAGGAGACATCTTTATCCATATCAAAGAGAACAGCCTTATCTCAGAGGAAACCGTCTGGGGCGGCGGAACCGGAGATTCCACCATAACAGGTGGTGTTACAATCACCGTGGATGACAGCACCGAGGTGATCGGCGAAATCCACGCCGGCGGCAATGAAGGCGCGGATGTGATCGGCAATGTCTCAATCACAGTATCCGGTGGCCCCCAATCCGCCTGCCCGACCATTTTTGCGACCGGCAAAGGGGAGGACGAGGATAACCCGGCCCAAGTTGACGGCAACGTCTCCATTACTCTGCACGGCAGCCGGGCCAACGTATACACACTGGACAAGTTTGGCGAAGTGACCTCCGACCATGCGGTTACGATTATCCTGGACGACACTGACGAGCTAAGCGGCGCGGTGCGGGGTGATTCCAAGCTGGACCAGCACCTTTATAACTATGAGAAAAACACCCCCACCCGTACAGGAAACGGCGCCAGCGTCATCGTCAAAGGCGATTACACCTCTACCGGAATCCACGGGTTCCCTGAGGTTGTAATTGAGGACGGCGGCATCCTGCGCGAGCATCTCGCCTCCGGCGAGACGCTGTTTGACGGCGTGGAGACTGTCACCATTCAAGAGGGCGGCGCGCTGGATCTGCTGCAAAGCAACGAGATTTCCGGAAACTTCACTTGTGCAGGCACATTGAAAATGCCTGCGCCGATCAGCGCAGAAGCAGATATCTGCTATTTGACTGCGGGCGGCAATGTCACCGTGCAGGAGGGCGCGGCCTATGTCCCCACTAAGGATAACGGCGCGGCCGATGCGGACTACGTCAAGGGCGATGTGTTCCTCAAGCAGGGAACAGTATACACAGAGCCGTCTGCAAAGGTTGACTTTGCCGTCTCCGAGGCCGGTCAGGCCAAGGAATACTTCACGGATGACCGAGCGGTAACAGACGAGTCCGACATCACCCACGAGTGGTTTGTCGACCAGACCCAGTATGTCACCATCCGCCCGGCGGACATTACGGTTTACACCGGCGGCAACAGCTATGACGGCGTCACGGACGAGAGCGGCCAGATTGTCAGCGGCAGCGGCCTGCCTGAGGCAGGCTATCTGCTCACCGTCCCGGAGGAGATTAATGATATGCTGGAAGGCCCTGGACAGGCGGTTGACCTCGCCGGTCACCTGACCTTTACCTATGGCGCCGGCGAAACCGCCCGGGCCTGGGATATTCAGCTTTACAGCGACGGCGCTACCAGCACCACCGACCCGGTGGACGGAATCGCCCGTTATATCTACCGGATGGAATCGGTAAAGGAAGGCCAGGATCCCGTTCGGCTCCAGTTTACGGATCCAGAGACCGGGGAAGTCAAGATCAGCGACGAATTCGACGTCTCTGCCATCGAGCAGAACAGGACCTACTCCATGACCATCTACTCCGACGGGGTGGATCAGGGCCTCGTACAGGCGGTGTTCAAAGATATTCCCGAACATTCCGACGAGACATTTATCTATCCGGTCAAGATTGAAGAAGGCGCCCTCACCATTCGCGGTGCGACAGAGGAGGGCGTCACTGCCCCGGTGGAGGACAAGGCAGACGATGTGACGGGGGACGCCATCACCGCGGTGGCCCCGGCGGGCGTCAAGTATTACATAAATGACAGCCAGGTGGAAATCACCGACAAGAACGCCGTCCACCTGCTGACCGACGAAGTGCTGGACGACCAGGTGCTCATTGATCACATCAGCAATGAAATCATCGGGTCTGATACCGGCATCCCCAACGGCGACTACCTCTACGAGTTCCAATACCTGGATCTGGTGGACAGCAGCAACGGCAACGCCTATGTGACCCTGGGCGACGGCCAGACGATAGATCTCTACTGGCCGGTGCCCGACGACGCCGACACCTCTGCGCCCTTCTACATCGTCCACTTTGACGCGCTCGACCGCGACTACGAGGGCGCGGCGGACGAACAACTGAAGGAGAATCCTGCGGAGAAGCTGGAAGCGGGTTGTATTCTGGTTGCAGTAGGAAAGAACGAGGATTTGAATAAATTCCGAAAGCCGCTGTAACAGGGAGGATAATTTATGATAACCAGTGCAAATAATACACAGGTAAAAAATATCATACAGTTAAACCAGAAGGCCAAGGCCCGCAGGGAACAGGGGTTGTTTGTGGCTGAGGGACGGAAAATGTTCGGGGAAGCTCCAAAGGACTGGATTTCCAGGGTTTATGTGACAGAATCCCTGACTGCAGATGAGTCCCTGATGAAGCAGGTCATGGAGCTTCCGGAAGAAAAAAGAGAAATCGTGGCAGATAATGTTTTCCGCCAGATGTGTGATACCAGGACTCCACAGGGAATTCTTACAGTTCTGAAGAAACCGGTGTGGACTGTGGAAGATATTTTAAAAGGAGATGCTCCTTTGGTAATGGTTCTTGAGGATCTTCAGGATCCGGGAAATGCAGGGACTATTTTCCGAACAGGTGAGGGTGCTGGTGTTTCCGGTGTTTTTCTTACGAAAACCTGCGTAGACATTACCAATCCAAAGGTCATCCGCTCAACAATGGGATCTGTTTACAGAATGCCTTTCCTATATGTGGAGGATGTGGTATCATTAAAAGCGGAACTGGAGCAAAAAGGTATCCGTACCTTTGCAGCCCACCTGAAAGGAAAAAATTCCTATGATCAGGAGGATTATCAGGGCGGCACAGCATTTCTTA
>ERZ836829.1339-NODE-1339-length-15245-cov-5.116853_pt1 | contig 15245 bp, 14 predicted proteins | sample MGYA00519574_ERZ836829 | MGnify/ENA primary metagenome ERZ836829 (study PRJEB31850, sample SAMEA3708808) | human gut metagenome | biome: human gut; feature: human-associated habitat; material: faeces | place: China | collected 2014 ... | reverse complement strand
AAAGAGTCGGTGGACCTCCTTTGTTATTTGGGTCTGTGTTATTTCACAGCCCCTTAGGCGAAAATAATATTACTACATGTTGAATCCATTAAGATTCTTTCAATCAGCTTTCTCTATGGTCAATCTGGGCAGCATATACATTAACACGGTGATTGATAAATTCGCTCCATTGAGGTGCATCCCATCTATCTCGTTCTTTTTCACAGCATTCTATTAAATCAACAAGCCGATCCGGATATACATCATTACCTTGAAACATGGCTATAAAATATTTACGGAATTGTTCCAGCGTCAACGGAAGGATATTTAATCTTTGTTTTACTGGACCTTTAGCATACCATATTCCATGCCTGAAGGTTTCAGTGGTATTTGTATCCACGCGTATGGCGATAAATAACCCATAAACAGGCTTATCATAAGCTAAAACCGCATCAGACACATGTCTTCTAACTGGTTCTCCTTCCATAGCTTCTTGACGTGATGAGCTTGACATTGTAACCTCTGTAAGAATAGTAAAATCAGGAAACTCACAGTAAAGATCACCCTTGCCGCCACCTGCAGCAGAGACTGGAAAAAAGTCAGAATCCAGTCTGAACCCTCTAACTTCATATGGCTTGTTAACCATATGATTAATAGCCAGAGCCGCTCTCCAAAGCGTCCATTCAAGATAGGCTGGCATTTCGTCCTTAGGAACTTCAATGACATAATCTTCATCATATTCCTTTTTACCACCTCCATGGATGAGTAACTCCATGTAAGCTGCGATTTCACGCCATTTATCCTTTTGCTCTGAGGCATAATTAATTTCATCAGTTTGAAATAACAGTTCTTCTAAGCGTCTGCGTGCAATATTAATTTCTATGGCCGTATTGAGTGGAAGATCTGAAATATCGTATACGATATGGCGGTCCTTAAGGATTTTTTTCAGTTCGTTTAGTACATTCAGTGCTACTTCTGCATCATCGGTAGGTAATGGGGCTCCCGTTGTAAGTGTTATTAGTTCATCAGCAATAGAAATATCTGACGCTGTACTTTTCGCCATCTTTTCAGCAATTAACCGCTTCGATGGAACAATAACAATACCCCGCCCTTTTCGTTGAATAATTCCTGATATCCGTAGATATCTCATATTCATATCGCAATAATCCTTAAAGTTATCCGATTTTTTAGAATAATGAGCACCTCGTTCACGGATTACAGAGCGATCAAACTTCTTTTGGGCAACAGATGCTTTTCTTTTTTTACGTAAATCCAGTATATGGTCAACAACTTCATCCAAATCATACGTCGGATTTGTCGTTTGTCCCCATAGAGCAAATTCTATTCTCGATAACTCTGAGGAGCCAGTACGTTCCTCTAATCTTAGCATTAATGCCAAAATCCATCTAAACGGAGAAAACAAAGCAGTTCCATCCGGTAATGCATATTGTTCAACGCTAAGCGATCTTAAAAAACATTCCTGCATAGCCGGCACCGTATCGGCTTTTAAAAATATTTTACCGAAAGGTGTTATTTCATCCACTGGTCCTAATAAATCTTGAAGATATTTATCTTTACCTTTATATTGATCATAAATAAATCCATACCTGGCAAACATGAGACGCCATTTTCTGGCATGGCTTCCGGAGCTATCCTTACCAGCCTCATTATGAATGATACCATTTGAATTCAAATAGCCCATAAAGCCTAATTCGTTCTCATGTCCATGGAGCTTTCCAACATAAGGAGAACTGGCATACACTTTAAACCCATCTTGAATACGGGCAGGATTACGTAACCCCGTGTTCCCTATAAGCCAGATATTTATATTTTCTGATTTATCAATCATAATACACTCCTAGTAACTAATAAACAGAAATTCTTGCACGTTATTTCTATGTGTCTTTGCTGACTTCTGATTTCCAAATCCGTAAGTATAGTCAACAGGTATTACTTCTACATTCTTCTTATACTGCCTTAATAACCCGATCATTTCTTCTTGTGTCGGAAGACAGTTGGAAGAATAAGATACGATTAAGATACTATCCTTATATTTATCAAATAGCTGATCAAACGCACTGTAAGCACTATCTTTCTTTGAAAAAGGAGTTGGGTAAGATTTAAATTTCTTTGTTTTGGTATGCTCCTGGATTTCCACATTTTTCCAATCTCTTGCTAGCCCTTCAACAAAGTGATATCTTCGCACATATTCATTATCTGATAATGGTGAATAGTAGGGTGAGTCCATGTATACAAGATCAGGATGTATATTGAAATTACTCATAGCATCCTGACAACAGGTTTTATTGTTTTTTCCATTATCAAATACTGCATCGTTTACAGCTACAACTGCCTCCAAAAATTGCTGTTTTAATGAAATTTTTAAATCTCTTCTGCCATCATCATATCGGCTACCTGTATAGGTAAATATACCTCTAGGCCTTTTCTTAGTACATGCACGAATCAGAGCAGACATAGCTATCACACGCTTATATTCATCATCTATTTTCTTTATATTTTGTCTAATAGCATCAATCAAGCGATTGTCTTCATCTGAGAAATATAGCCCTTTAAAAGTTTTTTCAACAAAGTGATCTTCGATTCCCTGATCATTAAGTAGTTCTATGGCTTCAGATTCAGATAAGGTTATATGGTTATTCTCCACCATAGCTTTCGAAAAAGTTGAAGACATCGTCATATAGTCATTACTGATAACCTGTTTTCCGTGACATTTGAACATATAGCTGACTACGCCCGAACCAGAAAATAAATCTAATACCGTATTAAATTGGAATTTTGATGCAGCATCCCAAATATTATCTAAAAGTTTCTGTTTCGAACCCATGAAGCGGGTTGCCGGATAGCGTTGAATTTGTTCTAATACCGCATCAGAAGTCTTAATTAAATTTTTCTCAGGATACGCCTTAACAATCACATCTTCCCCTTTTCTTGCGCTACCTTTTGATGATATGGACCGTTTCGTTTTGATCACATCAATATTGAAGTCTCCATACAATTCATGTACCAACTCATGATTGGAATTGGTAAGCAAAACATAACAGCCCCTATCTCTTAGTCTTACAACTTCTTCCGCAAGGTTTCTCTGATCTTTTTCATAGAATTGTTCCTTTGTATATCTTTTGAAATCACCGTATTCTGATACAGGGACATATGGAGGATCAAGAAAAACAAAATCTCCTTTTTCTGCATATTGCTCTAAAACATCAATATAGTCGCCACAGATAATCGTCGCTTTTTGAAGAATTTCTGAAGCTTCTCGTAAATGGTCGGCATTACAAATTGTCGGGTTCTTGTAACGCCCATATGGTGTATTAAATTCTCCTTTCTTATTCACGCGATATAGTCCATTAAAGCATGTCTTATTTAAAAATAAAGTTCTTGCTGCGGCCTCTACTGGACTTAAGGTATTCCAGTCAATTTTACGAGTTTCATAGAAAAGCTCTTTTGTATTTTTGTAAAGGGACAGTTTTTCTATGACTTCATCCACATGGTTAGCTACTTCAGTGTAAACATTTATTAATTCTGGGTTACTGTCTGAAATAATGGCATGTTCTGGGTTAATGGCAAAAAAAAGTGCTCCTCCACCAAAAAAAGGCTCTATATATTTTTTGTAAGATGCTGGCATTCTCGGTATTATCTCCTTAAGCAATTGAGATTTACCGCCTGCCCATTTCATAATTGGTTTCATAACAGTAAGTTTGCCATCCTTCAATATAATTACTCCTCTTAGCGTTTAAATTCATTGAACAATCTATAGCAAGACGAAGATTTTAGTGTCGTATTTTATATTTAATTATTCTTTTATATAAAAAAACTCCACCCCGTGTGGAGCACAGGAACGGAGCTCAACAAATTTTCCATAAATTCAGCTACATAATATTATATTTTATCAGATTTAGCAGATAATCTCCATAGCATATGTCAGTTATTCTATCTTTAAGCCTGTTTCAGTGAATTCTCCCCGTAGCTCAGCCCAGCCTGTAAACCTGCCCTACAGCTGATACATCCCGCGTCTCATGGTGATGCCAGACATACGCCCATCCTACTACATTTTTCACATCACTAATCAGACATACATTTGTCTATCACTCGTTCCAAAAGCACAAAAAATCCCCCTGCCAATGCATGCTGCGGCGGACTGTTTTTCGTAATGTTTCCGCATGGCTTGGGGGATATGCTATAATAATAGCAATTATGGCACTTTATTTAGGAAGGAGGTGTTCTACATGGCCCGTCAACGCCATCGTACACCCTTAGATTACGAGGCCGAGGATAAACAGGATATACGCCGGCAGGAGTTTATTTTCCTGAGTACGTTTTTTCTGATGGTTCTGCTCATGGTTTCTTTATATTTCCAGCTTAGCCTGCTGGCGATCGGCGCCGTAGTGGTGGCGCTCCTGGCTTCTACGGTTGGTTTCTGCATTCATTATCGTACCTTTTTTTCCATGCGCGACCGGGGACAGCGGACGGAGAGCGTTCTCATTTCCCTTTATGGCAGTTTGATCCTGACGCTGATTTGTGCGTATTATTACACGCAGGACCAGCCTTTGTCTCTCGATTATGCGCTGATTTTTCTCTTTGGTTTCTTTTTCTTCACCTTCATGGTCTACCGCAGTATTGCCCGTTATTTTGTCGTCGGCAATAAACGGCAGCGTATCAAAAACTAAAAAAACGGCAACGAGGCCTTTCCTTCGTTGCCGTTTTTTCTTTAGTTCATGATACTGGCGAGATAGTGGCTGATTTCGATCAGGTTTTGGTCCGGGTCGCGGATGTAGACGGAAAGGATGGGGCCTAGGGCGCCGGTACGCTGGACGGGCCCTGTTTCGATGGGTACGTGCAGCGCTTTTAGCCGTTTTTCTACGTTTTCTATGGTGTCGTCAGTGACGAAGCACAGGTCAGCCGAGCCGGGCGTAGGCTTTTCTGCCTTCGGTTCCCATTCGTGGCCTTTTTCGTGGAGATTGATTTTTTGCCCGCCAAAAACCAGAGCATGGCGCGTGCCGTGGAAAACGACGTCTTTCATGCCCAGGACTTTGGTGTAAAAGGCGACGGTCTTTTCTACATCGGCGACGGTCAGGACGAGATGGTCCAGCCGTTTCAGCGTAATAGGCGCAGGTTCTGTGTGCTGCATAGGAACACCTCCTTACAAAAAAAGCACGATCCGCCTGGGCGAATCGTGCTCGTGTACTGCAATTAGTTGTTTTCTTTAGCGAGGATGTCCGTCGTGATAGCGTCGGAGCAGCATACAGCTACTACGTCAGCAATATCTTCGGAGGAGCAACCACGGGAAAGGTCAAGGATCGGTTTTGCAAGGCCCTGAACCAAAGGTCCAAGAGCAGTGGCATTCGCAAAGCGCTGTACCATCTTATAACCGATGTTAGCTGCATCGAGGTTCGGGAAAATGAGGATGTTGGCATGGCCGGCAACTTTGGAGCCCGGTGCTTTGTGTTCGCCAACTTCCGGAACGAGGGCAGCGTCAGCCTGGAGTTCGCCGTCGAAGTCGAAGTCTACGTTGCGTTCTTTCAGGATTTCTACAGCCTGGCGGACCGTGTCAACCGTTTCGCCGGAGCCGGAGCCTTTTGTGGAGTAGGAAAGGAGAGCAACTTTCGGGTTGAGCATCTGAACGGTTCTGCGGGCACGTTCTACGCAGATGCAAGCGATATCGGCGAGCTGGTCAGCTGTCGGATAAGGGATAACGCCGCAGTCACCGAGTACGAGGATACCATTGTCGCCGTACTGCGGAGTATTGGTAAGAAGAATGAAAGCACTGGATACAGTCTTGTTGCCTTTACGGGGTCCAATAACCTGTAAGCCGGCGCGGATAACGTCAGCGGAAGTCGTAGCGGCACCGGAAACAACACCGTCAGCTTCGCCCATGGCAACGAGGCCGGCTGCGAAGAAGGTGTAGTTGGTCATCATGATTTCGCGGGCTTTTTCTACGGTCATACCTTTCTTTTCGCGGCGTTTTGCGAAGTACTGGCACAATTCGTCCATGCGATAGTATGTAGCAGGATTCAAAACTTCAACACCTGTCAGATCGATCTGGAATTTGGCAGCATCCTGTTTGATTTTGCTCAAATCACCAACGAGGATAATGCGGGCGTAGCCTTCTGCCAAAACGCGTTCAGCAGCTTTCAGGACACGACGGCTATTGGTTTCCGGAAGTACGATTTTCTTCTGTGCTTTGGAAACACGAGCTTTCAAATCTTCTGTAAATCTCATGTGTAACAACTCCTTATGGATACTAGATGGTCTTAAAACGTTCCACGTCTATTATAGTACAAAATATGATGCAAATCAAAAGGGTTTTACACATATTTTGCATGACAAAAAGAAAAGTACAACGTATTAGTTCACCAGGCCTGCAGGACAGTTTTTCCGCAGTGTTGCGCCCTCTTTCAGGGGGATGCAAAAAAAGTCTGCCTACCGGTTAGGGTACGCAGACTTGTAAAGAGTTTTGGTGGGCGATAACGGGCTTGAACCGCTGACATCCTGCTTGTAAGGCAGGCGCTCTCCCAGCTGAGCTAATCGCCCAAAAAAAATGGTGACCCCTGCGGGATTTGAACCCACGTTCACGCCGTGAAAGGGCGGTGTCTTAACCACTTGACCAAGGGGCCATGCAAAAGGATGAATATGGTGATCCACCCGAGATTCGAACTCGGGACACCCTGATTAAAAGTCAGGTGCTCTGCCAACTGAGCTAGTGGATCAAAAAATTTGGCAGGGGTAGCTGGATTCGAACCAACGATGACGGAGTCAGAGTCCGTTGCCTTACCGCTTGGCGATACCCCTGTATGGCTCCTCAAGTAGGACTCGAACCTACGACAAATCGGTTAACAGCCGATTGCTCTACCGACTGAGCTATTGAGGAATAACTCATGTGTTCTCCATCGAACAATAGCAATTATACTAGGATTCGGATAAAAAAGCAAGTACTTTTTTCATCTTTTTTTCTTTTTTTTGCGGCTTGTAAATTACCAAGGTAACTTCCAGTCATGTTAGCCAAACTAGAAATTACTATGAGAAGGCGTTGGCGCAATCGTGGTCTGTGACGTCACGTTGCTGGTGCGGCCATGCCCCTGTATGAGCTTCTGCGCTCTTCCAGGAGAGCGCGACAAGAAAAGGCCCCTGCGTTGCCGCAGAGGCCTTCTTATTGACACTAAGAGGTTGTTATGCCTTTGATCTTACATCATGCCAGGCATGCCGCCCATGCCAGCCGGCGGTACCGGAGCTGCCGGAGTCTGTTCCGGTTTGTCAGCTACGAGGGTTTCCGTTGTCAGAACGAGGGCTGCAATGGAAGCAGCGTTCTGCAGAGCTGTACGGGTTACTTTAGCCGGGTCAACGATACCGGCTTTAACCATGTCTACGTATTCTTCTTTGAGGGCATTGAAGCCTACGCCGTCATCAGCAGCTTTTACTTTAGCTACGATAACCGAGCCTTCGAGACCTGCGTTCGTTGCAATCTGACGAACCGGTTCTTCAACGGCGCGTTTTACGAGGTTAATACCTGTCTGTACGTCGCCTTCTTCCTGGAATTCATCCAGAGCCGGAAGGATATCGATGAAGGTTGTGCCGCCGCCGGCTACGATACCTTCTTCAACAGCAGCGCGTGTTGCGTTCAGGGCATCTTCCAGGCGAAGCTTCTTATCTTTCAGTTCTACTTCTGTAGCAGCACCGACTTCGATGACAGCTACGCCGCCGGACATTTTAGCCAGACGTTCCTGGAGTTTTTCTTTATCGAAATCAGACGTCGTTTCAGCAATCTGTGCTTTGATCTGAGCAACGCGTTCTTTGATAGCAGCCGAATCGCCGTGGCCTTCTACGATAGTCGTTTCGTCTTTGGTTACGCGAACCTGACGGGCCGAACCGAGGTCAGCCATAGTGATGCTGTCGAGTTTACGGCCTACATCTTCGGAGATTACGTTTGCACCTGTGAGTACAGCAATATCCTGGAGCATAGCTTTACGGCGGTCACCAAAGCCAGGTGCTTTAACTGCTACAGCTTTAAAGGTACCACGCAGTTTGTTGACTACGAGTGTTGCCAGGGCTTCGCCTTCTACATCTTCAGCAATGATCAGCAGTTCTTTACCAGCCTGAACGACTTTTTCCAGAACCGGCAGCATTTCCTGAATGGAAGCAATCTTGCGGTCCGTAATGAGGATGTACGGTTCAGACATGACGGCTTCCATCTTTTCGCCGTCTGTAGCCATGTACGGGGAAATATAGCCACGATCGAACTGCATGCCTTCTACAACGGAAAGCTGCGTGCCCATGGTTTTCGATTCTTCAACAGTAATAACGCCATCTTTGCCAACTTTTTCCATGGCTTCAGCAATGAGGCGGCCTACTTCTTCGTCACCGGCAGAAATGGAAGCTACCTGGGCGATAGAAGCTTTATCCGATACGGCAATGGAACGTTTTTTGATTTCATCAACCAATTTTGCAACAGCCTTTTCAATGCCGCGTTTGAGGATCATCGGGTTAGCACCGGCTGCTACGTTGCGCATGCCTTCCTGGATCATAGCCTGAGCCAAGAGGGTAGCTGTCGTCGTGCCGTCGCCGGCAACGTCGTTGGTCTTCGTAGCTACTTCTTTTACGAGCTGGGCACCCATGTTTTCAAAGGGATCTTCCAATTCGATGTCACGGGCAATGGTTACACCATCGTTGGTGATCGTCGGAGCGCCGAATTTTTTGTCGAGAACGACGTTACGGCCTTTAGGTCCTAATGTAACTTTAACTGCGTTTGCTAATGCATCAACGCCTTTGCCGAGGGCACGGCGTGCATCTTCATTGAACAAAATCTGTTTTGCCATTGTACACACTCTCCTATATGAATAAGATTAGAATTCTGTTTCGTCCATTATGTATGAGCGTAAAATTAGAGAATAGCGAGGATATCCCGTTCGCTGACGATCAGGAGCTTTTCACCTTCGTATTTTACTTCTGTTCCTGCATATTTGGAGAAAATAACTTTATCGCCTGCTTTTACGTCTAAGGCGACGCGGCTTCCGTCTTCCTGAAGTTTGCCCGGGCCTGCAGCAACGATTTCACCTTCGCAAGGTTTTTCTTTTGCCGTATCCGGCAAGAAAATACCGCTGGCAGTTTTTTCTTCCTGTTCTAATACACGAATGACTACTCGGTCTCCTAACGGTTTTAACATTTTATATTCCTCCCTTAGTGTTACATGTCTTTGAATTTATTAGCACTCACTATGTCTGAGTGCTAACTACAATATATATATTACTCACCAAAGGTAAAAAAGTCAATACTTTTTTCAAAAAAAAGACAGACCCTTGGAACAGCCTTTACCAAAGGGATAATTTGGCCGATTAGGCGATAAAAAATAACCGGCAGGATACCTGCCGGTTCGGGTCTGCTTATTTGTTTTTTCCCTTCATGGCACTCGTAATAACGGCTTCAGCCACACGTTTCAGGGAGATTCGTTTCTTCATGCTATATTGCTGCAAGCGGCGGTATGCCTCTTCTTCCGGAATATGATATAACTCCATGAGAAGGCCCTTAGCCCGTTCGACGACCTTGCGCGTTTCTATTTCTTCATTCATCTGGTCAAGTTGCTTATTCATTTCCTGTTGCCGTTTGAACTGGGCAATAGCTACTTCAATAGCCGGAAAGAGATTCGTCGGTGATACGGGCTTGACCAAATAGCCCAGTACACCTGAATCGGTAGCTTTGTCAATAATGTCCTTCTGGCTGTATGCTGTCAGGAGCAGTACCGGCGCCAGTTGTTCGTGAGCAATCATGCGGGCCGCGTGGATACCGTCTAAACGAGGCATCTTAATGTCTAAAATGACAATATCCGGATTTTCCCGTCGTACTAACGCCAATGCTTCTACACCATCTGCGGCTTCCCCTACGACCTGATGGCCTGCATCTTCCAGCATTTCTGCCAGATCCATACGAATAATCGATTCATCGTCACCAATGACGACACGGTATGCCATATCAATTTCCCCCTTTAGTTAGCGGAAAACAAATTGTCACTTCCGTCCCTTCCGGATTGTTAGGAGCAAAGACCACCGTTCCCTGCAGATCCTTTTCTACTAACGTATGGACAATTTGTAATCCCAAATGTTTTCTCCCCTCTTTTTCCTGCTGCACGGCCATGCCGCAGCCGTCATCACGGACTACGATCAGGGCCTGTTCGCCCTGACGGGACAAGGTCACCTGTAAATGGCCTTCACTGCGGCCGGCAAAGCCGTGCAGGACGGCATTGGTGATCAATTCATTTAAGACGAGAGCTAAGGATGTAGCTGCAGCAGAAGGCAGCATCATCTTTTCGCCGTGAAAGGACGGCACAATGCGGCTTTCACTACCGGACAGGCTGTGCAGGACGAGAAACAGGAGACGTTCGGCAATTTCTGATACATCGATGATTTCTTCGTCATGGCGGGATAGCGTTTCATGGACGAGGGAAATACTGACGATGCGGTTCAGGCTTTCATTGAGGGCATCTTTGGCTTCCTGGCTCTGGACACGCCGCATTTGCATGCGCAGCAGGCCGGCAATGGTCTGCAGATTGTTTTTTACGCGATGGTGAATTTCCTTGATAACCGAGGTCTTCACCATGAGCTCTTCTTCTTTTTGCCGCAGCTCGGTCCGCTCCGTAATAATGGCGATAATCCTATCGATATGGCCACGGCGCAGGATAGGAATGATGCGCCGCGTAAAGATATTCTGGCCGTGCCGCACATCCCCTACAGAGCCTTGGCGCGTTTCAATGGCATGCTTGACGCCGGACAGATTGATTTCACTATTATAAATGGTTTCCCCTGTCAACTCCCGGACGGTGCCACGCAAACGCATAATACTTTCGGCCATTTCGTCGGCATAGAGAATGACGCCGTTGCCATTGACGAGAATAATGCCGTCTTGCAGGGATAAGTTCTTGTATAATTGATCGGAATGCTCCGTAAGTGGCACCTGCAGGGCTAGAAAAGCCGTTTCCGTAAGCAGATCCCGTCCTTTTTCTACATTACCCACAAAGGATACGACACCGATCGTAAGGCCGCCGTTATCGACAAAAGGATAACACTGGATTGGCTCTGTACGGCCATAATACGTTTCTTTCGCACCACGCAAGGGATTGCCGGTCTGAAAGACACGCCACACCAGGGGTTCATCATAGACCGTCACCTGGGCTCCTGCCGTTGTCTTTTGCGGTTCGCCCTGGCGGCGCCGGGAAAAAGGCTGGCGGTGTGCCGCTAAAATCATCGTATCGTCTTGTTTTCCCGGAACGTAGACAAAGACTTCCCGATGGGATAGGTCGCTGGAAAATTGCAGCAGCTCTTCACTATTTTGCAGAATCCGTATTTGCACATCGGACAGGGCGCTCCCGGTCTGACAAATCGTTTCTATCGTAGCCATGAGCTCCACCTCACTGCTTGGTCATAATAGACAGGGCCGGCTTGGCATTGAGTGTCAGGTCAGCAAAGATTCCGGCCTGAGCCATATAATAGGCGCGGCAGCCTATCATGGCGCCATTGTCTGTGCAGAGAATCTTGCTTGGCTTGTAAAGGCTATAGCCCCGTTTGGCACAAGCTGCTGCCATGGCGGCACCGAGACCGCTATTGGCGGCCACCCCGCCGGCAAGGGCAATTTTTTTCATACCCGTGCACTGGGCTGCGTCCATAGTCTTTTCCACCAGCGTTTCGACAACTGTCTTTTGGAAGCTCGCAGCAACATCCTTCGGGTCATACGTTTCATGGCGCTGTTCCTGCGTATGCAGATAGTTGAGCACCGCCGATTTCAGGCCGCTAAAGCTGAATTCGAAGTTGTGTTTTTCGTGCAGGGCTTTAGGAAACACAATGGCATCGGCGTTCCCTTCCTTGGCCAGGGCGTCGATCTGGGGACCGCCCGGATAGGGATAGCCCATGACGCGGGCAATTTTATCGAAGGCTTCACCGGCTGCATCGTCTCGGGTCTGGCCCAGGAGCTCAAAGGAGTTGTAACCATTGATTTTGACCAGCTGCGTATGGCCGCCGGAAACGACAAGGGTCAAAAAGGGCGGTTCTAACCCGGGATTGCTCAGGAAATTGGCAAAAATATGGCCTTCCATATGATTGACGCCGACGAGAGGTTTATCCAGAGCAAAGCTCAGTGCTTTGGCTGCTGCTACACCGACGAGGAGGGCGCCGACGAGACCCGGTCCATAGGTGACGCCAATATGGTCAATCGCCTGCAGGCTGACCTTGGCTTCATCCAGGGCTTCTTTGATAACCGGCATAACATATTCGATATGCTGGCGCGACGCGATTTCCGGTACGACACCACCAAATTTTCGATGTATCGGTACCTGTGTAGAAATGATATTCGAAAGGATGTGACGGCCGTCTTCAATGACAGCAGCAGACGTTTCATCACAGCTCGTTTCCAATGCTAATGTATACATGTATCATTCTCCTATTATTTGACGACCCAGTGGTACTTTTCTTTTTTACAGTCCATGACATAGGCATCTTCTTCCGGGTCAGAGTAATATTTCTTCCGTATAGATAAAACCTCATAGCCTAATTTCCGGTATAGCGACAGAGCCGGCAGGTTGGAAAAGCGCACCTCCAAAAAGATATCGGTACAGCCTTCTTCATAGGCAGCTTCCATCATAACGCGCACTAATAATTCGCCATAGCCCTGGCGGCGCACTTCTTTGCGTAAGGCAATATTGGTAACCTGCCCTTCATCGACGACCCGCCATAGACCTGCGTAGCCTTCAATCCGCCCATCTGGACGAACCAGGACATAGTAGCGGGTTACCTCCGTATTGGCCAGTTCCCGGTCTATCGTTTCCCGTCGCCAGGGAACGGAGAAGGATTCCGTTTCGACCTCATAAATGCCCTGGGCATCTTCCGGTGTAGCCGGCCGTACGATCATAGACATAAGGCCCTGCCATGTCTCTTTTCCCAGAGAACCTCTGCTTCACTGCGCCGTTTATAGGCCGGTGTAAGGGTCATGCAGTCGTCGACGTCCTGACGGCTGTAGCGCTCGTCTGCTGCCAGGGCCAGACTGCCGGCCCGCGGGATGACCATCGTCGGCGGGGCCAGGCGGAACTGCGGCGACGCAGCTTCAATTTGTGTGCGCCCTAAGAGGCTGCCGTCGCCACAAAAGACAACGGCTTTGCCAAGCGTTGCCAGCTGTGCCAGCACCTCTGTCAGCGGGGCAACCTGGACCGGTTCCAGTTCCTGCAGGTGCATGCCCTGCCATTCATAAAGGGACATATAGACGTTTCCCTTTTGGGCATCGATGAGGACACACACAGGATCTTTGGCACCTATAAAATTCCAGGCCAAGGCCGTCGGCGTTTCAATGCCAATAAGCGGTACATTCCAGCCGAAGGACAGCCCCTTAGCGGAAGCCATCCCAATACGCAGGCCCGTAAAAGAGCCAGGGCCGATGGAGACGGCAACGGCATCGATAGCCGTTTTAGGAACAGACGCTTTTTCCAGCATATCTGCAATATGTGGCATAAGCTGTTCCGAGTGAGTCAGGCGTGCCTGTATCGTTAATTCAGCCCGCAGGGTCTGTTCATGCAAGAGTGCCACACTCGATACGAGACTCGACGTTTCAATGGCTAGTAACATAATTTTCTACCTCTTTTTCTACAGAAGCCCAGCGGCTTCCCTGGAAATCAAAATGAAACACTCTGTCTGTAACGCTGACTTTATCGATGCGGATAATCGCAGCATCAGCAGGCAAGCGGTCAGGAAACTTCTCTGACCACTCGATGACCGTAACGCCACCAGGCAGGTAATCATCAAAGCCCAGGTTATCCAGTTCAGCCTCTTCTTCGAGACGATAAAAATCAAAATGCTGTAAAGGCAGGGCGTGTTCATAGTAATTGAGGATCGTAAAGGTCGGACTGACAACCGTATCCGTAATTCCCATGCCCTTGGCAATGCCTTGGACAAAATGTGTTTTTCCGGCACCTAAATCGCCTTGCAGGGCAAAAACATCACCGGCCTTTAAAACAGGGCCCAAGGCTTCACCCAGTGCAATTGTTTCTGCTTCCCCATGTGTGGTTACGTCCATAATCATCCTCCTTAAAAATGTGTCCAGCCTGCTGCCGGTAACAGTTCCCGTTTCCCGCCCTGACAAAGAACAACCTCAGCAGGGCCGGCTTCTACCGTACCAATAGTGGTCACAGCCGGGAACTCTGCCTGGAGCTGTGCGAAATCGGCAGACGACATGGTAAATACCAATTCATAATCTTCGCCGCCGGTAAAGACAAACTTGCCGGCCTGCGTTCCTGAAGCAGCAGCCCAGCGCTGTAATTCTTCACTAATCGGGAGGTCCTCGTATTGCAGGACTAAACGGACGCCACTGGCTTTAGCTATTTCGTTTGCTTCACTGGCCAATCCGTCACTAATATCATTCAAACTGTGGCAATGGTGTTTTACCAAAAGCCGCCCTAGGGCAATTTGCGGTTCCGGAAAGCGATGCGCTTTTTTGAGTTCGTCGTAGCCGTCAGCACCATGCAGCATAACATCCAGACCGGCACCGGAGTTGCCAATCGTATGTGATACAGCCACCACGTCTCCCGCCTGGGCACCACTACGGAGCAACGCTTTTCCTGCTTCGATTTCGCCAAAGGCAGCCACCGTGATGACGGCCCCTTCTTGGGACGTAACCGTATCGCCGCCTAAAATATTAACCTTATAGGTACGGCAAATATCTTTAATTCCTTTATATAAAGCAATGACGTCGTCTACATCCATGTCAGGGCGGAACGCCGTAGACAAGACGATATGTGTCGGTATACCGCCCATGGCGGCAATATCACTTAAGTTAGAGGCTACGGCCTTATAGCCTACGTCATACCACTCACCGGTCCGGCCAATAATGAAATGACTGTTTTCTACCATCGTGTCGATGACGGCAATCTGTTCCATTCCCTGTGTCGTCTTATATAGAGCTCCGTCATCGCCGATCCCAATGACGACGGGATCCGGATTAAATAATGTATTATCTTTTATTTCATCAATGAAACCGAATTCACCTATCTCTGAAATTTTCATACGCGTCTCCTATAGAAATATACAGTTAGACCACTTAACTATATTATTTTAATCAAAATCCCTATAAAAGTAAATGACGGCCAGCCTTATCCTGTCACCAGTCTGACAAAAAGTCTTTTGTGTATAACAAAAAACCTGCAACAAAATGCTGCAGGTTTTTCAAGTGGTGACCCGGTAGGGATTCGAACCCTAGACCTACTGATTCGTAGTCAGTCACTC
>ERZ836829.1320-NODE-1320-length-15520-cov-68.470482_pt1 | contig 15520 bp, 10 predicted proteins | sample MGYA00519574_ERZ836829 | MGnify/ENA primary metagenome ERZ836829 (study PRJEB31850, sample SAMEA3708808) | human gut metagenome | biome: human gut; feature: human-associated habitat; material: faeces | place: China | collected 2014 ... | reverse complement strand
AGTACGGCAAAATGTGGGAGTGCCCGGACTTCTTCCCGCTGGACGGCAAGCAGGTCTTGATGCTCGGCCCCATGGAGATGCTGCCCAAGGGCGAGTTCCACAACGGTCACAACGTGATTGCCTTCATCGGCAGTTACGACCAAGCCACCCACACCTTCACCAGGGAAAACGTGCAGCTGATGGACGGCGGCATCGACTTCTATGCCACCCAGACCACCCTTGCCCCGGACGGCCGCCGCATCATGACCGCATGGCTGCAGACCTGGTCGGACACCGAGGATAAGCCCCGGGGCTGCAAGTGGTTCGGACAGACCATCTGCCCCCGTGAGCTGCACATCAAGGATGGACGCATTGTTCAGGCCCCGGTGCGGGAGCTGGACGCCGTCCACGGCAAGCGCACCCTGCACGAAAATGTGACGGTGCAAAGCGAAACTTCTCTGGAAGGCATCAAGGGCCGTGTGGCCGACCTGACCGTTACGGTGCAGCCCGGCGAGTACCGCTCCTTTACACTGAAGCTGGCTGCTGACGCAGACCATCACACCAGCCTGACCTACGACCCCTACACCTCCGAGCTGACGCTGGATCGCAGCTATGCCGGTTCCCGTGCCGACATTGTTCACCGCCGCAGCTGCAAGGTGCGCAGCCAGAACGGTGCCCTGAAGCTCCGCATCCTGCTGGACAAAAACAGCATCGAAGTTTTCGCCAACGACGGTGAACAGACCATGACCGCATGGATCTACACGCCCCAGTCTGCCGACGGCATCACCTTTGCTGCCGATGGCAAAGCAACTGTTACGGTAGAACAGTTTGAGCTGAATTTGTAACCTGATATTCCTTTCATTTCTCCTTCATTGAATACAGCCCCGCTTTGGCTTCTCCTTCGCCAAAGCGGGGCTGTGTTTGTTATATTAGCTCTTTACAGGTCTACGCCCATCCACCATATGCTCCAACTTTGCGCAAACGCGAACTTGTCGGGGCGGGGCCCCTCCATTTTGCTTACGCAAGACCGTTCGGTCGCTTAAAAGCCCCACTGGGGCTTTCATTGCTGCGCTACGCTTCGCAAACGCGAACAACGCTCTTTTTGCTCTGCACAAAATCCTGCATCGTTTGGCGTATGGCGTAGTTTTCGCTGGAAATCCATCAAAAGAAAAAGCCTGAAACTTCTCGGTACATCAAGAAGTTTCAGGCTTTGTTATCTTAAAATTGGAAATTTACTGGTCAATCGGCTTCATCGTGGGGAGCTTGACTGGTGGTGATTTATAGCTGTTTACAAGTGTTCATAAGCCTTTGTTCGTGCAAGATAAAAAGGTCTTATTTTTCGCAACTCTACGCAACTGTTTACAGCTATTCTCAAATTGGTGGTAAGTCAGTGGTAAGGCTGGTGGTAAACTTATTCGTCTTCGTGAGAGTGCCAACGCTTCAAGACTTCTTCCACCTGTCCAATAAGCTGCTCCTTGTTCGGCATATACAAGACATACCGGGATGCAAAAATCTGATTCGACAAACCGCCCAGCGCATACTCGGCTGCTATGCTGTCCTTGTCGGTGCAGAGGATGATGCCGATAGGAGGATTATCTTCCGGGTCGTTGACCTCTGCGGCGTAGTAGTTCAGATACATATTAATTTGTCCGGCAGCTTCGGGCGTAAGCTTGGTGGTTTTCAACTCGATCAGCACATAGGCATGCAAAATCTTATTGTAGAACACCATATCCACATAGTAGTGGGTGTTGTTCACTGTGACACGCTGCTGTGTGCCGACAAACATAAAGCCCCGGCCAAGTTCCAGCAAGAAATCTTCGATTTGTCGCACCAGTGCTGCTTCCAAATCGCTTTCAAGGAACGGCTTTTCTTCCGGCAGCCCCAAAAACTCGAATACATACGGGTCCTTGATAATGTCCTCCGGCTTAGTGTAGTCCACACCTTTTTCAGCCAATGCTAAAACTTGTTCCTTGTTGGCATCCCCACGAGACAAGAGCAGCCGTTCAAACAGGGAACTTTCAACCTGACGTTTCATTTCACGGACAGACCAGCCAGAATTGACCGCTTCTTTTTCGTAGAAGCTGCGCTTCTCCTTATCGGAAATGGATAACAGCTCACAGTAGTGCGACCAACTCAATTTTCCAGACACTGTCTGGAAAATTGGATAGCTGAGATAGAACTGCCGCATATTGTAAACATTCGAGCGCGAAAAGCCCTTGCCAAGCTCCTTTGTCAACGCCCTGGAAAGCTGCGATAAGGTCTTTTCACCATATGCAGCACGGATGCTGTCATTTTGTTCACAACGAACAACGATCTCACCAATCTTCCAATAAGTTGACAGCAGTTCCTGATTGACCTGCTGTGCTACATTTTTACGGGAAGCTTCCAGCAGAGAACGAATCTCGCTCACTGCCGGGGCAAGAACCTGCGCTGCGAGGGTTACAGATTTATTTTCCATCAGTCATTTTCCTCCTTTCCTTCAAATGTCGTGGTTGCAGATAAGAACTCTGCAAACTTGTCGATTTCCTTTTTCTTGAGATTTTTTGTGGCCTCAGTGTAGATGTTCATGGTAGTGGTAATATCGGCGTGGCCCAGTACGTCTTGAATGACCTTCATGTTGATTCCGGCCTCGCAAAGCCGGGTAGCGCAGGTGTGCCGCAAGGAATGGCAACTAAACTTCGGAAGCAGGACAAGGTTCTTCGGCTTAATTGTACCGCTTTCGCATTTTGCCAGCTGTTCCTCGTTGCAGTCGCGGATGATACGGTCAATGCCTTTATTGATGGTGCTGTGATGCTGGCACTCGCCAAAACGGTTTACAAAAATAAAATCCGTATAGCCATCAATTGTCACCTTGCAGGAAATTCCAGTTTTCTTCTGATACTCTCGCTCTTGTACAAAAGCAGCCTTGACTGCCGGAGTCATAGGCACAATTCGATTTCCAGCTTCCGTTTTGGGTGTATTGATTCCGTACAGACAACCTTTCTCCCGGTGGCTGCAATAAATCAACGTGTGATTTACACTGATTTCACCCGTATCAAGGTTGATGTCCTCCCAGCGCAAACCCGTTGCCTCACCAGCACGGAGACCACATTCCACCATCACAGTAATGATGGGAAGCCAGTGATTGTACTTCTCACTGTTTTTCAAGAAGTCCATCAACAGCTTCTGCTGGCCTGCGGTCAGAGCCTTGCGGCGTTCGCTGTCCAGATTGTGCGTCTGCTTCAACTCTTTCAACGCATTATCGGATGGATTGATGCGGAGATACTCGTCCTCAACCGCAAAATCCAGCACCTGATGCAGCACTGTATGGATGTTCTCCACCGTTGCCACTTTCAGACGCTGCGAATCCACAAGGCCATTGTAAAACCGCCGCACATCCGACTTTTTCAGGCTTCCGACCTTCCGCTTTCCAAACTCCGGGAATACGTACATCTTGTACATATACTCGTAATTGACCAGTGTGTTGGCTTTCAGCCCCTTTTTCAGTTGCAGCCACTGCTCGTGAATGTCATTGATGGTCGTGTTCCGCGCTTCCGAACGAATGTCATCACTGCGGTCACGCTGAATCTCTGCTTCTTTCTCACGAAGTTCTTCCAGACTTTTGGCGGACACATTGTTGCGCTTGCCGTTTTCACTGCGCCAGCGGTACTCATACGTTCCGTTACTGCGCTGATATTCACCTTCCTTTAGAACACGCTTCTTTGAGTCTTTTCTTCTTTCTGCCATCGTTATGTCCTCCATTGTTGGCAGAAAGCAACCTACAGCTTAATCATACCATACCGCCGAGGTGCTTTCAACTGCCGACTTCATTTTTATTGTCAAATCGAAAATAATCGGTCAAGGTGTTCATCCAGCCTGCGGCGTTTCAACAGCCGTTTCGTACCATTCCAGAGAACAAAGGTACAGTCTTTGGAATCGCTCATTTCACGCAGCTTGTTGATACCAATGCCGGAATAAGCTGCGGCTTCTTCCAGCGTCAGATTGCTTTTCTCCCAGATCGGAACTTGTCGGGACTTGGTCCCTCCATCTTGCTGATGCAAGACCGTTCCGTCGCTTAAAGTCCCCACCGGGGACTTCATTGCTTCGCAAACGCGAACTTCTTTCATAGGCAAAACCTCCGTGTTTTTGTTTGTAACCAACAGACTGTAACCACAACAGAAAACTTTTTCTGCAATGGTGTGCTGGCAATTTTCCGTATTTATTTTTTCTTATCAGTTACAGGTTACATGGTTACAAATAGGGAAATTATTTGGAATGATGCGACTTTGAGGCAGCTGTAAGATGTAACCAGACCTGTAACCAACAATGTAAAGCAGCCCTTCAAAACGGAAATCCCATCTGTTGGGCTTCTTTGTCTGTCAGTTCTACGAAACCATCTGCATCCACTTTTGCAGCGGTTACACGCTCCCAGCCTTTCTGCACGCCATATTTCGGGTAGCGTTTGGCTGCTTTATGGGCTATCCACCCCTTGATTTCGCCATTCGCAATTCCAGCAGTCATGATCTCACAGATGGCACGGGTTTCCCATTCCGCAGGAAGATTCAGGTTGCCCAGTGCTTCGGTGTAAAGTTGCTTGGAACATACCCGGTCACCCGTGTAATCTTCCAGAAACGCATAGATCATACCAGCCTGCGTATCTTCCTGCATGAAATCTTTCTGGCAAATCTGCAAGGCTTCCTGCATGGCAGGGCTGAATGTCAGCTTATAATCACCGCTGTTGTAAATCGTCATGGCTTCTGCCCAAAGCTGGTCGATATAGGCACGGGATTCCGCTTCGTTATCCAGAATATGTACTTCAGCCTGTGTTGCATCCACCGGGATGGGGATAAAGCGGCGGTTTCCCGTGCGGTCACGGGGCAGGAAGTCCTGTCGATTGGTCGTTCCTGCAAAGACACATTGCCGCAAACGATCTGCCGGGTGTGTTTCATACGGGATTTTGTAGGTTTCTTTCTGCTTGCTGAGAAAGCTCTTGATTTCTTCAATGCTTTTGGCATTGGCAGTCGCAATCATTTCCGACATTTCCATAATCCAGTGGCCTTGCAGCTTGCGGAACACGTTATCATCATCCAGTCGCCGCAAATCATCCGAGAACCATTCATCTTTGATAGCAAGCAGCCGGAAAAAAGAGGATTTTCCTGCACCCTGCCCACCGACCAAGCAAAGCATCATTTCAAATTTGCAGCCGGGATGAAACACCCGTTTGATCGCTCCAAACAGAAAAATTTTCAACGCTTCTGTGGTAAGCTCATCTTCTGCGGCACCGAGAAAGCGATGCAAGGAGCGGCTTATCCGTGCTGTGCCATCCCACTTCAATTCATTCAAGTAGTCCCGGATGGGGTGGTAATGATTCTCATTGGCAACAATGCGAATTGCCGCAGACACTCGTTTTTCGCTGTACAGACCATACTTTTCCATTCTACGAAGAATGTACATCATATCCATGTCGGTCAGTGTAGGGCCAGAACGCTGCCAGCCCATCGGCTTTACAATATCAATGCGTTCACTCAGCAGATTCAGCCGGATGGAATCTGCAAGAATCGGGTCGTTCTGCAAAACGGTCACACAGTTTTGAATCGTGTTCTGAACACCACCTTTTTCAGCCTGCGAGAGCATTTTGCGGATGTTGGAAATGGTCGATCTCGTATTTTCGGATTCGTTGGGCAATCTGTTGAACCTCCTTCCGATGTTCGGTGAGAAAATGTCGATTCTCTATCAGATATTGGATGTAATCAGTATAATGCAGGCTGGCAACAAAGCAGGGATGCAGTTCTTCCTCTGCTGACTTCGGCGCAAATCGTTTGCGCCAGTCACCCAGAATCGCGCTGCACTCGTACAATGTTTGGATTGGGTTTTGACTTTTATATTCCACAATTTTGGGATACTGTAGTGGAAAAACAGGATTCCCCGAAAGTCCAAAATCTGCGACCAGCTTTTCCGCCGCCTTCCGCAAGGACAGCTGAAACAGTTTTGCGGTGAAGTCGATTACATCACCATCCGCTCCACAGCCAAAACAGTGAAACCGGGAATCTACTTTCATGCTGGGGTTACGGTCTGTATGGAATGGACAGCAAATCATGCTGCTGCGGTTGGGCTGAAAGCCATAGGCTTCTGCAGCCTGTCGAGTAGTAATATTCAGTTTTACGATTTCAAATAAATTGTCGTTCTTGAAAATTGACCTCCTTCTTATTTTCAAAAGTCCCTATCGGATGTGAAAGCCACCTGTGGGCTTACGCATCCGGCAGGGTTCCGGGGTGCGGGGTGGAAGACCCTGCTGATTTACAGGCTCATATCGTAGCTACGCTTCTTGGCTCGCGGCTGCTGTTCACGCTACTGCACTTTTGCCGTTTCAAAGATACTATCCACATTGGCAAGAATTGTCTGTATTTCTGCATTGCGTTCTTGAAAGTAGCGGTATGTTTCATACCGTGCATCCTTTGTGCGCATCAGAAGTTCTTTTTCTGCCCGGAGATCTTTCATCGAAGGGAATTTTTCGTCTTGGAAATCCCGCTTTAGAAATTGACGTGCTTCCTCGTATTTTGCAATTTCATCGAAATAGGTTTGCCGAAAAATTTTCTTGTTAGATGCTTTCAGAAATTCGCTATAAACAGATTTTGTAGAAAAATACTGACCCAAATGATGAATCTGCTCGTTGACCTTTTTCAGCTTGACTTCCGTGAGTTTCGCATCACTTCGAGCCGTCGCCATTTTTCGGTCAATACTCTCGGCAGCTTCATAAAGTTTTTCGTATGAATCATATCCGCGCTCTTGTACATAGAGAACGGTCTGCGCCATCTTCTGTAAATTTGAGATTTTGACTTTCTGGGTATAGGCATAGTTCTGTTGAGCCTTTACGCAATCCTGCAAATTTACAACCAGCCGGAGATTCGACTTGATGTACAGCGCATCCATAGAATCATCGACACGCCACTGCTGCTTTTCTTTCTCTGCTGTGTTGCACTGAAAAAGCAGTAAAAGATGCTCACGGTCAAAACTGGTTCCCAGCGTTCTGGCCGAGATAAATTTTTCTCTGTCTGCCGGAAGATAGCTGAATTGCCCTCGATGGTCTTTTACCAGAATGCCGTATTCCAGCTTTAATAGGTTTTGGAAGTCCATAAAAGATACAGATCGTTTTGCTACATCGGTAATGGCATTTCGGATTTTTTCCTTCTCCGTTTCAAAAGTCGTCTTTACTGGTGTAAACCCATCGCCAAGAAGTTCCAGATTGGTCAGATCTAGGTTGATCTGTCCGCGCCGTTTAGCGTAATATTCCTGCTCCGAAACTTTCGAGAGAGAGGGGGAAAGCAAATCCATCTGATTCAAGTTTTCCCTCATGCAAATATCCATCAGAGATTTCTGTAAATGTTTCAAGTAGTCTTTTGTCAGATGGTGCTTGTACCCTGCCTTGCAGTCAATGGGCCGCTCCATAAAAGGCTGCTTAGGCACATCCAGTTTTCGCAAACTGTTGATTACGATATGGACATGAATATTGCCGCTGCCATTATGACCGTCCATGTGCGTACTGACCAATGCCTGATGCCCCGGAAAATTTGCTTTTGCGTATTCCAGTCCAAGCTCCTGCGCTAGTTTACCCGTCAAGCAATTTTCTGTGCTGTCTCGTGGATCAAAGCTGATGATGTAATGGTGGCTTTTGATTTCATTCTTATTTTTGTTCTTCTGATATTCACGGTTCAACTGTCGGCAGGCCGCATCGAAAGAATAGGGTTCACAGTTCAGGCCGTCCAGATAAAACGCATCCCGCATAATACGATTTCCGTTTTGGTCAAGGATCGGAGTTTTCCGAAGTTCGTCATGCTTGAAAATCAGATATTCCAGCGCAGCACCATAGTTGGAGCTCTTACTTACGATGTGCTTTAAGATTGCCATAGTTCTTTCCTGCCATTTCTGCGACCTGCTCCCGCATTTCAAAAATGCAGGAAATCGCATGGTTGATGTTTTCACACATGACATGTGATGGAAGACCCCCACTGTTGAAGAACGCCGCGATCTGGTTCAGGTTGTTCCCGATGGCGGCAAACTCCCGTGTAATGGCTTCGATCTCGTCCGGGTGGACATAGAACACATACGAGGTATTCACGCGACCTTTCATCAGCATCTGCGCTGCAAATTCAGAGAGCGTCATTCCGGCATCTTCTGCCTGCTGGTGTAAAATTTCATGTACTGCTTCTGTAACTCGTGCGGAGATTACTTTTGTCTTTACGATAGATTTCACTTTTTTCTTCGTTCGTGGCATGGGGTCTCCTTTCCAAAATCAAGAATTTGATTTTCCCGGCAGTGCATCTGCACTCCGGCTGTGACCTGCTGCGACAGGCCACCAACAGGCAAAATCATGTGATTTTGCACGATGTGAGGGTATGGGGAGCGCAATCCCCATCAAGATGCCGCCGTGGAGAAACTGCCCGTAGGAACGGTTTCGTATACAAAGGCGAATCTTGCTCTTAACCACTGTCCACTCTGTCCCAGCCCATTCCTGCCCGATTTTCTCCGGCGTATTTTCCGGTAAGACGCGCAGAATGCACATTCAGTACCAGAGGTATCCTGCTGGGGTGGCTCATGCGATTTTCAAGGTGCGATGTGACTTTGTAAGGAATCGGGGAATTTCATCAGTGATACCGTAGTGAATTGGCTTACTTTTGAAAACACTTCCTATACCCTATACAAACTTTAAGGGGTGTTTTTAAACCGGGTCTTTTGAAAGTTCAAAGAAAATTCATTTTTCCAACGTTCCCCTCTACCTATAACATTCTAAAATGGGTGTTTGGCATACAGATTTTCAAATTTTGTCGAACTGCCTAATTTTAGAATATAGATTTTGTTCAATTCCCACTTATAGAACCAGAGGAAAGCTGTTTTCCGAAAGATTTTGAAAGCCCCTATACTAATAGGAATCCACAGGGTCGTTTTGGAATACAGTTTTGAAAATTTTACAAATTTGGACAAAAAGAAAAACGGCAAAGCAGATAAAATCCACTTTACCGTTTTGTGTCGATAGCGCGATCCGCATAAATTACTGTCTTGGGCTTTTCCGATAATTTGCCTTATGAGAAGATTGGAAAAAACAAGTCTATCCGCATCCACTGGATGCAGACTTGTCTTATTGCTCATCCTTTATTAAAAAGCCAGCTTCTTTCAGCTTTCGGATAACTTCTTCGCAGTTCTTTTTTCCAAGGTTACGCACACGCATAAGATCTTGGTATGATTTTGAAGCAGGATCATCAGTTGTACGGATACCTGCGCGTTTCAAACAATTAGAACTCGCTCTCCGGGAAAGTGCATCTTTTCTTAAGGTTTTGGGATGTATTTGGGGCTGGGCAGCTTAACAGACATTTTATCCCTGACGGCGTAAAACGTGATACAGGCCAGTAATGAAATACTTGTAGCCACTCCGATACAACTTCATCTAAAGAACGACCAGCTCTGTGTTAGAGTTTCTCCTACAAAAGTTTGTGATCCGTTAAAGCTCCGCTTCTGTGCGCTAGTTCGGATGATGGGCCGGTACAATCTATTGGCAAGAGAATGAATGTCGTTGCGGTTTATATTATACTTGATTGCTGCCCGGTTCACGCCGCCCTTCTCTATGTAGTTCAAAAGTGATTGACGGAACTGCATGGTTTGTGTTACGGTATTCATGGCGAATGCGCCGCCCTTTCTGTGCTGTTTTTGTGTAGCAACTTAACTGTACAACAGGTCGACGTGTTCATCTTTCTTTTTATTCAACTTTGTAACACATCTATTGTAATTCTACAAAGACATACGCTCTGTCTTTAGAAATACCATTGACTTTTTTGACATTCATGATAGTATTTTTACAGATAAAGACATTTTCATGTACGATTATGTTAATTCATTAGGAAGGAGATAAAAGCATGGAATACGTTAAGCCCGCTGTTATTAATCCCGCGACCGTAAATTCGGCAAAGTGCGGCGATGGCCCGTGTGGCAGACCCTGCAGTGTGAACAGAGCCTAAAATAAAGCCATAAAGTCTATCAGAGGGTGCAGAGCAATCGTGCTGTGCCCTCTTTTTATATCTATGAAACGCCTTGAGATTTCCATCTGAATTCAGAGCCACGGAGGTAGACAGTATGTACTACAAAATCAGGAATGATGTGTTGTTCCGAAAATATCAGGGGCATGGCTATATAACAGACAATTCAGAATACGGCTATCGTATGCTCAATGATGCCCGTATACATCCGGGTGAAAAATATGTCTCTGCCAGTGGAGCTGTCATGTTGAGTATGCTGAGCAAATCTCCTCGCGCCATTGATGATATTGTTGGAGATTTGTCGCAAATCTTCACTGGTGTCGAGTATGAAACGTTGAAACAAGATACCATAGAGTTTTTCGACTGGTTTGTAGATGAGGGATTTCTTAGTTGTGGTAAAACGGTCGACACTTGCACAGATCGATTTGTTGCAGATATCCTGAGACCGGACAATCGCAATCCGGCTCAAGATGGTATGGCAAGAAGTGACTGCACTGGTGGAGAAATCAGTCCAAATGATTTTCTTAGAAGCATCCATATCGAGATTGCTGATGCATGCAATGAGCGTTGCGTACATTGCTATATTCCAAATGAACGCAAAAACAACGCGATTGATCCCGCCTTGTTTTATCGACTCATCGAGGAAGGGCGGAAGATGAACATCATCCATGTTACGCTGTCCGGAGGAGAACCTCTTCTTCACAAAGATATTTTAGGCTTTTTGAAAAGATGTAGAGAACTGGATTTGTCTGTAAACGTTCTGTCGAATCTGACTTTGTTGACGGATGATATCCTATCGGAAATGAAGAAAAATCCTCTTCTCTCTGTACAAGTTTCCCTTTATTCTATGGATGCCACAGTGCATGATTCTATCACAAAGTTAAGCGGAAGCTTTGAAAAAACAAAAGCGGGAATCCTTCGGTTGTGTGATGAAAATATCCCGGTACAGATATCGTGTCCTATCATAAAACAAAATAAAGACACCTATGTTGATGTCCTTCACTGGGGATGGGACCATAATATTGCTGTTGCAACAGAGCCGGTAATCTTTGCCGCTTACGATCATTCCGGCTGCAACCTTGCAAACCGCTTGTCCATCGAAGAAGTAGATGATGTCTTAACTGTGCAAATGCAGGAGGGGTATGCTGAATCGCTCCACAAGATTGCCATGGACAGAGAAAGTCTGACCGGAAATGATCCAATATGCTCTGTTTGCCGATATAGCTTCTGCGTTACAGCAAGTGGGACTGTATTTCCCTGCGCTGGCTGGCAGAACAATGTTATTGGAGACCTGAATCATCAAACCGTTCAGGAAATATGGGAAACCTCAGCAAAAATAAAGGAACTAAGACAAGTAAAACGGTCGCGGTTCTTACAGTGTGTTGACTGTAAGGACAGAGGCTACTGCACAGTCTGCATGATGTGGAATTCAAACGAGAATCCTGATGGAGCTCCGTTCAGAATCAACCAGTACCGTTGCAATGTTGCAGCTATGACCCACCGTAAAGTCGACAAAGCTTTACAGAGAATATCTTCTGCGAAAATAACATCCCGCTGACTTTGATACATATCTCTAAAGATTTTATATGGGAGTCGTGCCAATTATGGAAAAGATTATAATTAAGGATGCCTTTGAAAACAATTTAAAGCACCTAGATTTAAAAATTCCTTTGGACAAATTCACCTGCGTAACTGGTTGTTCCGGATGCGGTAAATCCTCCTTGGTATTTGATACGATCTACGCAGAGAGTCAGAGAGCCTTTCTTGAGGGGATGACCGGTAATATTTATGGTCAGAAACTGATGAATAAGCCGAAGGTAGGTTCTATCGAAAATCTTCGCCCAGCTCTGAATATTTCTCAAAACTACTACAACGTAAATCCCCGTTCCACTATCGGCACCACTACAGAAATCTCCTATTATCTCAGATCATTATTTTCCATTGTTAATAGCAGCCAAACATCCAGCGTTTCAGAAAAATTGTTCTCGTCCAATAACCCAAAATCTTTTTGTCCTCATTGCTTTGGCCTCGGCGTTGAAACTGTCGTGTCCGAATCTCTCCTGATTCCAGACCGTGATATCACATTGAGAGACGGTGCAATTTTATATTTTAAAGGTTCACCGGAAAGCAAGGAACAAAAGTATCTGGAAGCCCTATGCGAACATTATGGAATCGATATTGACAAAAAAGTCTCCCAACTCAGCGATTACGAGCTTCGCCAGTTGCTTTATGCTGATGACCAAACCCGATGCAAATTGGCCTATAAAGAGGGCAAACGAAAAAAGCAGCACTATGTAACACTTCGCGGAGCTATACCTGCTATATTGGAACGAATATCCGACAGTGATCCATCCGCCCCCTCAACTGTCTATGCAAAATATCTGGAGGAGATTCCTTGTCATGTATGTGGTGGGACCAAGCTACGCAAAGAAGTTCTGGAATACAAAATTGGCGGACTGAACTACGCTGACATCGAAAGCATGGAACTGACTGCTTTGTTTTCTTGGATACAGCAGTTTAGTGACAAGCGAATTTCTCCGTCCAAAAAAGAGTTTGTTGAGCAACTTGTAAACAGCATTCTTTGCAAATTGAACGCATTGATGCAACTTGACGTGGGCTATCTGTGCCTTAACAGACCCATTCCTACCCTTTCAGGCGGTGAAAGGCAACGAGTTCGGATTGCCACTCAGCTTACATGTTCCCTGAAGGGATTAATCTATATTTTGGATGAACCGTGTAAAGGGCTGCATTATAGAGATATAACCAAGGTTGTAACCGCTACTCGGAATTTAGTCTGCCGTGGAAACACCGTTATCGCAATAGAGCACAACAAACAGTACATCTCATCTGCCGACTGTATCATAGAGCTCGGGCCGGTTGGTGGACCCGATGGAGGATACTTAATCCGCCAGTCAGGCACCACCCCTGCCACTGGTCATTCTCTTGCTTTTAAGCAGCCGTTAAATGCGAAAGACTATTTTGAAGTTCGTAACATCAATTTCAGAAATATTCGCAGACAGAATGCTCGTTTTCCTATTGGCGGAATCACCTGTATAACCGGTGTTTCTGGTTCTGGAAAATCGACCTTAGCATCGGTCATTGCAAGATGTTTTTCCAGAAAATCCGATAATGTTCATGGCACTGTTTATGGCGGAAAGAATATCCGGCGGGTCATACAGGTTAATCAGGCTCCCATAGGAAAAACACAAAGATCGACGATTGTTTCTTATCTGGAAATCTTTGATGAGATTCGTGCATTGTTTTCAAAGACAGACGCTGCAAAACAGATGAAACTTGGTGCCTCGTCATTTAGCATGAACGTTAAAGGTGGGCGTTGTGAATGTTGCCAAGGCACAGGCCTCCAGAAAATCGAACTCAACTATCTTCCCAACTCCTATATCACCTGCCCTGAATGCGGAGGAAAGCGATTCAACGATCAAGTGTTATCTGTGAAATACTGCGGAAAAACAATCCTGGATATTCTGGAAACACCAATCATTGATATTGTGAATGTGTTTAAAGAATCCAAAAAAGTCTGCCAAACTTTGAGCAGCATGATCGAATTGGGTCTAGGATATTTAAAATTAGGTCAGATGTCCATGAATTTATCCGGAGGAGAGGCTCAGCGCGTAAAGCTGGCAAAAGCCTTGAGCTCTTCGTCCTATGGCAAAAATTTGTATATTCTTGATGAACCGACGTCTGGCTTGAATGATGTAGATATCGACAAATTCATTCAAGTTCTGTTTTCTTTGCAAAAGAACGGTGAGACAGCCATAATAATCGAGCATAATGTTGAATTCATTAAAACGGTTGCAGATCATATCATTGACTTTGGTATATCCGGCGGTGAATCCGGTGGAAAAATCGTCGCGCAAGGATTTCCGGAAGCAGTATTTGCCAACAAAGTCTCTTCGCTATACCGTCTGGATAAACTGACATATTAATGCACCTGTCAATTATGGGAGGAGAGCTTCAATGACTGCTGAAGGAAAGATTAAGCAATGCTCAATCGTGCTTACACGCGACTGTAATTTGCGTTGCACTTTTTGCTATGTAAAAAGTGCTGGATATGTAGCAGATAATCGAATCGAATACGATGATCTTAAAAGTATCGTTAATTTTTGCTGTGAAGCAAAAGTCAAGTATATATTCTTTACCGGAGGAGAACCGCTTACATACCCACATCTTCCGGAAATTTTGCAGTATATCAAAACAAGACGTCATCCCATAACAACTGCAGTTGCAACAAATGGTGTCTTGCTTAGCAACATGGAATTATGCCGGATGCTGATCGATAGTGGCCTCGGATATGTTGATGTATCTATGAAAGGAAGAAATCGGAAGGAATGGTGTGAAATGACGGGATATGATGGCACTGAGAAACAGCATCAGGCAATTCGTAATCTGGCTTCGTTGCCAATAGAGTTTACTTGTTCCATGGTGATAACCCCCGAGAATGTTCACTCCTTTTGCGAAGCTGTCCAAATCGCGCATGATAATGGTGCAAAGCAGTTCTCGTTCACATTCATCATCGACAACAATAATGCCGGGGACAAAGATCTGATTTACCTGCAAAAGCACGACCCCATAAAATTAGTCCGTGATTTCATTTCTCAAATTGATAAATTGAGCGATATTACAGATGAATGGTGGATCGAATACAGCTTTCCACTGTGTGTATATACGGAAGAGCAGCTAAAGCTTCTAAAAGGCAGGCTTGCTACACCCTGCCAGATTCATCTGAAAAACGCCGTAACATTCAATACGAAGATGGAATTGCTTCCATGTGATATGTATCTCTACCAGCCGTTGGGAAAATTCGGCAGGGACTTTTCGTCCTACCAAGATTTCCAGTCATTGACCGAAAATGCTATCTACCGTAAAACGATGGACGAAATCCGCAAGTTGCCATCTGACGAGTGTACCACCTGCGAGCACTTTGATGTATGCCGTGGCGGATGCCCTGTTCTTTGGAAGAATTATTCGTTTGACTCATTGAAGAAATTTAAAAACCAAAAGTTTTTTCTATAAGTTTTGTCATAAATAACGTGTAAATTTGAGTTTTTGGAGGATGAATTTCGGAATTTCGCGAGCCATGTTTTTGTCAAGCAATTTCATCTGTGTTCCGTAGTTGGAACAATTTCTCTGGTCAGATGGAATACCGAAATCAACATCTTCAGTCTGGATGTCTTTGCACAGTTTCTATTTCTCCAGTGCGTTCAGAACATAGTAGGCGGACACATTCAATCATCAATAATTTCTCGCTTGTAGTGGATGCCCGCCCAAGATACAAAAAGCACCCCTGCCCATCGTGCTGTGCTGTCGCACAACATCGAATGGACAGGGGTGCTTGTGTTTATTGTAGGCTGCTTTCCGTTTTACTAATGCAAATTATCAAATTTGGTGGTAAGTTGGTGGTAAATCCACGTTGTTCCAGTATCGAACGCCACAATTTCAAACGAAACAAAGCCATTTTTTGCGTTTTACTGCTCAATCGGCTTCATCGTGGGGACAGGTCAAGGAAGGCTCACAAATGG
>ERZ836829.1310-NODE-1310-length-15658-cov-6.155098_pt1 | contig 15658 bp, 21 predicted proteins | sample MGYA00519574_ERZ836829 | MGnify/ENA primary metagenome ERZ836829 (study PRJEB31850, sample SAMEA3708808) | human gut metagenome | biome: human gut; feature: human-associated habitat; material: faeces | place: China | collected 2014 ... | reverse complement strand
TTGCCACCGATATATTATAAATATTTGTTCTTAGCTTCTTTCTATCTCATACAACGGAAGACTATTCAAACCACTATGGGGTGTGTATGTTAAACGGTATTGGCTGATAATTTTTGTATTCGCTGACGCAAGTTTAAAGAGATCCCTAAGCACCGATTTGTAGAGATGTTTGAAAAAAATTTTATCTTAATTTCTACGAGATTTAAGAAAAATATATAGGAAATGTATGAATGAAATGCTGGTGTAATGTGATAAGAGAGTGATATAAAAATAAAATTAGATTCAAATGAACGTCAGCATTTACTTTTGACTGGGAAGAATGGTTCGGGAAAAACTTCGTTGTTGCTGGAGATAGAGAAATTTTTGAAAGCGATTAATGATAAGGAATTGAGCGCAGTTCTTAAGCTATATCCTCAGTTCATAAAAAAAGCTGAAGAAAAAGCTTTATCTGCATCAAGTGCCGAAGAAAAATATGAGGCAGATCAAAACGTTAAACAATGGACAGGATATTTACAGAGATATAGTGATGGAGTTCAGGTAGACTTAAATCAGTATGATGATCTGGCAGAGGGATATTTTGAGGCTGATGCTTATTCGGATGAATTAAAAAACAGCTTGAATCGTTATGAAGAACTATGTTTTAGAAATGATTTGACAGAAGATGAACGTGCCGAACGAGCGGAGATAAGAATAAAGTTTAAGAATATATCCACAGAACTTTCAGGAGTTGCCAAGGAAAGATTTGAGGATATTGAACGGAGAAGAAAAGCCAATGATTAAAATTGAAAGAAAGGAAACAGAGAAAACAAAACAGGCAATTGCAGATTTGCAAAAAGCCAGTGAGACTGAAGGAGATTATAATACAGAAAGTGTAAATCAGGCATTAAAAGAAATATTTCATGGGAAATGTTATATTTGTGAAAATAAAGCAGCAACTTCTTATCAGATTGAACATCTGGTTCCACATCGTGGGGATAAAACTTTAAAATACGATTGCTTTATTAGAAGCGGTATACTATGGAACAACATCTCAAAAGAAGATAGAAGCACAGATCATAAGAAAAACATTACGACAAAATCTTTCAAATTTTAAAGAGTATGTCAGGGAATATCAAGAAACAGAAGACAAGGAAGAGAAAGAAGATATAGGATATCTTCTGAAAAAAGAGCTTAGAGATAGTGCGGCGTTTGCTGCATTTAAAAGATTGGCTGTCCGTACCAATCAAGGCATATTCACTTATGCCGCTATCCCTTTGACGGGAATACCTTTCGGATTCAGTTTGTGGAATCCATACACATCAGGAACAGAAAGAAACGTATAATCTCTGGTATCTTTCCAGATATCAGGGATCGCTTTCCGCATGATATTTGCTGCTGCGTGACAATCCGCATTTAAGATCATTCCGTTAGAGCAACGGTATAAACCACGTTTGATCCTCTTTCCAGAAAACGAAGCATCCTTATCATCGACACCATAGGTTGGGATCCTGTCATTTGCGATCAGATCCGCTTTGGAAGTATAACTTTCTTCCTGCTCTATGATTCTGATGCTGGCATTCAGAGCTTTATATGTGATCATTGTCCGCAGGAGAGTGATCGGCATGGAGACAAAATTGGCATAATGGAAAGAAAGGTCTCTTAACCGCTTGGAAACAGCGTGTTTCTTTTCATGACCTTTTGTGATGATGGAGACATACTTTGCTCTCTGTTTATGAAACCATTGGATCTTGGATAAGACAGCTCCGCCTTTGTATATTGCGGATGAGTAATCATCACATACGATCGCTGCGAAGTTATCTGTTCCAAGATCAATAGCACATACATGAGATCCGGAAGGATCAAATGCAACATCTGGTTCTTCCAGTGTCAGACAGAGTAAAAAACGACCATAATACGGTTTGATCTTGACTTCTTTTAATACAGGATCCGAAGAAAGATTTGAAAAGTACAAGCGTTGCTTTTGCAAAGGCAGTTTTAAGGACATCCCGATATCGTCCCGATACAAGACAGCATCCTGGTTTGTGATGATCACAGTCGTCAGGTCACTTTTCTTATAGCGAGGCATCTTAGGCTTACCCAGATACTTTTCTGGATGCTTTTTATATTCTCTTAAAGAAGCAAGCCAGTTTTTGAAATCTGTGACTGACTGTTTGACCATCTGCTGTGCTGTCTGTCTTGGAAGTCCGGAAAAGAAATCTGCATTCTCTGTGACACGCATCATCTTTTCAAGGTGTGTATAAGAGATCACTCTGCGGACGTGCATGTTTGGATAAGATCGTTGTAATAACGCAACTTCTTGAAAGACTTCGACTTCGTTCTCTGTCCGATGTTCTTTGTCATAACCGGTAAAGATATTCCGCACACGAAAAAGAGCTGCATTGTACAACAGCTTGGACTTTCTGCACAGATCGTCAAAATACGGACATCCAGTCTTAACAGGCAAAGTAAAAGATGTTGTTTATGAACGTATCCACTATGTAGCAGATCAAAGAGGGTTTCACATCCTAGAGATCAATGGCGAATCGGATCATGTCCATATCCTGATGGAAGCTGATACAACAACTTCACCGGCGGAACTTGCAAATGTTTTAAAAACACAAACAGCACGAAAAGCACGAAAGTTGTATGGCGAAACCATTTTAAAAAAATATTACTGGAAACCTTATTTTTGGTCGGATAGTTATTTTATTTCATCTGTTAGTGAAAACAGTCTGCACACAATAAAACAGTATATTCGGAATCAGGGGAAACGATAATGTGTCCGTCAGGACGCATTCACCCACGCCCATATTAAAATATGGACGTGGTACTCTGCTTAGATTTTATAGAACAATTTATTCCAGAAAATTGAGAGTAATTTGATTTTTGGTATATAGGTATATATAAAAAAGGCATTCAAATATAAAATTCAATATTTGAATGTCTTTCTTTATGTCTTAAATTTTCATTAATAACATTAACTAAGAGGGATTAAAGTTATTTTGTAGAAGCATAGCATCGGTACAAGTACAATATGGAAAATAATCATAAAATTTTATTGACGAAAACAGTAAAGAACAGTAAAGAACAGTAAAATAATATAGAAACAGTAAAGGACAGTAAAAATAGATAAAAGTTGATGTGTAATTAAAAAATTTAAAAAAATTAGCACTCACCTATTGACAGTGCTAATAATAAGTGTTATAGTACAACTAGAGCAAGAGGGAAGGGCTTAAGAGAGAAGCCAAAGAACCGAAGGCCCTGTAAGATACAACAAGTCATATTCAGAACGAATCTGAATGTGCTTCACATAAAAGGCAAGTGTGAGGAATCACCCTGACACGCCCAAACATTATTATAAAGAAAAAGGAGAGATGACTTATGATGATGATGCCTAGTATTTTTGGAGGAAACTTATTTAACGACGACTGGATGGATTTTTCTTTCCCAGATATTGATAAAGAGCTGTATGGTAAACACGCAAAGAACCTGATGAAGACTGATGTGAAGGAAAAAGATGGTAACTACGAAGTAGCGATCGACCTTCCGGGATTTAAGAAAGACGAGATCACAGCTGAACTGAAAGATGGTTACTTAACGATCAGCGCAGCAAAAGGACTTGATAAAGACGAGAAAGACAAAGAAGGTAAATACATCCGCCGTGAACGTTACGCAGGTAACATGAGCAGAAGCTTCTATGTTGGCAAAGATATCACAGAGAAAGATATCCACGGTAAGTACGAGAATGGTATTCTGATGCTGGATATTCCGAAGAAAGCTCCGGAGAAGAAAGTAGAAGAAAAGAAATTCGTAACGATTGAAGGATAAAGAATTTTCCCCGGAACGATTTAAGTTTCGGGGAATCTTTCTATCTAATTGCAAATGAAATCATATTAGCAAAGAAAATCAAAAGGAAAAGAAGGTGAAACAAAATGGCAGCAAAACGAGATTTATACGAAGTTCTTGGAATCAGCAAAACAGCAGATGAGAAAGCGATTAAGAAAGCGTATCGGAAACTTGCAAAGAAATACCATCCAGACATGAATCCCGGAGATAAAACTGCAGAACAGAAATTCAAAGAAGCGACCGATGCCTACAATATTTTGAGTGATCCAGAGAAACGAAAATTATACGATCAATATGGTCATGCTGCCTTTGACGGAACCGGTGCAGAATCTGAATTCTATAAGAATTACAGAAATTATGGCGGCAATCACGGAGAGTATCAGGAATTTCATTTCGAAGGCGGGGATGGCGATGATATCTTTGGTGACATCTTTGGAAGTATGTTTGGTGGTGGAGGAAGCAGCAAGGGATTTCATCGAAGCAGCTTTCATCAGGGTGGTTTCGGATCTTCTGGTGGATTTGGCGGCAGCGGATTTGGAAATAGTGGATTCGGAAGAGGATCATTTAAACAGAAAGGTTCCGATGCACATGCGGATATTTCTATCAGTTTTGATGAAGCAGTTACAGGCTGCGATAAAGTTATTCATCTACAGGATGAAAATGGCAGGACACAGTCATTGCAGGTTCACATTCCAGCCGGAATTGATACAGGAAAAAGTGTCCGCTTAAGAGGAAAAGGTAATCCAGGAATCGGAGGCGGAGAAGCAGGAGATTTATTCCTGAACGTAACGGTCGGTGAAAAACAGGGATTTGAACGAAAAGGAAATGATGTGTATACAACGATCAACATTCCATTTAGCACGGCTGTCTGCGGCGGTGAAGCCGTGATCAAGACGTTGTATGGCAATGTCATTTGCAAGATCAAAGAAGGAACCCAGTCAGGATCTAAGATCAGACTACGTGGCAAAGGAATGCCGCTGATGAAAAATCCATCTCAGAAAGGGGACCAGTATGCGGTTGTTCAGATTCAGGTTCCAAGAAATGTCTCCCAGCAGGCAAAAAATAAATTAAAGGAATTCGAAGCACTTTGTGGTCAAAGAGGAAATGTCTCTTACTAAACACGAAACTTCTTGATAATAAATATAAATAAAGAAGACGATCATCTGTGATAAAATGCATTTTAAAAATGAAAGAAAAGCAGATAATCGTCTTTTTGACTTTCGTAAATCTGCTAAATAAGGTAGAATAGAACTATATGTGAAAGAAGGTGGGACAAGATGGATATATCCGAGAAGATGAAATATAAATTAGCGAATGGAATGAAAGAATTACTGGTACATACCCCAGTGGACAAGATTACAGTCAAACAGATCGCGGATCAATGTGATGTAACCCGCCCAACCTTTTACAGGCATTTTAAGGATAAATACGACCTGATCAACTGGTATTTTGATGTGCTGGCTCAGATGTCCTTTAAACAGATGGGAATCAGCATGACACTTAGAGAAGGACTGGTTAAGAAGTTTGAATTTATCAAAGGCGAAGGACAATTTTTTGCCGCAGCATTTTCAAGTGAGAGTCAGAATTGCCTGATGGAGTATGATTATCAGTGCATTTACCAGTTTTATTGTGATATCATTCACAAACAGGGTGTCGAAAAAATTTCAGAAGAATTAGAATTCTTATTGAGAATGTATTGCCGAGGTTCGATCGCCATGACCGTAGAATGGGCGACAACAGGAATGAAGATGTCGCCAGAACAGCTTGCAGATCAGCTGATTGATGCGATGCCTCCAAAACTTTACGATTTATTTAAGGATATATAAAGATGAGAAAATGTTACACTTTTCATGAAGTGTAACATTTTTTACATATTGCTAAATGTGTAACTTGTATTTGTGAAAAAACAATTTTATAATAAAGATAGTTAAAAAATTGTCAAGGAAAAAAGGAGTGTACAAAATGGTAAATCGTATCGTATTAAATGAAACATCATATCACGGAGCAGGAGCAATTCAGGAGATCGCAACAGAAGCAACAAAACGTGGATTCAAAAAAGCGTTTGTCTGTTCTGATCCAGATCTTGTAAAATTCGGAGTTACAAAGAAAGTAACAGATGTCTTAGATAACGCAGGACTTGCTTACGAAGTATATTCACAGATCAAACCAAACCCAACGATCGAAAATGTACAGACAGGAGTTGCAGCATTTAAGGCAGCAGAAGCTGACTATCTGATCGCAATCGGTGGTGGATCTTCCATGGATACAGCAAAAGCTATCGGAATCATCATCAACAATCCAGAATTTGAAGATGTAAGAAGCTTGGAGGGAGTTGCAGATACTAAGAAGCCTTGTGTACCAATCATCGCAGTACCAACAACAGCCGGAACAGCAGCTGAAGTAACGATCAACTACGTAATCACAGATGTAGAAAAGAAACGTAAATTCGTATGCGTAGATCCACATGACATTCCAGTTATCGCAGTGATCGACCCAGAAATGATGTCTTCTATGCCAAAAGGATTAACAGCAGCAACAGGTATGGATGCATTAACACATGCGATCGAAGGATACACAACAAAAGCAGCATGGGAAATGACAGATATGTTCCATATCAAAGCGATCGAACTGATCTCTGAGAACTTAAGAGGAGCAGTTGAAAATACACCAGAAGGAAGAGAAGGAATGGCAATGGGACAGTACATTGCAGGAATGGGATTCTCAAACGTAGGACTTGGAATCGTACATTCTATGGCTCACGCATTAGGTGCAGTTTATGACACACCTCATGGAGTAGCTAATGCAATCTTACTTCCAACAGTTATGGAATACAATGCAGATGCAACAGGAGACAAATACAAATATATCGCAAAAGCAATGGGTGTTGAAGGTGTCGAAGATATGACACAGGAAGAATACAGAAAAGCAGCTGTTGATGCGGTTAAGAAATTATCAGCAGATGTCGGAATACCAGCAGACTTAAAAGAAATTGTAAAAGAAGAAGATTTACAGTTCTTAGCAGAATCAGCTTATGCAGATGCATGCGCACCAGGAAATCCTAAAGATGCAAGTGTAGAAGATATTATTGGATTATATAAATCTTTATTATAATTTATAGAGAGAAAATAAATAAAAAGGTATTGAATTCCAATTTAGACAGAAGAGGAATTCAGTACCTTTTTGTTAGTTTATAAGAATTTTACAGCTGTTCCATAAACAATGATCTCAGCTGCACCCTGCATAACTGCGGAAGAAGAATACCTGGCATTAATAACAGCATCCGCTCCCATATTTTGAGCATCTTCGATCATTCAATCAGTTGCAAGATCTCTGGCTTCATTCATCATTTTCGTATAGGATTTTAATTCTCCACCAACGATGGATTTGAAACCTTGTCCCAAATCTTTTCCGATATTTTTTGATTGAATCGTACTTCCTTTAACTAATCCTATGGTTTCAAGTTCTTTTCCTGTGATAAAATCTGTATTGACAATGATCATAATGGTACCGCCTTTGGTAACGGATGGATATATGTTAGTTTTATTTTACTATAGTGGATGAATTATGACAATAAAATAAAAATAGATGTTGACAAGAAAGGATAAATACGATAATATGTTATCTGTTCCGAAAAAATAAATATGCGATAGTGGCGTAGTTGGTAACGCGCGACCTTGCCAAGGTCGAGACCGCGGGTTCGAGCCCCGTCTATCGCTCTAAATAAAAAGCACTGAAAAGCACGTATTTATGCGGTTTCAGTGCTTTTTTAGTTTTCTGGTGTCGTGTTGTGTTATTTTTTTGAGGAAGTTTTTTGAGGAAGTTTTTAAAATATTTTTTCAACATACCCAATAACTGCCTTGTCTGATTGCCTACGTCTAATGTGGGCGTATGATTGTATAAACGTCTTTGGGCTATTTCCCATAATATCAGATAACACCTTGTCACTTTCGCCACGTTCATAGTTGTTCGTTGCAAATGAATGACGACAATTATATAATGGGATCAGTGGCAAGGGTTCAACTTCCTTATCGTTAAACTCTTTTAATGCTTTTCTAAAGTACATAGAATAGCGGTTTGGGTTCACTGGTCGCCCTTTAACAGTTGTAAATAAAAAGTCGTGCTGATAATCGGGGTGGTAGCTTTTAAGCTGTAATTTGCGTGTCTGTGTGTCTTTGATGATGCAATACAGCTTGTCGGGCAGATATAAAGCACGTATTGAACCGGTTGTTTTCGTGTCGTTTGTATTGCCGTCTTTATCAAGTGTTCGGTGTATGGTTATTTCTTGATATTCGTTTATTAGATCATCGTCACACAGACCGCAGACCTCAGCGGGGCGACAACCTAACAATAACGATATACAGAACATTGGGTAATAGTGGTTCGCCTTGATAACTGGACTATTCAAGAATCTTGATATTTGTTCGTCTGTCCATGTTTCTTTCTTTTTGTATGGTACTTTTAGGCGTTTAATTCCGATCATTGGGTTATCGGTCGGAGCTAATACCCTTAATGTCTGTATAGCAAATTTAAAAATGTTTGATAGTATGTTAATACATTTATTTACCGTTTCGGGCTTGTAATTTGCACTAAGGGTATTAACATACCTCTGAATCATTAAAGGTTGTATATGGTCAATCTGCAAGCTCTCAAAGACATTCTTAATATAATTAGGGTAATAATATTTGTATGTCTTTAGTGTGCTAGGTCTGTATAAGTTTGGGGCAGTTTCAAGCCATAATTCAGCACAACGACCAAATGTTTCATGATCTGTGACGCTGTGACTTCCAGAAGCAAGCTCTTTTATTATCTTAGCTTCATCAAGTACAGCGTCTTTTTTCTTTTTGCGGTTCTTTCCACGTACTTTTTTGTGTGTGGTAGGATTCCAGACAACAGCATAATATCTTGTTTGAATCCCTTTTTTGTTTGTCCATGTTGCTATTTGTACACTCATAATATAAAAATCCTTTCTAAGTCGTGGCATGGCTTTAGAATGAATATTTTTATATATCCCTTGCATTATGTGTATTTTATTAGTATAATAGCTGTATTAATTTTAAATTCTTCTCTTTTACTTTTGTCTAAAAAGTAAAACGGACGCCGTCACTTTTGAAGTGGCGGTTATTTTTTTACTCTTGTTTATCATCTTCTTTTCTATAATCTGGTATTTTGGAAAATAGCTCTATTTGTTTAACAGCTTCCTTTTTTCCGAACTCATTCAATAAATTGAAATTGGTTAATAAATCCCAAAATAATTGTTGTATGTCATTTTTATCACTTAGTATTCGGTTTAATTCATAAATATTTTGAGAACGCGTTGACCTTAAAACAGAATTTATATAGTTCAAGTCTGGTATATTTATAGCGGTTATTTCGTTTTGTAATATTGGGTCGTCTGTGTCTACTAAATCCAGTAGCAGAACGTCAAGAGCAACGGCTATTTTAGCGATTGTATTTAATTTTGGTTTGTATTTTTTTTGTTCATAACCTTGAATTGAAGCTATTGACAGAGATGTTTTTTTTGCAAGTTCTTTCTGTGTCATTCCTCTAGCTTTTCTTAGTTCTTTTATTCTTGTTCCTATATCCATTATGCACCTCTTAAACAATAAAATAACATAGAAAATACTTTTTTGTAAATAGAAAACTATTTATTTATCGTTGACAAATAGAAAACTAGTTGTTATTATGATAATGCAAATAGAAAACTATTTAGAAAAGAGGTGATACAGTGAACAAATTAAAATTAAGCAGAGAAAAAATTGATATTCAATTAGGTAATAACCTAATGTCAATCACAGCATTAGCACAAGCTTATGGTTGCAGTAGGGCACGAATTAACGTGATTCTAAACAGCAGAGAAGTAACGCCAATGTGTGCGGGCAGACTTGCCAAGGCATTAAATGTCAAAGTAGAACAGATTATTGAGTAAAAAAGGTCGTGGCATGGCTTTGGAATGAATGAAAGGCGGTGAGATATGAGATACAGCGAAGATATGAAGCTCTGGTTGTTTGACTTAGCACACGGAAACTTGACAGAACCCGAAATAATAAAAGGATTCATAAAGTATTACGTGATCTATAACTGTACGATACAGAACGTACAGGACGACATACATTTTCACACGATGTATGGGGTGTTAGGAGAACAAACAGCACTAGAAAGCCTTAATAAAGCGTTATGTAGCTATGTAGATTATGAAAGGGAGTGAAGAATATGACAGTATTTGCAAAAGCTGACGAGGTAAGCGAACTATTGAACTGCGGAAAGTCCACAGCGTACAAAATCATGAGACAGTTAAACAATGAGCTGAAAGAAAAAGGCTATATGACTATCTCTGGAAACGTCAACAGAGCTTATTTGTTTGAAAGAATGGGTATTAAGGCAGAAAGCGAGGTGTTAGAAAATGGCGAACAGGAGAATGTTAAGTAAATTCGTTTTTGAAAATGATGATTTTCTTGACATGCCGGCAGAATCACAAGCCCTATATGCTCATCTTGTAATAAATGCAGATGATGATGGATTTATTGACCATCCTAACGCTATAAGAAGAATGACAGGATTTAGCATTGATTCTTTAAAATTGCTTATTGCAAAAGGTTTTTTACTGCCGTTTTCAGATAGTTTAGTTGTTGTAGCACATTGGGAAATGCAAAACCATATACAGCCATCAAAAAAAACACCCACAGTATACACGGGTCAAAAAGAGATGCTGACCATTGACGAACAAGGAATATATAGGAAATTATCAGACAATTTCCGGAGAAATGCCGGAGAAATTCCGGCGGATAGTATGACATTATCCGGAACTTTGACAGATAACAACCAGATAAATTCCGGATACAATAATACAGCAATAGACGACGGAAACCAAGCAATACAGCAGTGTGAAGTTAATTATCAGACAATTTCCGGAGAAGTTCCGGCAAATAGCCAACACAGTATAGTACAGGATAGTATAGTACAGGATAGTATAAATAATAATTGTGCAAAATCCGGTCGCCCACAAGATGTGGATGAAATCGGTAATATGTTTAATGAGTATTGTCCGTCTTTAGGAAAAGCACCAAAGAGTGACGAAATGTCAGATTCTGTTAGGAAAAAATTAATTAATTGTTTATTGTCGCCACTAACTATAGATAATTATAAAAAATTATTTATTGATGCAGAAAATGAAAGTGATGAGTTGAAAAAAAGAACAGAAGAGAAGCAATACTCAAGTGATTTTGAATTGGTACTTGATATATTACAAGAGTTAGGAAAAAAATTACAAAATAAAGCAACAGCCTAAACAATACAATCTGTACCTAAGGTACACTTGTTAAACAAAGAAAGAGGTGGAATCATGCAAGATAGACATTTAGGGCAAGTGATCATAGTTATTGGGTGCTTGTTAATGCTGACACAGTTAATAAGTCCAGTAATAGCAGTAGCTTTCATATTGTCTGGATTATCACAGTTATAAAAAGAAAGGTCCATACATGAACAGCGAACCCATGTATGGACCAATACAAAAACCTTGTTGTTTGATTATAACAAAAAGGTTTAGATAGTGCAACCAAACCATAACACAAAGCGTCACAGAACGCAACAGAATAGTCATAAATTAATTCTAAGAAATAAGTGAGGTATTTATCATGCAGAATAATAAAATCGAAAATGCAAGCAATGTAGAGTGTCGCAGAAGTGATAAGGCTGACAAGCTAAACAAAGCCACAGCAAACTTACTTCTTAAACTTACACAGCTAAACAATGAAGAATTTGAACAGGCAGTAACGGATATGATGCGACAAATTCAAGTACTTCCAGACAATGAAAGAATGATCTGTAATAATTATTATTTGAATCTATTTGACATTGCAAGAGAGTTGAGAAAGAACGGATTTACAGCGTAACAAGTAAATAATACAAAGGACCAGACTTATACATATTAGGTCTGGTCCTTTTTTTGCTCTAAGGTGGTAAAACAACCATGATAACAAACCAATAACAGGCAAATCACAGGCAAGAAACCACGTATTTATGCGGGCTGTAAGACTTTTTTGCATAGTTGTATCACAGGCAAATAACAGGCAAAACAACCAGTGATCTATTGAAAAAAAGAGTGTACCCCAAAACGTATGTTTATGTGATATGATGGATATACAAGAAATAAACATTGCCAAAAGAGGGCAAAAGTAAGAGGTGGTTTAGATTGGAAAAAACAAAGTATGCAAGCAATGATACAGAAGTATTAAAAAATAGATTGCTAGTCACTGATGAAGAACTACGTTGTGTGTTAGGGGTTGGAAGAAAAACAGCCAAAGCAATAGCGCAAGAAGCTGACGCAGTTGTTAGAGTTAACGGAAGAAAGCTTAATTCTTTGGAAAAGATTAGACAGTACATTGATACCGTAGCGGGAAAGTAAGAAAAGGAAAGACCAACATGAAAAAATATCATTTTGATTTATTTAACAACAAAGAAAATCACAGAAAGGAAAAAAATGATATACGAATTATTAGATACAGGCAAAGAAAACGCCTTATCTACTGAATATTTAAAACAGGCGTTAGGCTTTCGTGATGTTAGATCATTAAGAAAGCAAGTAGAAACAGAACGCCTAAATGGAAAAATTATAATAAGTTCCAGTGGGGGCGGGTATTATAAGCCGTCAAATAGTCTGGAAGTCAAAGAATTTGTAAGAAACTTAGAATCAACAGCCGACAGCATGAACAAGATTGCAGATTTAGCAAAGGCATATTATACAAGAGGTGTAGACAATGCAGAACTATGAACAGATTTTCAAAGAATATGGTGTAGTTATTCCAGAAGATAAAAAAGAGCCACTAAGAAAGGCAATGAACCAGAATTATAAGACGATCGCAGACTATAACAAACAGGTAGAGAAAATAAAACGCTATCAAAGCGAGATAGAAGAAGCACAAAGAAAGCAAGCAGAGAATCAAGAAGCTGTAGAGCTTAAAGAACAGATTGAAACATTAGAGCGACAGATACAGGAAGAAAAGGACGCAAGAGCAAAGGAAAACAATGCAAGAGCTAACAAGGAAAATTTAAGAAAGTTCTTTTCTGGTAAAAAGTTTATTAATAGCATTACAGAAAATGAAGTCAATAGACAAATGTTAGAAGCGTTAGAAGAAGATAACACAAGAAGCATTGAAGAAGTGTATGAAGAAGTTGTACCACCAGAGAAAAGAAAAGGCGTATTTGTAAGTGATAGAAAGATACCTACCTTTACAACTAAGTTCAATCAGAAGCAACCACCAAAGCAGAAAGAAAAAGGCATTGATAAGCTGAACAGTATGTCTTTAACTGAAAAGATGTTACTAAGAAAAAACGATATAGGACAATATAAGAGATTACAGAGAGATAAATAAGCATTTATACACCTAAAGCAATAAAACAGCTTATAAGCGATTCTGTGAGGTGTGAGAGATATATAAACTTGGAACAACGTGGAAATCATGGTATATAGACACAGGTTTCTTGACACTATACACGCGTAGATATATGAAAACGATAGAATATTTCACGACACGATATACACGCGTGTAGTAAAACAAATTATAAAGACTTTTGCTTAAAAATGAGCGAGAGCAGAAAGGTATATAATGAGTAAAATTTTAAATAAAATCTTTGATAGAGACTTATACAATACTGTAAAGGCTGAACACTACGAACTGGACCAGAACGGAAACAAGAATATGTATAACGTTGAACAGTTAGAGGGATTAGCAGAACAGGGAAATGAAGAAGCTAAGGCAATCGTTGATAAAGTCAATAGTGAAGTGGATGAAATGTTGAAAAAGATGGATAACGGCGACTATTTATTCAAAACATTTAACGAATATATCCTTGAAATGGCAAGATTGACAGAAGAAGCAAGCAAACAGAGGGATGAAGTAGAAGCCAAGCACGACAAAGCAGAAAAGGCATGGAAAGAAGCGAGAAGTGCAATTAATGTAAGTGATTCATGGACCAGTGCAAGAAAAACAGAGTATTTGCTTGCTAATGAAGAATATGATAATAGCTGTATTGGAATCTATAACGATCTCAAACAGAAACTTACAGCCTTAAAGAGTGAGTTCCATATCCATTTAAAGGGATTCTACACAGTTACACCAGATAGGATTGATAATAATACAATGGCATTGCTAAATAGCGGTATTGATGTATCAGAAGAAGAAATTGACAGCCTTTTATTTAAAAACAGATTTAATACAACGATGATTAGAATGATAAGTAACTATGCAAGCAAGAACAAGAAAGGCACAAATCTATTGACAACATACAGATTAGGAGCAACGAGCAACGGAACAGCCGAAATGAAAGCATTTGAACGCTTCGAGCATTTTTGTATGAACGCAGTATCCACAAATAACGCACTTAGAAGAGCTAACGCGGGATGCTTAGACAGATTAGGAGCGGAAGCACTGGAAAGCCTTGACGAGATCGCTATTAAACCACAGTAAAACAATTTGATAATTTAATAAAAAAGAAGCCTTGTTAATACCCACGACAGGGCTTCTTTTTGCGTACAGGGAGAGTGAAAAGGATGATAGACAACGAAACATTAGTGAAAAGGATACAGCAAGGCGAGAATGTCAATGATAACATGATGCAACTATATAACCAGAATATGGGTCTCTTGTATAAGGCAACAAAGCACTATATCGGGTATGATGGAATAATTGATAAGGATGACTTAATGCAAGAAGCGTATATCTATTTGTATGATGCTGTGAGCCATTATGAAGCTGATAAGGGCGTTAAGTTTGCAACATATCTAACTAATAATATAAAATGGAATATAGGGCGTGATATGAGAAATAAGCGTGTTGTAAAACTTCCAGAAAAACTAAGTTATGATATTAGTAAATATATGGGATTCTTAGAAGAATACACAAAAGAGCATGATAAACAGCCAACAGACAAAGAAGTTATTGAAAGGTTAGGTATATCAGAAAGCAGATTAAAAACAGTAAAAGACGCTGTAAATATGGTAAGTATCTCATCAATGGACAAACTAATAAATGACGATATGACAATAGGCGATACTATCAAAGATTGCAATAACGACCTACAGGAGATAGAACATAAATACGATTGTAAAAAATTAAAGTCTGATTTGTGGAAAGAACTAGAAAACATACTAACAGATACACAAATACAAGTACTAAAGTTTAGATATATAGAAAAATTGACTTTACAAGAATGTTCTGAACGTTTAGGTATTTCATATCAAGCGGTACACGCAAAAACAACAAATACTGTTAGTAAGTTAAAAGGAAACTATAAAATACGTGGATTAGCAAATAAATATTTGTGACTTTGGGGAAGTTTTGAGGAAGTAACTACATAAAATAGAGATAAATAATAGAAATAGATACTATAAAATACACATAGAAACAAGGAAAAACAATAGAAATACTCTTATCATTACCTTGCCAAGGTCGAGACCGCGGGTTCGAGCCCCGTCTATCGCTCTTCTTACAAAGGTCTTAGAACTTAGGAGTTACCTAGGTTTTAGGGCTTTTTTGTTTTGTTATACAGTTTTAGCCAAAGTTTTTGAAAAGATAATTAATGCATATTTATCCAAGAAATTATTGATAATTCTAAAAAGAATGATTATAATATATTTTTCATATGTACTCATAAAAACCACCTTTAGATTATAACATAAATAATAAAATATTTATTTCTGCCTCACAATATGTCGATGTGAAAAATGGATATAAGAAAAATATAAAAGCATGTATTTTTTATCAAAGCTATAATATTCAACTTTATGAAAAAGATTTATTTTTTGATGATAAAATCACAACAGGAAAAATGAAAGTAC
>ERZ836829.1306-NODE-1306-length-15757-cov-4.083110_pt1 | contig 15757 bp, 9 predicted proteins | sample MGYA00519574_ERZ836829 | MGnify/ENA primary metagenome ERZ836829 (study PRJEB31850, sample SAMEA3708808) | human gut metagenome | biome: human gut; feature: human-associated habitat; material: faeces | place: China | collected 2014 ... | reverse complement strand
CCTCCGTGTCAATCAGCGAAGTGATTGACACGGGAGTGAACAGTAACTTCCGAAGTTCTCCTTAGATGTAGAATACCACACTGCTATTCTTTTTTAAACCGTTATTTTCAACTACATCTGTCGTTCATAATTTGTTCATTTATCATTTAAAAATCTTTCATCTTCTTATCACTTTTTCTTCATTTCTCTCACATATACTATAAGCATCAAAGGAAAACACAAAAAACTTTGAATAAACTTTTTCATAATACATGCCGGGAACCAGTAAATGGTTACCCGGCATCCTCCCTTTTATGGAGACTTTTTTCTTATTCCGGAACAATCGGATCATTTATCACTTCTTGTTTCGTTTCCTGTTGTATTTCCTCTTCTACAGATTTTTCCGCAATTTCCTCTGTTTGCTGTTCTGCCGTTTGCTCTGTTTCTTCCTTGTTTCCCCCGTTATTCTCTTCTTTCGTCATTTCTTCTATCTTTTTTTCACATGCTTTGACCGATTCGAGAATCTCCTGAACTTGTTCTTCCATCTCTTTCTCCCATTTCATATCTTCCAATGCTTTTTTTCTGTCCTGTTCAGTTTCACTGCGTTCCCCCGGTATTTTTTCTGCATCGTCTGGTTTCTGATCTTGCACTGCTGTTTCACTTTTCAAAACTGTATTGTTGCCTTCTCTTCCTCGGCTCATCCCGATTCCTGCTGCCGCAATTACTGCCCCGGTAGCAAATAAAAGAACCGCCAGTTTGACATTCCGAAATTTTAGCTTCTGTTCCGGATTCCATTCCTCGCGTTCCTCCGGAAGATCACGTATCACCTGGCTAATCTTATCATAATGCCGTCTTCCGCCACCGGTACAACGTTCAATGATCCTCTCCAATCTGCGTTCTTCGCTTCTGCTAAGTTCCGGGATCTGCTCTGTATATGCCAGTAAAAACTGCAAAATTTTACCATATCCGAACAAATCTACCGAACAATTCTTCCTGCTTCCTGACGCTGTCGGGCGGATAAAATGACTTCTCACCGCTTTCTGCTGCATCTTCTTCATAACAAATTCATTTTCCTGTGCATCCGGATTTAAAAGCAGCAATTCTCCTTCTTCTGTCACAACAATACTATATGGGGTCAGACAACGATAATTCTGCCCGCGTCTCGACTGCTGATACTTTCTTATTTCCCCGGCAATCTGTCGGAACCATTCAAACAACACCGCTTTATCCAACTGTGTATTATCCCGCAGATAATAAATCAACAGTTCTCCCTGCAGGCAATCGATACTTGGCTGGCATTCGGTTCCTTTTTCCACAAAGCGAAGTACTTCATACATTTTTTCCATATTTAATTCTACTGCAATCTGTCATCTAAACGTGTGCGGCCCCACACCGCACACGATACAATACCTGTCCAATTGAAAATTATCAGAATCTGATACGAACTACTCTTCAGAATCTTTCCTGATTCTTCAGTCAGAACGACTGAAGTGTGACTCTCATATTAATTGAATTCTTCCAGTCTGTCAAGAGCTGCGGCAACAACTTTATCCATGTCATAATATTTATAATCTCCCAGTCGTCCGCCGAAGATTACATTTTCTTCCTTTTCTGCAAGCTTCTTGTATTCTTCAAACAATGCATTATTCTTCTCATCATTTACCGGATAATATGGCTCCATGCCAACACTCCATTCTGATGAATACTCTCTGGAAATAACTGTCTTCTCCTGTTTGCCAAACTCAAAATGCTTATGCTCGATAATTCTTGTATACGGAACTTCACGCTCTGTATAATTGACAACAGCATTTCCCTGATAGTTCTCACAATCAAGAACTTCTGTCTCAAATCTGACAGAACGATACTCCAATGCTCCCAGCTGATATCCAAAATATTCATCGATCATTCCTGTAAAAATAATCTTCTCTGCAATCTCCGGATTCTCTTTTCTGAATTCAAAGAAATCAATCCCTGTACGAACTTCTGTCCCTTCCAGCATCTTCTCAACGATTGCTGTATAACCGCCAACCGGAATTCCCTGATACCTGTCATTGAAATAGTTATTATCGTAAACAAAGCGGAATGGCAGACGTTTGATAATAAATGCCGGAAGTTCTGTACACTTTCTTCCCCACTGTTTCTCTGTATAACCCTTGATCAGTTTCTCATAGATATCTCTTCCGCCAAGAAAAAGTGCCTGTTCCTCCAGATTCTGTGGTTCTGTGATTCCTGTCTCTTTGCGCTGTTTTTCAATAATCTCTTTTGCTTCCTGCGGTGTACGGATATTCCACATCTTACTGAATGTATTCATATTAAATGGCAGGTTATAAAGTTCATCCTTATAAACCGCTACCGGTGAATTGATGTAATTATTAAATTCTGCGAACTGATTCATGTAATCCCATATCTTTTTATCAGACGTATGGAAAATATGCGCACCATATTTATGTACATGGATTCCTTCTATGTCCTCACAGTAAATATTTCCTGCAATATGATCTCTTCGGTCAATCACGAGACATTTCTTCCCTTTTTTCTTTAATTCATGTGCCATGACAGCGCCATAAAGACCTGCTCCGACAATCAGATAATCGTATTCTTTCATTTACTCCTTCTTTCCGCAGAACGATTTTCTGGATCCGGTAAAATCCAGAGATCAACCTTTCTGTCTTCTTTCTTTTCATGCTACGGTGTGTTTATGATAACACATTTTCTAATAAATTTGAATCTCTATCAAAAATACGGTATACTTAACAGCAAAAGGAGGATGAATTATGCTTATAAAAAATGGTTTTCTAATTGATCCTGCATCTGATACAGAACGTCTTGTCGATCTTCGCATCACAGACGGTCTGATCCATACACTCGCAGATGCCGGAACTCTGACACCTGAAAATGGAGAGGATGAGCTTGATGTTGCAGGACTTGTGATTTCTCCAGGACTTGTTGACACACACATTCATTTCCGTGATCCCGGATTTACTTATAAAGAAGATCTCCATACCGGATCTCTTGCAGCTGCTGCCGGTGGATTTACTTCCGTGATCTGTATGGCAAATACTTCACCGGTCATCGATTCTGTTCCGGTTCTCAAAGAACTGATGGAACGGGAGGCTTTAGAAGACATCCATATTTTCCAGGCTGCTGCTGTCTCCTGCGGACTCAAAGGTGAAGAGATGACTTCCATGAAGGAACTTGCCGCTGCCGGTGCCTGTGGATTCACAGATGACGGAATTCCTCTTAAGAATGCTGCCTTTCTCTATAAGGCCATGGAAGAGGCGAAGGCACTTGACCTTCCGATCAGTCTTCATGAAGAAGATCCTGCATTTATTGAAACAAACGGAATCAACCACGGACCTGTATCTGATGCGCTGGGCATCTACGGATCTCCTTCGATTGCTGAAGAATCTCTTGTTGCCAGAGATTGTCTGCTGGCGCTTCGTTCCGGTGCACAGGTCGTGATCCAGCATATCAGCTCCGGACAGTCCGTTGAACTGGTACGTACCTTTAAAGCTATGGGAGCAAATCTGCATGCAGAGGCAACTCCGCATCATTTCACTTTGACAGATGAAGCTGTATTAAAATACGGCGCACTTGCCAAGATGAACCCACCGCTTCGTACAGAAAATGACCGCCTTGCTATCATCGAAGGTCTCAAAGACGGTACGATCGATCTGATTGCTACAGACCACGCGCCACACAGTACGGAAGAGAAATCCCGTCCTATCACACAAACACCAAGCGGTATTATTGGTCTTGAGACTTCCCTTGCTCTCGGAATCACTTCCCTTGTACGTCCGGGACACCTGACATTAAGCCAGCTGATCGAGAAGATGACGATCAATCCTGCCAGCCTGTATCACCTTCCGTGCGGTTCTGTCGCAGAAGGAAAATCAGCTGATCTTGTACTGTTTGATCCGAATGAGAAATGGACTCCTGAGACTTATGCTTCTAAGTCTTCTAATTCTCCATTTACCGGATGGGAATTGTATGGAAAAGTAAAATATACAATCTGTGATGGAAAGATTGTATACAAGGATTAATCTAAGAGGTCCCCTGCAGAATCTTTCATTTCCGCAGGGGACCTCTTCTTTGCTCATTAATCCTCGATCGCTGTTACTGTATAATCTTTGTCTTCGACTGTCTTTTTCAGCACTTCATTACTGATTTCGGAATTCAGTGTTACAACTGCTGTTCCGGCCTCATGGCTGACTTCTGCTGTATCAACCTGCTCAAGTGCCTCGAGAGCTTTCTTCACAGCCGCCTCACAGTGTCCACACATCATTCCTTCGATTTTCATTGTCTTTGTCATCTTTGTCTCCTCCTTGTTTTCTGACTCATTTTTGTCTGCTAAGACAATATCTGAAACAGTATTTTCTGCTGTTTCTACCTTTTTCATCTTTCTTTTTCTGTCTTTGCTGGCATCGTACATTTTAAACAGATTCAGTCTCAATGCATTTGTTACTACACAGAAACTGGACAGGCTCATTGCCGCCGCTCCGAACATCGGATTTAATTTCCAACCAAAGACCGGGATCCAGATTCCTGCTGCCAGTGGAATTCCTATCGCATTATAGAAAAATGCCCAGAACAGATTCTCATGAATGTTGCGCAATGTTGCACGGCTCATACGGATTGCCGCCGGCACGTCACTTAACCGGCTCTTCATCAGCACAACATCCGCTGCATCGATTGCAATATCTGTCCCAGCTCCAATTGCAATTCCCATATCTGCCCTGGTCAGTGCCGGTGCGTCATTGATACCGTCACCTACCATCGCAACCTTTCCTTTTTCTTTCAGCTTGCGGATCACCTGTTCTTTTCCTTCCGGAAGAACACCTGCGATCACTTCATCCACACCTGCCTGCTCACCAATTGCCTTCGCTGTGCGCTCATTATCTCCGGTCAGCATAACAACATGGATTCCCATATTCTGAAGTTCTTTCACTGCCTGTGGACTATCTTCCTTGATCACATCCGCAACTGCGATCATGCCAAGGAACTGCTCATTCCTTCCAAAGAACAGCGGGGTCTTTCCTTGCTGTGCCAACCGTTCCGCCTGTTCTTTTATGCTGGCAGAAATCTTCATTTTGTCTGAAATGAATTTAAAATTGCCTCCGTACAGCCAGTCCTCTCCAAGTTTTCCTGACAGACCATTTCCCGGAACTGCCTGAAACTGTGTGATTTCACTTTTCTGCTCTGCTTCCCCATTTTCTTCTGCCTTTGCAAGAATTGCCCGGGCAAGCGGATGCTCACTTTTCTTCTCCAATGCATTTGCAAAAAATAATAATTCATGTTCTGTCATTCCGTCCGCAGGGAGCAGATCCGTCACCTTCGGTTCTCCACTTGTGATCGTTCCTGTCTTATCCAGTGCGACAATCTCCGTCTTTCCTGTCTCTTCCAGCGAAACAGCTGTCTTAAACATGATTCCATTCTTCGCGCCCATTCCATTTCCAACCATAATTGCAACCGGAGTGGCCAGACCTAATGCACACGGGCAGCTGATCACCAGAACAGATATTCCCCTTGCAAGTGCAAATCCAACAGACTCTCCGACAAGCAGCCATACGATCATTGTGACAACTGCAATAGAAATAACTGCCGGAACAAATACTCCTGAAACTTTATCTGCCACTTTGGCAATCGGCGCTTTTGTTGCTGCCGCATCACTTACCATTTGAATGATCTGTGATAATGTCGTATCCTCGCCTACTCTCGTCGCCTCGCAGCGCAGAAAACCTGACTGATTCATTGTAGCCGCAGACACTTTATCCCCTTCTGCTTTATCTACCGGTATACTCTCTCCGGTCAGGGCAGCTTCATCTACTGCACTGTTTCCTTCCAAAACAATTCCATCCACCGGAATATTCTCCCCCGGTCTTACAACAAACTGATCTCCTCTTCTCACTTGGTCAATCGAAACTTCCTGTTCTTTTCCATCACGCAGGATCGTTGCTGTCTTTGGTGCCAGCTTCATGAGGCTTTTTAATGCATCTGTTGTCTTTCCCTTTGAATGCGCTTCAAGCATCTTTCCGACTGTGATCAACGTTAAAATCATTGCTGCTGATTCAAAATAAAATTCATGCATCAGCTCCATCACATGATTCATATCGCCTGCCGTCTGCGCTGCTGTCATAGCGAATAATGCATACACGCTATATCCATAAGATGCACCTGCACCAAGTGCAACCAGCGTATCCATATTTGGTGCTCTATGAATCATGCCTTTCCATCCACTGATAAAAAACTTCTGATTGATCACCATAACGATTGTCGTTAACAGGAGCTGCGCCAGCCCCATCGCCACATGATTCCCTTCCAGAAATACCGGAAGTGGCCAACCCCACATCATATGCCCCATTGACAGATACATGAGCGGAATCAAAAAACACAAAGAAGCGATCAGACGCCTTTTCATCTTCGGTGTCTCCCTGTCTTGCAACGCATCTTCCGCACAGTTCTGCTCACTTTGATTCATCCCATGCCCTTCATTCTTTGCAGATTTCAACGTTGCCCCATATCCAGCTTCCTCAACAGCCGCAATGACCGCATCTACTGTTGCTGTGCCTTCCACTCCCATGGAATTCGTCAGAAGACTGACTGAACAGTTCTCAACTCCGGGGACTTTCCCAACTGCCTTCTCAACACGGGCACTGCAGGCTGCACAACTCATTCCCGTCACATTATATTGTTTCATTTTACTCCTCCTTCAAGTTGTGATCCGGACTTTTTGTGCCAGATCTCTCTTCAGATCTTTTATCGCATCAATTTCTGAAGTGTCGTCACGAGCTCGTCAATCGTTTCATCTTTTCCATCCCGGATATCATCTGCCACACATGTCCGGATATGGTTTGCCAAAAGCACTTTATTGAAACTATTCAGAGCCGCATTCACCGCAGATACCTGAATCAGAATATCCGGACAATACGCGCCTTCTTCAACCATCCTTCGAACTCCCCTGACTTGTCCTTCAATTCTACTCAGACGATTCATCAGATCTTTATATTCTTTTTCCGGTCGATCCTTTGTCTTGTGACAACATCCCGGACAGACTTTCTTTTCTTCCATTGTATTCCTCCTGTCGTATAACCCCCAGGGGGTATATTTTCTAATTATTAATATATACCCCCTACAGGTATATTTCAAGTGCTTTTTAACAAAAAGTTACTGTTCATGCTACGTGCGGTTGCTGCTTACGCTATATGCGGCCGGCAACAACAAAGAAGCTGTCATGGAACATTTCACAATTGTATCTATGTTCCATGCAGCTTCTCTGCAATCCATTATTATGTTCGTTATTATATTTCCTGACAAATCTGTCTTATTCCACACTCTTGAGTGATTCAACCATGTTAATCTTCTTTAACTTAAAATACATCACTCCATTGACAAACAAAGAAAAGGCCACTGTCAGAAGAAAGGCATACAGGAAACTCGGTGGATCGATATTTCGTCCAAACATAACCGAATCAATCTCCACTGTCTCAACAATAAAACGGTGCAGAATTTTTCCGATCACCAATCCCGCCAGTGCCCCAATCAAGGTCAGCAGGATATTCTCTCTGTAAACATAAGAAGAAACTTCCTTGTCATAAAATCCAAGTACCTTTAATGTTGCCAGTTCTCTCTTACGCTCTGTAATGTTAATATTATTCAGATTATACAGCACTACAAATGCCAGCATTCCTGCTGAAATAATCAATACAATAATCACGATGTCCAGACTCTCCAGCATATGATCCACCTGCTTTTTCAGGCTTGTCGTATAGCTGATGCTAAGTGTTCCATCACACTTCATTATATTTTCGCCGACATCCTTTGCCTCTTCTGTTGTACGGTCCTGAGTTCTATAATAAATTGAATTATAGGCCGGAGCCTCACCGAATGTCTTTTCATAGACTTCCGATGTCATATAGAGATAATGTCCCATATAGTTCTCACAGATTGCGCTGATCAAGACTGTTTTCTCTCCATCATCTGTATCAATCGTTAATTTATCACCGACATTGACTTCCAGCAGTTTCGCTACTTTTTCAGTCAGGATTGCTCCTTTATCATCCAATGAATAAATTTCTTTTGTCTTCCGATCCCGGATCACGACAAACTTTTTGAATGCTTCCACATCTTTTGGTACATCTAAATAAACTTCCTGAGAAGACTCTCCTGAACTGACTTCAATATTTTTCAAAAGATTTTCTGCAGTCACTGATACCTTCTTATCCGTATCCAGTTCTTTCTGAACCTCAATTCTCTCTTCTTCTGTCACATCTTCCTTTAAAATAACGTCTCCATCATAAAGCTGAATCTGTTCGTATTGAAGCGGAACGATTGCTGAAATAGAATCTTTTAATCCAAAACCAAACAACATCATGCCCATACAACCGCCAATTCCAAATACTGTCATGAAGAAGCGTTTTTTATACCGCACCAGATTACGCACGGTCGATTTCCATGTAAAATTCAGATTTTTCCAGATAAACGGAACTCGTTCCAGAAATACTCGTTTTCCCTGTTTTGGTGTCGGCGGACGCATCAATTCTGCTGCCTGCTCTCGTAATTCTTTCATACATGAGAACAGTGTTGCGATTACTGTACATGCAAGTGCCGCTGCACATGCTGTTACAGCATAATACAAATTATACGGGATCACAACATCATACATATGACGATACAAGATCTTATATGCAGTGATAATGATATATGGAATTATCTTTTCTCCAATCAGAATTCCGAAAACACCACCGGTTAATGTCGCAAGGATCGCATACCAGAGATATTTTCCAACAATTGAAGCATTTCCATATCCGAGAGCCTTCAAAATACCGATCTGCGTTCTCTCCTCCTCTACCATTCGTGTCATTGTTGTCAGACTGATCAATGCTGCAACAAGGAAGAAAATGAGTGGGAACACTTTACCGATTGCCCGCATACGATCTGCATTATCTCCATATCCACTGTATTCTGTCAGATTGTTCCTATCATAGACATACCACTTTGGCTTTTCAAGATCATCAATCTTCTGCTGTGCTTTCGCAAGCTCTTCTCTTGCTTCTGTAATCTGCCGTTCTCCATCTTCAATCTTCTTCTGAGCTTCTATACGACCTTCCTCATACTCTGCCCAACCGTCTTCCAGCTCCTTTGTTCCGCTGCTTAATTGCTGCTGTGCCTCCTCAATCTTCTTCTGTCCCTCACTGATCTGCTGCCATCCGCTGTCAATCTGCTGCTGACCGGATGTAATCTGCGCCTTCGCCTGATCTATCTGCCGACTTGCGGTAAGGATTGCAGCATCCCCCTGTGTCAGCACATCCGTCAGTTTCTGTATATTATCCTGTAATACCGGAATACCCGCTTCAATCTGAGCTATCCCGGCTTCAACTACTGGAAGCCCTTCGTTGATCTGCGTTAATCCGGCTTCGATCTTTGTCTGGTTTTTCTGAATCTCTGCTTCGGCAGCCTTCGCCTCCAGTTCCATTTTATCCAGATTTGCTTTCAATTCAGTCAACTTCTCTTCCATTGCTGTTTTTTCAGCTTCCAACTGTTCTAACTGAGCTTTTAATTCCGGATCTTCTTCTCCTGCTTCCTGTTTCCGGTCATATTCTTCTTTCAGTGCCTCATAGTTCTGTAAAAGAAGTTCATACTGTGTATTTAATTCTTCATAAGACTGTTTCAGCGGCTGATAAATCTGCTGATACGCGGACTGATAGTCTTCTGCCTGTTGCTGCAATTCTTCCTTTGCTTTCAGAAGCTCATCTTTCTTTTGCTGCATCTGTGTCTGTTGCTCTAAAAGCTCTTGTCTCTGATCTTCCAGACTTTCTTCCTGCTCTTTCAGTTGTGCCAGCTGATTTCTTAATGTTGTAAGTGTAATCTGTTTTTCACTAAGTTCCTGTGCTCCCTGCTCAACTTGTGCTTTGGACTGATCCAGTTCCTTTTGTTTTGATACCAGAAGATTTCTCGACTGCTCCAGTTCAAGCTTCGAAGCTGCCAGCTGATTTCTTCCCAGTTCAAGCTCTTTCTGCGCTGCATCAAGTTTCTCTCTTGCACTTGCAAGTTCTTCTTCTGCCTCTTCTTTTCCATCCGCCAGATCCTGCTCTGCCTGAGCTAACTCTTCTTGTGCTTCATCCACTTTTTCCTGCGCTGTCGAAACAATCTCATCATATCTGGCCTGTTCTCTTTCCTCTTTAATTGCCTGAACCTTTTTCAGCACAGAATCCACATGTTCTTCATATTCTTTCGTAAATGCAGTCGCTTCCTTTGCACTTTCAACCTGCACTGTAATCTCTGTATACACATCTAATGAAAATGCTTTCTCCGGAACGCAAAGAAAGGCACTGACACTTCCATTTCCGATTGTTGTACTGCCTCTGTGAAATGCAATATACTCCGGACTGCTGACCGTACCAACAATGGTAAATGTATCTGTCTTGAGTGTATCTTCCAAAGAATCCGAAGTCCCACTCGATAATGTGATCTTATCCCCAATCTTCAGATTCTTTCCATCCAGATAATCTGCATCTATTACACATTCATTTTCCTTTTCTGGAAGCCTGCCATCTTCTAACTGAACTTGATTCATCTTATCCTGGAGCGCCATAACATGAACTGCTACCTGGTTTCCCCGAATCGTACAAAGTACATCTGTTGCATAGCTTCCTTCTGCATCCAATACACCATCCACAGCACGAATTGCATCCAGATCATCTTCTGTCAGTCCCATTGTACTCATTACCTGAATATCCATCAGGTTCTTCTCATCGAAATACGCATCTCCTGAATATCTCATATCCGGCTCTGATGCACGAATTCCGGAAAAGAATGCACATCCTATCGCAACAATAAAGAAAATGGATAAAAAACGTCCAAGACTATGACGGATCTCCATATAAAAGTTTTTTCGTAATGCTTTCTTCATCCACATCCCCTACCATTCAATTTCATCAATCGAAGTCGGATTCTCATTAGATTCCATTCTTGCTACCTGTCCATTTTTTATATGAATCAATCGATCTGCCATCGGCGCAAGTGCCTGATTATGTGTAATGATAATAACTGTCATTCCCTTTTCTCTACACATATTCTGAAGTAATTTCAAAATTGATTTTCCTGTATTGTAATCCAATGCACCTGTTGGCTCATCACAAAGCAAAAGCTTTGGGTTCTTCGCTAATGCTCTCGCGATTGAAACTCGCTGCTGCTCACCGCCGGAAAGCTGTGCCGGAAAATTATTCTTCCGTTCCCCCAGACCGACTTCCTCCAAAACTGCCTGTGCATCCAACGGATCCTTACTGATCTGCAACGCAAGCTCAACATTTTCCAATGCGGTCAGATTCGGCACAAGATTATAAAACTGAAAAACAAATCCGATGTCATCTCTGCGGTATCCTGTCAGCTGTTTGGAATTATAAGCTGTAATATCTTTTCCATCTACATACAGCTTCCCGCTTGTTGCTGTATCCATTCCGCCGAGAATATTAAGCACAGTTGTCTTACCTGCACCACTTGGTCCAACGATTACAACAAGTTCTCCCTGCTCAATCGAAAAGCTGATGTGATCCACTGCATGAATCTCAACTTCACCCATTTTATAAGTTTTCGTGATATCCTGCACTTTAACGAATTCCTTCATCTACATTCTCCTGACTCTTTTTCTCTTCTTCTGCATCTCTCCTGGCAAGCAGTCTGTTACTCTTTTCTTCGATTCTCTACAGGCGCAGTTTCTCCCACTCTTCTCCTGCACCGAATGTCTCATGAAAACGTTCCGGAAGCGGTGTATCCTGGAATAATTTCTTCTGATACTGTACGATCAGACTCGCAGCTAACGGCACTGCACCTGAATATTGCCGTTTTAAAACCTTACAATATTTCTGACATAACGGATCTGGCTTTACACTCATCACTATGTCATGCAATGAATCGTATTTCCCCACTGCCTTCATCCCAAGAAACAACGCTTTTCGCTTTCCAGATGTCGGTGCCAGAAACAGCTTATGATAAAAAACCATCCCTTTTAATGCCTTATAGATCTGCTCGGCTGTTACATCTTTGAAAAATGGTGCGATCACTTCCGCATACTCCATCTTCGGCTGAATGTGCTTTGCTGTCAGATAGCGCAACGGATCATGATAATCTTCCGTCAGCATCATTCGATCCAGTTCCATCTCAATCTCGTTGTGTGAAACTCTTCCTACCTGCATAATTTTTTCAACATAAGGATGACATTCACTGTCTAAAGCAAAATGACAGATAAATCCATAAATATATGCACGAGCCGCTGCCGGATCTTTTGCTTTCTCAATCACTTCAACAGCATGATGGAAAAACTCATCGGCAAATTGTTCATGAAGTGTATGCCCCTGTTCATTCACCGGATCTTTCTTTAATGCATTATAATAAAATAAGATATCCGGTCCATGTAACCCAATATCAAACAACTCTCTATGCGCTTCTATAGAATTCTGAAGGGGTCTTGGAAGTGCGCTGAGCACCTCTTTTCCGAATTTATAATGTGCGTATGTTGTTGGCATAAGAAACCTCTCCTTTTTCCGAATTTTCTTGTTAAGATTTATAATTACTCATATTATTATATTAACACATTCTTCCCTGTCTGACAGTAATTATCTTTATAAAAAATATGTGAAATGATATTAAAAATGCTAATTTTTTACGTTACTGTTCAAGGACTAACTGGACTTAAGAAAACCGATGGTGTAAACTGGGAAACAGCTAAAGCCATCGGTTTTCTTTATCCAAATATCCTGGACACTCTGTCAAATATATTTTCTGGTGCAAGGCATTCCTGATGATCCGTTCCATAATTATAAAAGGTCCGGTCATGATCGTGTAAAAGGATCCCCTGGACATGATTATCCACAATATAAAAAAATAAAAATTCGTCACTTTTTACAATGACTTATGCATACCCTTGAACAGTAACAGGCAATCGTATGGATCATTTTTTTTACATCCAGTGGTTTGGCCAGATGTGCGTTCATACCACAGTCCAGTGCATGGCGTACATCCTCTGCAAAAGCATTAGCGGTCAGTGCGATAATGGGAATGGAAGAAGCATCCGTCCTGTCAAGCTTCCGGATCTGGCGTGTGGCCTCGTATCCGTCCATCAGGGGCATCATAATATCCATAAGTATCACATCAAATGTCCCCTCGGGGTGACGGGAGAAAAGTTTTACAGCTTCCCTGCCATTGGATACTGCAGTTACCACAGCACCTTCCTCTTCAAGGAGTACCTGTGCCACTTCTCTGTTTATTTCATTATCCTCTGCCAGCAGGATCTTTATGCCCTGAATGGAGTTTCGCTCAGATTCTGGCTCAGAAGAGATATCCGTTTCTTCTGCCTCTTCAAATGGCAAAGTGATCACAAAAGTACTTCCGATACCCGGAGTACTGGAAATCTCAATGGTACCACCCATCTGTTCAAATAGCGCTTTGGCAATGCTCATACCCAGTCCGGTGCCATGATATACACTTCGGGCATCCATATTCTCCTGAGTAAAGGGTTCAAAGATCTTCTCCAGATATTCTTTGTTTATGCCGATTCCCGTATCAGAGATCGTCCATCTGCAGACCAGCTTATGATCATGGGAAGGGAGAGCATGGATCTCCGTATGGATTGCCCCATTTTCTCTGTTGTATTTGATGCAGTTACTGTAAATATTCATCATGGCACGACGGAGGTGCAGAGGGCTGCCGTATACAAAGGGATGTTCGTATATCTCCGGTGCGATATGAACGGTGAAATCAATGCCGTTTTTCTGTGCCTGCATATCAATCAGCATCTGTGTCTCTTTTTCATATCTGATCAGATCAAAAGGTTCATGGTTGAGTACAAGTCCGCCCTCCTCGATTTTGGACATATCCAGTACATCATTGATAAGAGAGAGCAGATGACTGGCTGAAATGAATGCTTTTTCACGATTACTTTTCAGAAATCCGATATCATTTTCGTGCTTTTTATCAATTTCCATCAGACCAATGATCCCATTCAACGGCGTACGCATATCGTGGGACATACGGGAAAGAAAATTGGATTTCTCTGCATTGGCACGTTCGGCAGTATCAAGAGCTTCTTTGAGAAGCTTCTGGTGTCTGATTTCTGATTCCACCACATCGTCCACATTCAAAAATCCCAGAACAATGATACCAGAGTCTTCGTTTTTGATAAAGCGGAACTGATAGTAATGGATACCATCCCTGTCATTTATCCGGTAATTCCCCTTGTATTCGGACTGACCGGACAAAACACTCATTACATTATCCAGTTCCAGTGATTCTTCCAACATTGTACGGTCATCCGGATATACACGCTGCCGGATATAGTCTGAGAGGAAAAGATCATAGGGGTATGTATTGTTGTGTTTTTTGTCCGGAGCAGGGACATCGCGGTCTTCCTGCTTGATCACAGAGAGAGTTTTTTCTCTGGGATTGATCAGGTATACGTTCAGGTAGTTGCTGCTCAGTGTCTGGACAATACTTACCTGTGTCTCATAGGCTTCCTGTGTTCTGGTGACATCCTCACCGTAGAGGATTGCTTCCAGATGGTTATTGGAAGGATTGAGCAGCAGTCTTGTCACATATTTGGAAAGCCTGGTTATATTGTCATCGTAGAGACAGCGGGAAACTCTGGTGACCTCTACCTGACCGTCCTTGTAGCTTTTCATCAGGGAACTGCGGCAAAATGCGTTGATGAAATCATTTCTGTCCTTTAATACCGGTATAAAAACAGCAGTCTCTGCAATAAAATGGTCAATGGAAGCGTCAGCATCTATCTTATAGGCCAGGGCAGAAGTGCCTCCGATCTTCAGAATCTTATCATCTGTAAGGTCGAGATGAAAGTAGCCGGCAGCATGGGTAATGGATGCCAGAAGAGAGTGGAGCTGATTTTCATAGATTTTGCGTGCTGTCACATCATTGTCTTCACAGGCCACTGCAATTACGAAATCCCGATAGTCATCGGCGTTTCCGTTTCTGGCAATGAGCAGATAATAGTAATGGACAGTATCTGTGACAACCCTGAAATGGATTTTGAAAGAGGCTTCCTGAGAAAGTCTTTCCAGCAGGGTTTCATAATTCAGGTGTCTGGACACATAGGAACGCTCATCCGGATGAATATATTTCTGGATGATAAAATTAAATGACAGCTTATAGTCTGCATTATCTTTAATATCCGCAAAAGCATCAGTAAATCTGGAACGATATACGGAGATTTTCCCGGTTTCCCGGTTTACGCCATAAACAGACATGTAGTCAGAAGCAAGCAGGTTGATGGCACCCAGCAGACGGAGAGAGTTCTCACCTGTGGGAATAGACTTTGACAGGCTTTCTCCTTCGGCTACTGTGCTGAATACAAGTGCATGTCCTCTGCTACCGTCGGGCTGTACAGTCTCTACTGCATCAACTGTCTCATAAATATGACGGATCGGATCCAGGTAGGTCTTTGGCCCCTGTATCCCCAGTGCTACAGGGCAGGGCGGGCATGGGGAATCAAGCCCCATAAGTGCCTTATAGCATTTCACTCCCGGCTGGAGATTGGGGTACAGTTGTTTGGCAGTGTCGTTATAGCTTAGGATATTATAGTCTTTGTCTATGCTGTAATATCCGGATGAGTGTGTGTTCATAATTTTATACTCCTGGTGTTTAGTGCTTTAAAGTATACTCTTTTTACCAAAAAATAGCAATGATAAGGGACGAATTTGTAAAGGTTGTACAATGTTTCGGTTACTGTTCACACGCTACTATTCCGCGAGGTGTTTTGGCATGAATATGC
>ERZ836829.1295-NODE-1295-length-15922-cov-3.230226_pt1 | contig 15922 bp, 13 predicted proteins | sample MGYA00519574_ERZ836829 | MGnify/ENA primary metagenome ERZ836829 (study PRJEB31850, sample SAMEA3708808) | human gut metagenome | biome: human gut; feature: human-associated habitat; material: faeces | place: China | collected 2014 ... | reverse complement strand
GTATCATTGTCATGCGTACCCGTATATACAACACTGTTTTCCGGATAATTATGCGGGAGATATGCAGAGCCTCCATTTGGATCAAATGCAAACTGAACTACTTTCATTCCCGGAAATCCACTGTCAGACAACATCTGCAGTACACTTTCTGTTAGGAATCCAAGGTCTTCTGCAATGATATTCAATTTGCCAAGTCTTTCTTCAATTGTATGGAACAAATCCATTCCCGGACCAGGCATCCATGTTCCATCTACTGCTGTCTCATTTCCATAAGGAATGGAATAATATTCGTCAAATCCACGGAAATGATCAATTCTTACTACATCATATAATTTGAGACAATGACAGATTCTCTTAATCCACCAGTCGTATCCTGTCTTTTTATGATATTCCCAATTATACAGCGGATTGCCCCACAACTGTCCTGTTGCAGAAAAATCATCTGGAGGACATCCTGCTACTGCCACCGGATTATTCTCTTCATCAAACTGGAATAACTCCGGAGATGCCCATGTATCTGCACCGTCAAATGCAACATAAATTGGAATATCTCCAACGATCTGAATTCCCTGTTCATTTGCATAAGCGTGAAGCTGTGACCACTGTTTATCGAATTCATACTGCTGGAATTTGTAAAAATCAATCTCTTCTGCAAGTTCTTCTCTCGCATTCTCAAGTGCTGCTTCCTCGCGGTTTTTCAGGGCTTCTTCCCATTCATTCCAGCTGATTCCACCTTTGCTGTCCTTGATTGCCATGTAAAGACTATAATCATCCAGCCAATACGCATTTTCTTTGATAAAGTTATCATATGCTTCATCTTTTTCGAAACGCTCAAATGCCTTTTTCAGCACTTTAAATCTTGAATTGTAGATTTTCTCGTAATCAATACTGTCTGCCTGCTCTCCAAAATCATACACTTTACATTCTTTTTTTGTCAGAAGTCCTTCTTTGATCAGTGTCTTCAGATCAATAAAATATGGATTTCCAGCATATGTGGAGAAAGACTGGTACGGGGAATCCCCGTATCCAGTCGGTCCAAGCGGCAGAATCTGCCAGTAACTCTGTCCAGCCTCTTTTAACTGATCAATAAATTTATACGCCTCTTTTGAGAAACAGCCAATTCCGTATTTTGATGGCAATGAAAATACCGGTAATAATACTCCGCTCGCTCTTTTCACGTTCTTCTCCTCCTCTTACAGATGCCAGATATCTCTGTTGTACTCTTCGATTGTTCTGTCAGATGAGAAATACCCTGCTTTCGCAATATTTACAAGTGCTTTCTTAGCCCATGTTTTCTGATCTGCATAAGCTCTCAATGCTTCTTCTTTCTTTTCTTTATAGCTGTCGAAGTCAAGAAGGGCCATGAACCAGTCTTTACTGATAATCTCATGCTGCAGTCTCTCAAGATTCTCTTTCTCTCCAACTTTCAGAACTTCCTCGCTTGTAATAAAGTCAATTGCTGCCTTGATCGCAGGATTCTTCTCATAGAAATCTCTTGCGACATAATCAGCCTTTGCATAATGCTCGATTACTTCATCACTGGATGCACCGAATACAAAAATGTTATCGTTTCCAACGAGTTCATGAATCTCAACATTTGCTCCATCCTCTGTTCCGAGTGTTACAGCTCCGTTCAGCATGAATTTCATATTACCTGTTCCACTGGCTTCTTTAGATGCAAGTGAAATCTGCTCGGAAATATCACAAGCTGGAATTAATTTTTCAGCCTTTGTTACGTTATAATTCTCAACCATAACAACCTTTAGGTATGGACTTACCTCTGGATCATTGTTGATGATCTCCTGCAGACAAAGAATCAAATGAATGATATCTTTTGCGATCACATAAGCCGGTGCTGCCTTTGCTCCAAAGATAGCTGTCACCGGTGCAGCCGGAGTCTTTCCTGCTTTGATCTCAAGATATTTATCAATGATATATAATGCATTCAGCTGCTGACGTTTGTACTCATGCAGACGTTTGATCTGAATATCAAAGATTGTATCAGGGCTTACTTTTACTCCCTGTGTCTCTTCCAGATATTTGCAGAGTGCTTCTTTATTTGCATGTTTAATCTCTACTAATCTGTCAAGAACCTTCTCATCATCCTTAAATGCAAGAAGTTTCTCAAGTTCAGCTGCATCTTTCTTGTATCCCTCTCCAATCAGTTCATCAAGAAGCTCTGTGAGAGCCGGATTACAATGCAGTAACCAGCGACGGAATGTAATACCATTTGTCTTATTGTTAAACTTCTCCGGATAAATCTTGTAGAAATTATTCAGTTCTGTCTCTTTCAGAATCTCTGTATGAAGAGAAGCAACACCGTTTACACTGAATCCGTAATGGATATCAATGTGTGCCATATGAACTGTATCATTTCTGTCAATAATAGAAACGCTTTCATCTTCATATTTTCTTCTTACTTTATCATCCAACACTTCGATGATCGGCATCAGCTGCGGAACTACCTTCTTCAGGTAATATACAGGCCATTTTTCCAGTGCCTCTGCAAGGATTGTATGATTTGTGTATGCACATGTCTTAGAAACAACTTCGATCGCCTCATCCATGTCTAATCCTCTCTCTACAAGAAGACGGATCAGTTCCGGAATTACCATTGTCGGGTGAGTATCATTGATCTGGATCACTGCATAATCAGCAAGATCATGAAGGTTGCATCCCTTTGCTGTACATTCATCAAGAATCAGCTGTGCTCCTGCACTTACCATGAAATACTGCTGATAGATTCGAAGCAGTCTTCCGTTCTCATCACTATCATCTGGATATAAGAAAAGTGTCAGGTTCTTCTCGATGTCTTCTTTATTAAAAGCAATTCCATCCTCTACGATTGTCTCATCTACAGAGTCAATATCAAAGAGATGTAATTTATTTGTCTTATTGTTATATCCTGTTACTTCAATATCATACATTCTCGCATTTACATTAAGTCCTTTGAAAGATACCGGATAAACAACATCTGTCTTTTTCAGCCAGGATTTTTCTTCAATCCATGGATTCGGAGTTTCTCTCTGAAGGTTATTTTTAAACTCCTGTTTGAAAAGTCCAAGATGATAGTTCAGTCCGACACCGTCTCCTGCAAGTCCAAGTGTTGCGATTGAATCAAGGAAACATGCTGCCAGTCGTCCAAGTCCACCATTACCAAGTGACGGCTCTGGCTCTACTTCTTCGATCTCTGCAATATTCTTACCGTTCTGTGCAAGTACATCTTTTACTTCATTAAAAATACCAAGGTTGATCATGTTGTTAGAAAGCAGTTTTCCGATCAAGAACTCTGCGGAAATATAGTAAAGTTTTTTCTTACTATCTGTACGTTCCTTTTCTCCTGCCATTTCCTGCACCATACTAAGAAGTGCTCCGTAGATTTCTTCATTGGAAGCCTGTGCAATCTCTTTACCAAGTTTCTGCTGTAATGTTTCCTGAATGTTCATTTGAATAATCTCCCTTCAAATCTGATTCTGTTTTTATGTTACATACTTTGTTTCTTTGTTTTCAACTTATGATTGTATTTTAATACGATTATCTTCAAATATCTTGCAATATACTTGCACTTTATTGTACAATACTATCATTCTTATAATTCAATCTAGTTTGACCAGCAGGTGTGTCAGATAACATTTTATTGAAAGGATCTCAGTTTTATATGAACATTAACGAATATCAGAATTATCATGAAACAAAAGCGCATACATCCGCAGAATTTCCTTATAATACTTATCTCTGCTCGATCCCTCTCGATTTCCCTGGAGTACCCCTGCACTGGCACGATGAGTTGGAACTTGTTGTTATTAAAAGAGGGCAGGGTTTTGTTTCTGTGGACTTTGATAAGCGTCTGGTTCACAGTGGAGATATTATTATTATTCCCCCTAGATGTCTCCATGCCATCGAACAGGATGATACTTTTAAAATGGAATATGAAAATATTATTTTCAAACCAGATTTACTTTCTTCCGGAGCAAACGATCTGTGCATGATTCAATACATCGTTCCGCTTCTTGACGGTTCTCTTCCTATTGAATATTTTCTCACTCCGGCTCTCGGATCTTTTGAAGCCTTAAGCAATTGTATCCGACAGATTGACCTTGTCTGTGCTGATCAGACACCTGGATGGCAGCTTGCTGTGAAAAGTTCTCTGTTTAACTTTTTCTTTCTTCTGATCTCTGAACGTCAGAAAAAAACAGTCTCCACTTCCTCCAATTCCAAATCTTTGGAGAAAATGAAAACTGTTTTAAAATACGTAGAAAATCATTATACAGAAAAACTAACGATTGATGACATGGCTGAACTTACTTATTATAGTAAATCCCATTTCATGAAGTTCTTCAAAGCCCACATGGGAATCGGATTCACTGAATACTTAAATGATTACCGGCTTACAATGGCTGCCAGACTTCTCAAATCATCCGATGACTCTATTCTGATGATTGCTGATGCCAGTGGTTTTGACAACCTGTCCTACTTCAACCGCATTTTCAAAAGAAAATATGGTATTTCGCCTGGGGCTTACAGGAAAGCATAGTAACTATCCAAAAACAATTATGAGTGATAATACAGTTCGATCGGATCAATCGGATCAAATGGATGTTCTTCTTCCATTTTCTTATTCCGCCCACGACGTTTCATCAGCTCGCCGCTCTTGTTGTATACCCAGAAGGAATATACAAGGAGCTTATTTACCTTCCCGATCTTCTCTTTTGTCGTCTTATTATAATAGACACCACCTGTCTTGAATGCAGTCTTCTTATGGATCAAAGAGATCAGCTCTGTCTCCGTTTTGACCGGTTCAGGTAAGATTGTATATGCCCGTCCGACACAGTCTGTCTTGTGGGAATCACTTCCACCGGTCATCACCTTACCGTATTTCTCTGCCAGTTTTAAGGCACCAGCATTAGAATCCTTCGGTTCACAACAATTGAATGTCTCAATAAAATCGAATCGTTTAACAATCTCAGGTGAGAGGTAGTATCTTCTCGCATGAGTGAAGCTCATGTACTTTTCTCCGCATGGATGTGCCGGTCCCAAAACTCCACCATTGCGGTGAACCAAATCGATCAGAAGTGCAAGCGGCATTCCACGCATCTCAAGTAGACGCATCTTTACACCCTCCGGCATAATTACAAGAATATGCCCTGCATCTCTCGTATCATATTCAATTCCTTTGAGTACCACAAAATCGGTATGTTTCTTTCCTTTTAAATTCTTCTTCCAGTAGCGGTAGCCATTATATGTGTCGTGATCTGTGATCACCATTCCCTGAAATCCGTGTTCCTTGAGTATCGTGATATATTCCTCAATCCCTACCCTGCTGTCTATGGACCCCTCTTTCACGTGACAGTGCATGTCTATCTTCATATTTGAGTCCTCCTTTTCCGCAGTCCTGATTTTATCAAAAAGTACTATGTGAAATAACTTTATTTCATTCTTTAAAAAGACTGCTTATTGATGAATTCATTATACCGCGTTTATATAGGAGTGACAACAGAAGACACACAAAAATGCTAATTCTTGTTTAGAGCTTATAATACCTTCGACAAAAAGTTTTTCGTCCTTTCATGTTTTGGATTCTCAAACAATTCTCTAGGTGACTCATCTTCAACAATTACACCTTGATCCATAAAAATAACCCTGTCACTAACATTCTTAGCAAATCCCATCTCATGAGTTACGACAACCATTGTCATCCCTTCTTTTACAAGAGATTTCATAACATCAAGTACCTCTCCGACCATCTCTGGATCTAGTGCAGAGGTTGGCTCATCAAAAAGCATTACTTCCGGATTCATTGCCAATGCTCTTGCAATTGCAACTCTTTGCTTTTGACCTCCTGAGAGCTTGTTTGGATAGGTGTCTGCCTTGCGTTCCAATCCAACTCTTCTTAACAACTCTATTGCTTTCGTGTCTGCCTCTTCTTTTGTCCATTTTTTTAAACGCACTGGAATGCAATATTCTGCTTTACTGTCATATTAGGAAAGAGATTAAAATGTTGAAAAACCATTCCAAGATTTTCACGATATTTATCAACATTAAGTTTTGGATCCATGATATCCTGTCCATTGATATATATTTCCCCTTCTTCCGGCTTTTCCAAAAGATTAAGACATCTTAAAAAAGTAGATTTTCCTGAACCTGAAGGACCGATCACACAGACACATTCTCCTTTTCGAATATCAACATCTATTCCATTTAATACATGATTATCACCAAACGATTTCTGTAAATTTCGAACTTTAATCACTTTCTTTTAATCTCCTTTCAAATTTTCTTAAGAAAACAGACAACAGTTTTACAATCAGATAATAAACAATGCCTGCCGCCAGCAGTGGAATAAACATCTTATATGTCCTTGATGATACATAACTTGCCGCTTTCGTCAAATCCACTATTCCAACATAACCCAAAATAGAAGTTTCTTTAATCAACTGTATAAACTCATTTCCCATTGCTGGAAGAATATTCTTAACAGCTTGTGGAATAACAATATATCTCATTGTATCTTTATAGCAAAGACCAAGGGATCGCCCTGCCTCTGTCTGTCCCCGATCAACTGCCTGAATTCCTCCACGTATCACCTCTGACACATAAGCTCCACTGTTAATTCCAAAACTTACAACAGCCGCCACATATCCAAGTCTGCTGTGGAAAACTGCAAAGTAAACAATCATTAACTGCAGTACAGATGGTGTTCCACGGATCACATCAACATAGAATGCAGCAATCAAAGAAGCGATTGTCTTCTTTCCTTTTCTATCAGCATTAATCCTTATAATTGCGACAATCAAACCAAGTAGAAGTCCTACAAAGACTGAAAGCAAAGAAACTAATAAAGTTGTACCAAGTCCATTCACATAGTATTGCCAACGATTTTCATCTACAAAGATAAACTTCAATGTTCCAAAAATTCCAACATTTTTATCCTGTGTCTCTGTTATTTGAACATTGTCATTCTCTTCTCCAGAAAAATACTTTGCATACAATTCATCATATGTTCCGTTTTCCTTTACCTTTTTTAATCCATTGTTTAAAAGTTGTGCACAATTACTATTTCCTTTTTGAACACAAAATACAGTATCTTCTTCTGTTCCTTCTACCGGAATTGATTTGATTCCATCCGTCTGTCGGCAATAAATTTCTGCCATAATTGTATCAATGATTACAACATCAGCGCCTTTATTTTTCAGTTCCATTATTGCACTGGAAGCATTCTTAAATCGTTTTACTGTTGCACCACTAACAATACCATAATCTTCGTTTTCGCCAGAAGCAATCAAATCACTCTGAGACCCTTCAAGAACAGCAATTGTCTTTCCTGTCAGCTCAGAAAAATCTGTGTATTCATCTCCTGTTCGATATACAATACTTTGAGATCCTGTATAATAAACGTCTGAAAAATCAACACTCTGAGCTCTTTCTTTTGTCGGAGCAATAGATGCTGCAATTGCTTCAATATCCCCTGCTTCAATTGACCCCAGCAAAGAGTCAAATGGAAGATCTACCCATTTGATATTGACGTTCTCTTCTTTTGCTATTGCGTTCATTAAATCAATATCAAAACCTGTAAGATTCCCATTGCTATCCAGATATTCAAACGGCGCATACTCTGCATTTGTTCCAACAACAATCGTATCTTTTTGTTCTGTCGCACAGATCTGTTGAGGCAGTTGCAATATTATCATTATGGCTGCAAGTACCACAAAAAATGCTGCCTTTGTTTTAAATTTTTTTTCAGTTCTCATGGGCTTCTCCTTTGTCAAAATACGTATTATATCGTTATATGATAATATATCACAGTACTGTTTCAGATTCAATATATGCTTGTTTTTCCATTTCTTTTTTCTGTTTTTTACAAATTTTTTCTTTTCTTTTTGTACAAATATACAACACTTTATCTTTTCCTCAAAACAAAAGACTGTCTACGGGCTTTACACAAATGTTTTACCCTCAAACAGTCTTTTTCGTCCATCTTATTATTGTCCTATTTTGCTTCCCATATAATGATGAAACTGTGGATCCTTTGGAATATTCAGATCTATCCCTCTCTCTCTTGATGCTTTCACAAAAAGCATTTGAAATGGAATTGTATATTCTAACGTAGAAAAATCTGAGTCTTGAAGGAACTCCGCATATAGTCCGTCATCAGTTTCTTTCTGAGTATTGACTGCATATTGCTTATTTTTTCCTTTATAATATTCATATAAATGTTGCATTTCCTTGGAATCGCTTCCGCTTTGTGAAAACAAATATAAAAATTCCGTCTGTTCTGTTACTGCATTATACATTCCATGAATGAATTCACATGCCTCATAACCTCGTACCGGAAAACGTGATGTTTCCGATATTTTCAACACTTCTTCTAAGAGCAGACTTTTTTGGTTACTCTCTGTCAGAATAATCAGGTCTGTACAGGTTCTCAATTTCTTTGCTTCCTTTTCAGCCCATTTTTCACAAATTGGAAGAAGTTTCGGAAGATTTAAGATTACTTTCTGAATTCGTTCTTCATATACAGTTATCTCTTCCTCTTTTAATTTCAAATCTCCTTCTGAATTTTTTGCAACTTCAAGAAGGAAAAGATATAATGTCAGGACTGTTGCTGTGTAACCTTTTGTTGTAGAACCAGCATCTTCATAACCGCATTCTACATAAATATTCGCATCAGCATGTGACACGATTTCTGTATCATATTCTCCTGTCATAGAGATCGTTGGAATTCCCGTTTCTCTTACTTTATCTAATGCCTGAATCACAGCTGTGCTTGTTCCTTGTTGTGAAATGCCAATCACAAGGGAATTTTTAGGAAATACGGTAATTTCTTCACTTAATTCAACTGGGAATACAGGCGTTACCCGTATTCCCAGTTTCTTTTTTGCAAATGTAGCTGCTGCCAGTGTTGCATTATATGAGGAACCTGATCCTGAAAGAAATATCTCATCGATCTTATGTTTTTTCACCAATTCTATACTATCCTTTAAAATTTCTTCTTTTTTTCGAAAAATTTCAAGTAGAATATCTGGTGTCTGGAGAATATATTGATAAGCATCTCCATGATAAATCATTGTAGCCCTCCAGTTAATCCGACTATTTATTCGTAATGTCTTCCGTAACCAAATGCACCTTCCAATCCACAGATTTCAGATGCAAATTTTGCTGCGTCTGCCAGTGCATTTTTGATTGCTTCTGATTTTTCCTCACCCTTTTTGATACGATCTGTGTAACCAACAAGGAAAGACGTAATCAGAGAATCACCTGCTCCCATTGTATCAACTACTTTTTCAATCGGAACTGCCGGCTGTCTGTAAAATGTTTTTCCATCATAAAGAACACAACCTTCTGCTCCTCTAGAAGCAGTTGCGAGTTCTGCTCCGCCATCAATCATCATCTGAAGATGTGCTTTTAATTCCTCTTCATTTCCGTCAAAAGAACAGAATGCATAATTTACATCCGGAAGTACTTTTTTGTAATACTCTTCTGTTGAATCATCTGAAAAGTCAAATGCAACTTTTACACCTGTCGCCTTAATCTTACCAAGCTCTGATTCTGTAAAACAATAATTACCTGAATGTACTACATCAAACTGCTTAATATAATCAAGATCAAAACGATCCAGGATATATGGTGTCTTTCCACGGATTCCTCCATCGTTCCAGTCAACAAATACTCTGTCTCCGTCTTTCAATGTAACTTTAGACCATCCATTCTCGCCATCGAGCTGTTTACATTTATACATTTCGATTCCGATTTCTTCAAGTACCTTGATCACATATTCTGCATTGTCATCATTTCCAAAATATCCCATGTATGCAGATTTCTCGACACCGAAACGCTTTGCATAAGCACACAGATTAACACAATTTCCGCCTGGATACATTGTCTTCAGATGCTCATACATATCAACTACATTATCACCAAAACCTAAAATTTTTACATTATGCTCTGCCATCGCTTTATTCCCTCCTGCTTTTGAAGGGAAAAGCCTTCTCCGGCTTTTCCTCTCATTGCTTTTTCTTAGTACTCTACAACACCCATGTATCTTCTCATATCAAGTGGATGTCTTCTCTTGTCCTGAAGTCCTGTACGGTAAGCAACGCTCATTGCATAGAACAGCATTGGACAGAAGTACTCATTAACACTTTCGTCAATTGCATCAATTCCAAGTTCTTTTGCATCGATCACTTCATATTTCTTTGCATATTTCTCAAGGAATGTAAGAGCTCTTTCATCCATTACTCTTGCAGCTCCTGTTCCCATCAGGAGGATATACAGATGATCTTCGTCTGTACACTCGAATGGTCCATGGAAATATTCTCCTGAATGCAGGTAGCAGCAATCCATCCACTGCATCTCCTGAAGAGAGCAGATGGAGAATCCATATGCCTGTGAATAAGATGCTCCTGATCCCATGATGTAAAGGAATGGCTCTTCAAAATATTTCTCAGCAAATACCCATGTACGGTTCTGTACTTTCTTTACAGCAGCACGCACGATTCCGTCTGCTTTTTCAAGTCCATCGAGAATAGCTTCATATTTTGTATAAGATGGCTCCTGCATTTTCATCAGCTCGTTCAGAATGCGCATTACAATTCCCTGTGGTCTGTCTTTCTCATTTGTAGAATCTTCCCAAGAATATACGATTGGGTTCATTTCTTCCTGTGCACAAATAGACTCCGGATTGTGTGTCATTGTAATAACAGCTGCGCCACACTCTTTTGCATACTTTGCTGCTGCTACAGTCTCTCCAGTATTTCCGCCGTGGGAACACAGAATTACAAGTGCTCCCTTTTTCAGGAATTTAGATGGAGAAACTACAAGTTCTTTTGCTGTAAGCCAATGTGAGTGCATTGTCTCAGACTCTGCATTAATAAAATAGTATCCCGGATACAGATCAACTAAAGATCCTCCACATGCTGTTAAAAATACGTCTTTGATTTCTCCCTGTTCTGCTACGATTGCTTTAATTAATTCTTCTGGTGTTCTCATTATTTAATCTCCTTTTCTTTTCATTCTTTTTTTAATTTATTTTTCACCCATTATTTGGACGAATACCTTTCTCATCTGCGGTCCATCAAAATCTACAAGATAAATATCCTGCGCTCCTCCACATACAATCTTGCCGTCCATCACTGGAAACATACAGGAATTACCGCATACAAGGCTCTTAAGATGCCCCTGAGAATTATTTCCTGTTGCACCATAAGATGGAAGGAAATGGGCATGTGCATAGTTTTCTTCTAATGGTGCCATCTTTTCAAGCATATCACTAATATCACTTTCTACACATTCCAATGCTTCATTCACAATAATGCCTGTTGTCGTATGTGCTGTGATTACGGCTACGATTCCGTTTTTAATCCCACTATTTTCTACCAGCTCATGAACTTCTTTTGTAATCAGAATATACTCTTCTGGTTTGTAACTCATCTTTCTAATGATTTCTAACTTTACCATATTACTCCACCATTCCCAAAAATCTTTCTGCGTTTTTTCCAAGAATATTTTCTTTAACACTATCTTTAATTGGCAGTTTTTCAATAGATCTTCTAATCTTGAATGCGCGAAATCTTGGTGTGTTTGATGCAAACATAATCTGTTTTGCGAATGCACGCTCAGACCAATGTTCTCCCATATCTGTACAAAATAATCTATAAATAGACTCTTCTGGTGAATCTAGATATAATACCGATGTATCTGTATATACATTGGGATATTTTAACATTAACATACACATTTCTCTAACCCATGGCCATGCAAAATGAGCCAAACAACATCTTAACTTTGGATATTTAATAAAAATCTCTTCAAATTCGAGTGGATGACTATATTTTGCAGGTGTATCTGGTTCCCAAGACATTCCTGCATGAAAAATAATTGGTTTGTTCATTTTTTCACACAATTCGTAAATTGGCTGAACTTTTTTATCCATAGGATAAAATTTTTGTTTTGAAGGATTTAACTTTAATCCCTTCAAATTCAATTTTTCAAAAGCATCTTTAAGAACTTCGATTGCATCTTCCCTATTAGGATCTACAGATGCAAACCCTATCAAACGTTCTGGTTGAAGTTCTACCAATCTTGAGATTTGTTCATTTGTGACAATGCAACCTCCTTCTGTTGTAGTTACATCTAAAGGAAGGAGCACTTCCTTATCAATCTTTCCATAATCCATCTCTGCAAATGCTTCTTCAAAATTCATTGGTCCTTGTTTCCAAACGCCAAATGTATCTTCTCTAAATATTAACTCTTTTTCATCCGCACAAATATCTTTATAAAAGATCGGATGAACATGCATATCAATTACCATTTTCATATCACCTTCTCATATTATTAATATGGTTCAAATTTAGCAACAACACCTGCAGAAATCTCAGCGCCTTTTTTCATACAATCTGAAATTGACAGGCCATTCATTATTCCATAGGTAAATCCTGCTATGTAACTATCTCCCGCTCCCACGGTATTTATCACATCTGTTTTTACAATTCCCATTTCATAAAAGTTTTTTCCATCATAAGATAAACTTCCCTTTTCTCCCATTGTTGCCGTAACTATTTGAGGTCCTACTGCCTTGATTTGCTTCATCCACTCTTTTAACTCTTCTATTGAAAAACCATCTGCTGAAAAAAACACATAGTCAACATTAGGAAAAATACTCATACAATCAAATTCAGGATCTTTTGTAAATGTTGAGAAATCCATAATAATTTTAACTCCACGATCATGCCATTTTTTCAAATATCCCAGCACTCCACCAAACAGATCTGTATGTAAATAGTCAAATGTTGATGCATATTCAAACTGTTTTTCCGTAATAGTATAATTCTCCATTACTCCAGAAATTTCTTTCAAATGAACGCGGTCTACTCCGTTTTTGAGTGCCATAATCATTCTACATGTATCACCATCTGTCTCTTCCAACTGTGAGACATCTATCCTCTCTTTTGATAGAACTTCTCTCATTTTCTTACCATACTCGTCTTTTCCGACTGCACTTACCACTGCAACTGAAATTCCTAGTCTAGACAAATGTACACCCCAATCAATTCCATTTCCGGTAGGATACCATCGATTGATATTCTCATAAACATCTACACAACTAAATCCAACTGCAACTGCCCTAGTCATAAATAAGACCTCCTTACATTCCTGCAGAAATTGCACAGAATACTAATGCGATAATTGTTAATACAACAAATACTTTCCAGATTGTCTTCCACCACTGGCTGAAAGAAATTCTACACACTGCAAGTCCTGCAACTGTTGTTCCTGCAACCGGACTCATCATGTTTGTCAGCTGATTTGCATACTGAAGTACTGTTACAGCTGCTTCTGGATTTGCTCCGTGAAGATCACATAATGAAGACATGATTGGCATTGTCAATGCTGCAAGTCCTGATGATGATGGAACAAGTAATGTTAATACTGACTGTACGATATACATAACAACTACAAACAATACGTTTCCTGTTCCTGCGAGCAGATTACTTAAAGAATTAAGAATTGTATCAATAATTTTTCCATCATTAGCTACAACCATGATTCCACTACAGAATCCAATTAAAATTGCTGCAAAAGCAATATCTTTCACACCTGCTACAAATTCTTCTGCAATCTCTGTCTCTCCAAGACCTCCAATAATTCCCATCAGAAGACCCATTCCAAGAAATACCATAGACAATTCGTTCATGTACCAACCGAATTTTACAAGGCCTGTAATAATTAACGCCATACCGGCAACAAAAACTACAAGTACTAATTTCTGACGAACTGTCAACTTTGTATTCCCTGCCTCTTGCGTGATCATTTCTTGTCTTTTGATGATATCATCTTTATATGTGATAGAACTCTGTGGATTCTTCTTTACTTTCATTGCACGAATTGTAGTAAAAGCAATGATAATCGCCATCATGATCACCCACTGAATCATACGAAATACAAGCTGCGGATTTCCTTGAATTCCTGCAATTCCCTGTGCAACAAGTACGCAGAATGGATTGATCGTTGAAGCAGCATATCCAACAGTAGCTGACATACATACAATCATAAATGTCGTCATTGAATCATATCCCATTGCAAACACAACTGGCATAACCAATAGATAGAATGGAACAAGTTCATCTGACATACCATATGTTGTACCACCTAAGCCGAAAAGTATCATCAAAATAGGAATCATCAAAAATTCTTTATCACCCAATTTATCAATTATACTGCGAATTCCCATATTTAATGCATTTGTTTTTGCCATAATCTGGAATACACCACCAATGATAAATACAAATGCAAGTACTTCAATTGCATTCTGGATTCCAAGCGCCGGTGCTGTAAGCACTGCCTGTATTCCCTGTCTTAGGTTTGTTCCATCTTCTGCGATTTTTGAAACTCCATGATAAGTTCCTGCAACAACTACTTCTCTTTCGCCTGTCGATGTTTCAACCATTGTTCTCTGGAATTCTCCACTTGGAATAATCCATGTCAAGACTGCTACAAGTACAATCAGTAAAAATATCAATGTATATGCATGAGGCATATGAAATCTTTTCTTCTTTTGTTCTCCCATAACTGTTTCCTCTCTCACCTTATTCGTTATAACTTATAAATAATTTTTCCATCTAAAATAGTAAGTATAACTTTTGCATCTTTTACTGTTTTCGGATTTTCTGTTGTTAAATCTCTATCAAAAATTGCAATATCTGCAATCTTTCCTTCTTCAAGCGTTCCTAGCTTATCTTCCATTTCAAGACTCTTCTGTCCACCAAGCGTCCATGCTTTCAATATTTCAGCCGCGCTTAATGTATTTTCTGTCTGAAATGGTTCTTCTTCTCCATCCATGTATCCTCCGCAAGAATAATAAATAGATTCCGGGACACTTGTAATCAAAAGAGGAAGGTCTGTTGCTCCGCAAAGATTGATTCCACTATCCTCCATCTTACGACGATTCCAATAATACTTGCCTCTTTCATTTCCAATTGTTCGCTCAATATTTTCTTTTAGGACATTCCCTGGGTCAAGTGACATAATCTGAAAATATAATTCTGCATTTACACCAATTTTCCCTAACTTCTCAAGATCTTCTGGTGATGTAAACTCCATGTCTGTGAGTGCCTGCTTATTTACTAACTTTCCATCGACTTTTTTACACTTGTCATAGATTTTTGCAATCTTTGCTACTGCTCCATCTCCCTGCGCATGTAAGGACCACCGGAACCCTTCTTTATCTGCTTCAAGAACATCCTGTTCAATCTCATTCCACGGGATATCAATACTGCACACAAAATCTTTCTTCTCGTACGGTTTTTTCAGTTCACCTTTGTAATCAGCAATTGTTCCATCTGTCATTCGATTAAATCCACTGAATCGAATTTTATCACCTTTAAACTTCTCTCGCATCCTCTTCGCATACTCAAGATTCATTGGTGCTCCAACCGGCTGAGACATAAAGAAAAATCTCAGATGAAGATCGTCCGAATTTTCAATCTCTTTCAGATAATCTGTAAATCCATAAAAGTCATCAAATCCCATTTCTTTTACTGAAGTTACGCCTCTACTATTGAGCATTACCGCATAATCTTTCAGTTCTTTCTCAATAAACTCACGGTCATTGAGATATTCCTTCATGATTCTGTAGTAACTTTCTGGATAACAGCTGTCTGAGGTAAACTGATACACTTCTTTTGCCTTTTCGTTCATAATACAGCTTCCTCGGTCTTCTGCAAAAAGAATGACCGGCTTATCCGGAAAAGTTTCCTCCAACATCTGCTCTCCATCTTTCTGTTTCCACTGCGTTGGCTTCCATCCATGTCCAAACAATACATTCTTTGGATGTTTCTCCTCTTCATACGCTTTTAAGGCTTTTTCACCTTCTTCATTTGTCTTTATCTCAGAGACATCTACTCCAAGATGAAAGACTGCATACCCA
>ERZ836829.1276-NODE-1276-length-16143-cov-6.687593_pt1 | contig 16143 bp, 16 predicted proteins | sample MGYA00519574_ERZ836829 | MGnify/ENA primary metagenome ERZ836829 (study PRJEB31850, sample SAMEA3708808) | human gut metagenome | biome: human gut; feature: human-associated habitat; material: faeces | place: China | collected 2014 ... | reverse complement strand
AAATAATTAAAGTTGTAACCGGTGTAAGACGCTGTGGTAAATCAACATTATTCGATATATATCAAGATTATCTGTTAAATAACAATGTATCTTCCGATCAGATTATCGCTATTAATTTTGAAGATCTTGATTTTGAAGATTTGTGTGATTATAAATCTTTATATAAATATATTAAACAACGTTTGCTCCCTGATAAAATGAATTATATATTTTTAGATGAAATTCAACATGTAGATAAATATCAAAAAGCTGTTGATAGCTTATTTTTACGCGAAAATTGTGATGTATATATCACGGGTTCCAATGCTTACTTTATGTCTGGAGAATTGGCTACTCTGTTGACTGGACGTTATGTTGAACTTTCAATGATGACTTTATCTTTTAAAGAATTTTGTGAAGGAATCAATAATCCTGATATTTCCCTTAACGAAAAGTTTAATCGTTATATGGCAACAGGATCTTTCCCTTATGTATTAAAATATAATTATAATGAAACAGAATCAAAAGAATATATGAATGGTATTTACAATACTATTTTATTGAACGATATTGTTAAACGTTTAAATATCGCCGATGTTAATATGCTCGAATCAATTACAAAATTTATGATGCATAATATTGGAAATCGTACCTCACCGAATAAAATTTCAAATACACTAATTTCAAATCAAAGAAAAGTTGATTCCAAAACTGTAGACCGCTATATCCGTGGACTTACCGACAGTCTTTTATTTTATGAAGCCCGGCGCTACAATATCAAAGGCAAACAGTTCTTAACCACCATGAATAAATACTATGTCTGCGATATTGCCATGCGGAACATGCTTGTCCGCAGCCAAGACAGTGATATTGGACATATTCTTGAGAATATCGTATTCCTTGAATTAAAAAGACGTTACAAAGAAGTTTATGTAGGACAGATTGGTCAAAATGGAGAAGTTGATTTTGTCGCAATCGAAAATGGAAATCCTATTTACTTCCAAGTATCCCAGACAACCTTAGACGAAGATGTTTTAAAAAGAGAACTGGCACCATTAAAACAGATTCATGATAACTATCCAAAATATCTTTTGACATTGGATGAAGTATTTGATGATATGAATTATGAGGGAATTGAAAAGAAAAATATATTGAAGTGGTTAATATCTTAATTTTTCAATAACAACCCAAAATCCCCATGACTCCAAATTTTCTTTGAAATCATTCATTCCATTGCCTGCTGCAAAGATTTTTTCTTCGTTTATTTTTAAAACTTTTAATAACTGCTTTGCTGCCACATGCTTTCCAGTATGCTTTGCCACAACCTCTGAAAAATGTCTGCTGGAATATTCATATCGGTACTTTTCCCAAAAATGCAGTTTTCGGCATTTTTCTAAATCTTCCTGGTCTTTTGCATTAAGATCCAGTTGAATCAGCTCTTTGTAAAACATATCTTTCTTACTCATTTATATACCTCTTTGTTATTCCTTATCTTTGTTTATTTCCTGAGTTTTTACGATACATTTTAAGCATTCTCCTCGTCCGATCGTCTGGGCAATTCCTTTGTCCAATTCATTTAATGCAATTAAGTATTCTTCTGGCGCTGGTGTTGCAAACAATAACAGTTTTCCACCTTTTCCAGTCAATTTAAATCCTGTTTCCATTGCTCTGACGTCTTTCGCCATAACGCATACTTTATCAAACTGATTCCATCCAAATTCTTCTTCAAGGATTTCTAATTCTTTTTCGATATCATCATCAGCAACTCTGACATCTAATGCTCCTTTTTCTTTCGCCACTTTCTGACGCCATGGAATCATTTCATATGCTACGATATCACTGACTCCATATGCTTTCAGGGATTCAATTAACATCAGCCCGATTGTTCCTGTACCGATAACTGCAATCTTATCAGATGGTTTTACATCTAATCTTTCAATTCCATGAAGTGCACATGCTAAAGGCTCGATCAGAGAAGCTTCTTCAAAACTTACATTGTCTGGAATCTTAATCGTATCTTTCTTTACATGCTCACTGCTTGCTTTCAGATACTGTGCAAATCCTCCTGGTTTATAATTTGTTTTCTTAAACTGTTTACATAACGTATAATGACCTTTTCGACATTGTTCACAGCTCATACATGCGATATGATGATGTACAAAAATTCTGTCTCCAACTTTGAAATCTTCAACGCCTTCTCCAACTTCATCTACATATCCAACTGCTTGGTGACCTAAAACGACTGGTGCTTTAGGTTTGTTATACCACTCCATCGTATCTGCAACGCAGATTCCGCAAGTGTCTGTCTTCATGATTAATTCACCTGCACCAGCCTCCGGCTTGGGAACTTCTTCCACTCTGACATCTGAATTTGTGTAATAAACTGCTGCCTTCATAAAACTCCTCCTTTATGCTGACTCTATAATGTCTTAAAATATTGCTGCTATCTTTGATAAAATCCATGTTAACCAGTTACCCATGGAAAGTCCTGTAATATCAACGGCTCCTTTTGGTAAAGAGAATCCTGCTTGAAGTGCCATTGTTGTCATTGCTGAACCAAATCCTGTACAGACATACATAACAATTGTCATGATCACGATTCCACAAATAATCGATCTGAATAAGTTACCTTTGCTGATACATGGCACCATTGCTACGAAATATGCTAAAGATGCCAGATCCGCAAATGGAAGCACTCTGTTCCCCGGAAGTAATACTGCCAGAACAAGTGTGATTGGAATTAAAATAATTCCTGCTGCGACTGTTGTTGGATGTCCGATCAGAATTGCTGAATCAAGCCCAACATAGAATTCTCGGTCTCCAAAATGTTTTTTCATAAATTTCTTTGCTGCATCAGAAACTACAGATAATGATTCCATAAATAATGCGATAAATTTTGGAATGATCATCATAACAGCTCCGATAGAAATCGCTGCATTTAATAATTTTGGAATGTCTTTCCAATATCCTGCTAATGCTCCAAGTACCAGTCCAAGCACAGTTCCAAGAACTAATGGACTTCCGAAAACGCCCCATTTTTCCTGAATATGTTTCTCATCCCAATTGATGTCTTTTACTACTGGAATTCGATCAAGTACCCAGTTTACTGCAACGATAATCGGAATACTTGTTACTACCCAAGGATGTGTGATTGATACACCTGGCAGAGAATAAAATTCTTGTACTCTTTTTGCCATTCTGTCTGCCATAAATAATCCATATGCTGCATGGATCGCTCCTGCTAATAATCCAAGTGCAAAACTTCCTGAAACAATATAAACAACGGATGCTCCAAGACTTGTCAGCGCTGAAGTGACTTTCGTAATTGCTGTTATCATATACTTCCTCCTCTGATTTTACATTTCGGATAACTCCTTAATCTTTGCTGCTAATTCTTCTAACAGTTCTTCATCTCCAACACCTGTTAATAATGGAGCTCCATTAAATACTGGAAGTCCTGATTCAAATGCAACCTGTGCTGTTGCAAGAATTACATCACATCCTGTTAATCTGTTTGGAAGATCCTGAACACTGCATGTCATGATCTCAATTGGAATATTTCTCATATCTATGTGTTAGAAGGAGAATTATCAAAAACAAGTTATTCTCTTGGCGGAAATCTGACACTGGAAAATATGCAACGCATCTCCCCTGATAAAATTTTCTTTTCTGCGCTTGGATTAAATAATCGTCAAAAACATGAAATAAGATGTGCAACAGAAATTCAGATGGCAACTTATAAGATCATCTGCAAGATGGAAGGAAAAAAGATTCTGTTAATAGACTCTTCAAAGATTGGAATCCGTGAAGCATTTCATGGAAACAGTATCAAGGATATTGATATGATGATCACCGACAGCAATATTAAAGCCGAAGATGCCAAAAGTCTTGCCGAAGATGTGAATTTAATTATTTGCTAATTTATCAAATGCAAAAAAGAACAGCTTGGAAATCTTGTTCTTTTCCAAGCTGTTCTTTTCTTCGCATTTTTTAATCGTTCTGCACTCTACATATGCTCTCTAAAATAATCATGAAAATACTGCATAACCTTTACCAACAGATCCTGTTCCTGCTCATTTAACGTATCAAGCAGTCTCTGGATCATCTGTTTATGAAATTCTCTATGATGATTGTATGCTTTTCTCCCTTTCTCAGAAAGTGATATATAAACAACCCTTCGGTCTCTCTCCCCACGTTTGCGGATCACATATCCTTTCTTCAAAAGATTACTGATAGCGGTTGTAAGTGTCCCAACCGTAATATTTAAATCTCTAGCAATCGTTGACATATTCTTAGGTTTCTTAATCCCGATCGCATCAATAATATGCAGATCTTTATTTGAAATATCCTTAAACTCATCCGTGATCACGGCTTTCTCTTCTTCATATGAAATTCCGTGGAATAAGTCTACCACCATATTATTTAAACGATCCTTATCCAATCAATCCACCTCCTAAAAACAACGATTTAAGAGTATTATACCTTTAATTGTTGGAATTTTCCACTTCTAAATTGTGTGCTTCACCGATTACTTTTGCTAATGCTTCTTTCGCCTGTGTTGGCAGTGCATTGTATCCACCATCTTCTACGTCTTTCTCGAAGACGAAGTTTAATCTGTCTGTCATTCTTGCTTTCAGTGTTTCAACATAGTTCATATCGCTGAAGTCTGAAACATATCCTTCCATTTCAAGCACTTCGATATCTGTAAATGGTCCCCACTGTTTGAATTCTCCAGTTCCTTCTACGACCTGCTCAATTGCGGAAATTGTTGTTGCAGGTTTGATATCTTTACCCATGAAATCTCCTGTGTTGATGATGTAGCAGTCTACATTTCTTTCTTTTACAAGTTTTCTAAATTTCTTGTAGTCATTTACAAGAGGATATGTTCTAAATGGGTTTGCGTATGGTTCTACAACCAGACGGTTTGGATCTACTCCAGGTGCCAGACGTTCCGCACTGCTTCGTTTTGTTGCAAGAGTTGCTCCCATAACGGATGCTAAAGAAGCTCCTTTGATCTTAACGATTGGTGGGATTGTTGGGTCTTTCATGATCCAGAAGATTGCATTAACTGGGTCATTGATCTTATCTACACGGTTTGGTGACCATAATTTGGATTTGATCGCACGGCCATTTCCGTTACGGATATCTTCTGTGACAAGAACGACTTTTCCTTCGCTGTCTCTTGTTGCAGAACAGTTCTGTGCTGTTAATAAGAATTTATTATCAGGGCATCCTGTTGGATAGTCCGCTGTCTTATCAAAATATGTTGGTTCCATTGCGATAGATGCACCTGTTTCTGTGTTAATGATAAATGCATCATCATGCAGAACCTGAATCTCTTCGTATTTGTTGTTATGTGTTGCATGTGTTAATGTGGATTTTCCTGATCCTGATAATCCGAAGAAAGATGCTACGAATTTCTCTCCATTATCTAATTTGAATTCTTTCTGTCCACCATGGCAGGAAGCATATCCGTTACGGTTTGCGATTGCCCATGCAATGGTTAATGTACCTTTCTTGTGTTCTCCAAAGTATTTCATACCAAGAAGTGCGGCACAGTTTGTATCTGTATTAAAGTATGTTAATCCTAATGGATGTTCTTCATGTGTCCACTGTGGATCTGAGAAGATATAGATATCTGTCTCATCTGCAATTGGCTGTGAGTTTTTGTACATTTCATTGTATTCAGGATTCATGTACTGGAAATTTAACATCCAGGAATATAAGATATTTTCTTCACCTTCTGGAATTAAAAGATGTGCTTTTACCATAAATTCAGGATCTAATCCGATATACACCTGTGCATGATACATTGTCGTCCATCTTGTATCATAGATTGCATCCATCAGTTTCAGATCCAGATCATTTGTATCTACACCAGGTTCGCTGGAAATTCTTCTTGCAGCTGCGCAGCGTCCAGTCACTGATCCATCGTTAAATAACAGAACTTTGGAACCTTCATCTAAACCAATTGCTTCGGGTTTATATACCGGCATATCTGTAACGATCGTTCCAGGAGAATTCTTTGCTAATTCATATGCCTGTTTTAAATCTGTTACCTCTACGACATTGTTTCCATAAAATGCTGCTTCGATAATGGATCTTGTTTTTGAAAATCCAGGCTTTCCTTTTCCGATTTCTTCATGTGTGTAATAAGCTTTTGTTGACATAAGTTACTCCTCCATTCATAGGTTGCTTTCGATGCGTCTTCTCAAAATGTCAAAACTACAAGGGCCTGCATCTAAAATCTCTGTGTGGTACGCTTTCAAGTTATATTGTTTTCCTGCCTTGTTCTTATAATCTGTCAAAAGCTCATGAAACTCCTGATAACCGATATAATAAGACAAATAATTTGCAGGATTCTCGATGATCATCTGAAATAATTCATCTGCCTGAGACTTCTCCATTCCAAATGATCTTAAATACGCCCTGACATCTTTCTTCTTCCATCCTTCATAATGAACTCCAAAATCAACTCTCGAACAAAGTGCCAGATTGTACTCGTACATCTCCATATTCATCTGCTGATAAATATCGCCATATCCTTCGGCATCCATCATACTGTAACTAAAACCTTCCACATACGTTGCATATCCTTCTGAATATCCAGGATAATCCAGCAGATAGCGCACGGGATCATCACCCTTTGCCGCATAATAGACATTCTGGTATAAATGTCCCGGATATCCTTCATGTGCCAAAGTCGGATACAACTCTGCAGTCTGTGACTTGTTAATGTAGATTACATTCTCCTTGTAAGAATCAACCGCTGGTACCATATAGAACGCCGGACTGGTATATTCTTCCATGGTTTTGTGCACATATTTTATTTTACAGCTGACTTTTGGTGCCTTTGGATAATATTTTACCATCTTTTGCCTTAGTTTGTTAAGTACCTTTTGTGAATTTTGCACAATTTTAATATTTTTTTTAGATTTTCTATATCTATTTATGATATTTGGATACTTTTTTTGTAGTTTTATGAGTTTTCGAAGACATTTTTCTATCGTTTGATCACTGATTTCTATCATTTCTTCGACTGTTTTTGCTGAACCCGTCTTTTGTGCAACCAATGCTTCATAATAATCTTTTCCATTTTTGTAATAATAAAGTCCATTTTTATTCTTTCCATTTCCCTTTAATGCCTGTAAATGAGAATATAACCTTTCATAAGCTGGAATTACTTCCATTTTCACTATTTTTTTATTCTCCCGGCAATATTGTTTCTTCGTGGCTGCATTTATGCCTTTTACCTCTGAAATTCTTAAATTAAATGTTGCAGCCAACATATTATCTTTTTGTGTTGTCACACTTTTGATCTGTTTTAAAGTCTCTTCCAATGACTCATCTGAAATAAATAAATTTCTTTTTACCTGCTCCTTGCTGTACTCGATCAACGAATCAAAATATGCATTCAGTCCTCTCAACAATTTAAAATAGCTTTTTATATTCTGCTCATTTTTTAATCTGTATTCACTCAATGTCAAAAGAATCTGCACCTGCTGCCCGGATGATTTTCCAAGTACCCTCTCATAGTAAGGATACATTGCAAGCTTTTCCTGCCGGCTCAGATAATCCATCAAAACTTCATATGTATTCTGCTGTTTTCTGGTTAATTCCTTTTTTCTAAACTTTTTTAATTTTTTAATTTCATCTGAAATTTTGTTTTTTTCATTCAATACATCTTCTTTTTTCATTTTCCCATAGAGACTTTTCGATTTCTTTAAGCCATATTTCTCTGGATTTTCTAATAAATAGTGCATTGTAATCTCATTTGCCGATGCATTTTCCTTAAAAAATGAAATCGTATATCGCTGGAACTTTTCCTGATCAGAATTGTCCTTATGATCTTCTTTTACAAAACTTAATACAGCCAGAAATATCAGACAAATCCCTATCACTATCAGTTTAACTCTGATCTTTTTTAAACTCCCTGCCAATTCCATTTCTACCTCCATATCACTACCTGTTAATATCTTATTTTTTAAAGAAAAGAAATAGACTATCCGCTAAAGATGTACTATAATTAAAAGGATAGAATCAAGAAATCGGAGGATCACTATGAGTAAGAAACCATATTATATTACGACTGCAATTACTTATACTTCCGGAAAACCTCATATCGGTAACACATATGAGATCATCCTGGCAGACAGTATTGCTCGATATAAAAGAATGGAAGGCTATGACGTATTTTTCCAGACAGGAACAGACGAACATGGTCAGAAAGTAGAATTAAAAGCAGAAGAAAAAGGCGTAACACCAAAAGAATTTGTTGATGATGTTGCCGGAGAGATTAAGAGAATCTGGGATCTTATGAATACTTCTTATGACCGTTTTATCAGAACAACTGATGAAGATCATGAAAAACAGGTTCAGAAGATCTTTAAGAAATTATATGAACAGGGAGATATCTACAAAGGTGAATATGAAGGTTTATACTGCACACCTTGTGAATCTTTCTTCACAGAAAGCCAGTTAGTCGATGGTAAATGTCCTGACTGCGGACGTCCAGTACAGCCTGCGAAAGAAGAAGCTTATTTCTTAAAATTAAGCAAATATGCAGACCGTCTGATCGAACACATCAATACACATCCTGAATTTATTCAGCCAGAATCCCGTAAGAATGAGATGATGAACAACTTCCTTCTTCCTGGACTTCAGGATCTGTGTGTTTCAAGAACATCATTTTCATGGGGAATCCCAGTTGACTTTGATGAAGGACACATCGTTTATGTATGGTTAGATGCATTGACAAACTATATCACAGGTATCGGTTATGACTGTGATGGAAACAGTTCAGACAAGTTTAACAAGTTCTGGCCTGCAGATCTTCACCTGATCGGTAAAGATATCATCCGTTTCCATACAATTTACTGGCCAATTATCCTGATGGCACTGGATCTTCCACTTCCTAAACAGGTATTTGGACATCCTTGGCTGCTTCAAGGTGATGGTAAGATGAGTAAATCTAAAGGTAACGTTTTATACGCAGATGATCTGGTTGACTTCTTCGGAGTTGACGCAGTGCGTTATTTTGTTCTTCATGAAATGCCTTTCGAACGTGACGGTGTAATCTCATGGGAATTGATGATCGAGCGTATGAACTCTGACCTTGCAAATATTCTTGGTAACCTTGTAAACCGTACGATTTCTATGTCCAACAAATATTTTGGCGGAATCGTAGAAGACAAGGGTGTTGTAGGAGATTATGATGATGATCTGAAAGCCGTTGTGACAGGTACAAGAGATAAAGTGGCTGAGAAGATGGCTGACCTTCGTGTTGCAGATGCAATGACTGAGATCTTTAACTTATTCCGTCGCTGCAACCGTTATATTGATGAGACTATGCCTTGGGTATTAGCAAAAGACGAAGCTTCAAAAGACCGTCTGGCTACTGTTTTATACAACCTTGTTGAAGGAATCACAATTGGTGCATCTTTATTATCACCATATATGCCTGAGACATCTGAGAAGATCTTTGCTCAGTTAAATACATCTATGGTCGAATTTGATAACCTTGCAACATTTGGAAACTACAAGAGTGGTACAAAAGTAACTGAAAAACCTCAGATCTTATTTGCAAGATTAGATGAGAAAGAAGTTTTGGAAAAAGCCAAAGTCTTAATGGAGAAACAGGCTGCTTCTGTCAAAGCTGCAAACGCTGCTGTAGAAGAAGATACTGTCATCGACATTGAACCAAAAGCTGAGATCACTTTTGATGATTTCACTAAGATGCAGTTCCAGGTTGGTGAGATCATTGCTTGTGAAGAAGTGAAGAAATCCAAGAAACTTCTCTGCTCTCAGGTTAAGATCGGAAGCCAGGTAAAACAGATTGTTTCTGGTATCAAAGCTTATTACAAACCAGAAGATATGGTCGGTAAGAAAGTTATGGTACTTGTGAACTTAAAACCAGCCAAATTAGCCGGAGTTTTATCTGAAGGAATGCTTCTTTGCGCAGAAAATGAAAAAGGTGAATTAGCCCTTGTGACACCTGAAAAAGATATGCCATCTGGTGCCGAAATCTGTTAATTATATTTATTTTTCAACTGATTCTTAAGTAAATAAATGAATTGACAACCAGATTTTGGTATGCTATGGTTTAGTTATAAAATGATTGAAAGACAATTAAGGAGGTTTACACATGAAAAGTACAGGCATTGTAAGAAGGCTTGACGAACTTGGAAGAATTACTTTACCGATCGAATTACGTCGTAACTTTGATGTGAACGAACGCGATCCTCTTGAAATATTTGTAGATGATGATAAGATTATTTTAAAAAAATATAATCCTGCAGATATTTTTACTGGAGAAGATATGGATGATCTGATCGACTACAAAGGAAAGAAAGTCTCAAGAAAATCTATTATTGAATTAGCCAAACTTGCAGGATTCGAAATTACTGAAGCATAATTTTCGAATACTTACAATAAAAACAAAGGTATGGGAATTTTGATATTTCCCATACCTTTTTATTTTTATTCTTCTTCCTCTTCCAGTAACTGCTGGTAAATCTCTCTCTTACCAACACCACGATCTTTTGCTACCAGTTTCATTGCTTCTTTCTTGGAATGTCCCTGATCCATATATCGTTTCATATGTTCTGACAATGGAATCTTTAAAAATTCTTCCTGGCTCTCTTCTTTTAATTCCTGAAAAGATTTTCCTTCGATGATCATCACGCATTCGCCTTTTGGAGCGTTTTCTTTGTGGTAGGCAAGGATTTCCCCAAGTGTTGATTTAAAAACGGATTCATGCTTCTTTGTGAGCTCTCTGCACAGTGTCATGGATCTGTCTCCCAGAACTTCATACAGTTCTTCTAACGTTCTTACAAGACGATGCGGTGCCTCATAAATAATAATAGATCTTGTCTCATTTTCCAGTGTATCAAGAATCTGTTTTCTCTCTTTTTTATCTGCTGGCAGAAATGCCTCAAAACAAAATCTTCTCGTTGGCTGTCCGGAAATGATCAGGGCATTGATCAATGCACATGCCCCCGGCAAGGCTGTCACCGTGATGCCTGCTTCATGGCACTGTCTTACCAGTTCTTCCCCTGGATCTGAAATTCCCGGTGTTCCCGCATCTGTGATCAGTGCTATATTCTTGCCTTCCTGTAACTGTTTTACAAGAACTTTTGCTTTTTCCACACGGTTATACTCATGATAACTTGTCATCTTTGTCTTAATCTCAAAATGATTTAATAACTTGATACTGTGCCTTGTATCTTCCGCTGCGATCAGATCGACTTCTTTTAATGTGTTGATCACACGAAATGTAATATCTTCTAGATTTCCAATCGGTGTTGCACATAAATATAATGTTCCACTCATGTTCATTCCTCCGGATTCATTCCATAAATCTTATAAATTTCTTCTGTATATTTTCCTGCTTTTTCATAGACGATCAATGGCGGCTCTACGGTCATTCTTGACTTTCCGCCTTTTACTGCTTCTAACAAAAATATATTGGGTTCTTTATCGATATATGGATGCACAAAACGGATTCTCTTTGGTTCTAATCCATCTTTGGACAGCTGGCATAAAATCTCTGATAAACGAAATGTTCTGTGTACCAGAAACAGTTTTCCTTTATTCTTTAAAAGCTTTTTGGCTGCTGCCGTAATATCCGCAAATGTGCATAAAATCTCATGTCTTGCGATTGCTTTTGTCTCCGATGGATTCTTAAGTCCATGCTGTCCAATCATATATGGCGGATTCGATGTGATCGTATCAAAACTGTCATGTGAAAAAATCGCAGAAGCTTCTTTGATATCACCCTCCACGATCTCTATCTTATCTTCCAAATGATTTAATTTGACACTTCTTGCCGCCATTTCGGCCATCTCAGGCTGTATCTCAAGCCCTGTAAGATGAGAAGCCTTGCTCTTTGCTTCCATCAAAATTGGGAGGATTCCAGTCCCCGTACCGAGGTCTAGAACTCTCCCACCATTCTTAACTTGTGCAAAATCTGATAAAAGAACCGCATCCATTCCAAAACAAAATCCCTGTTCCTTCTGGATGATCTGATAACCATTGATCCCAAGATCATCAATTCTTTCTCTTTCCATGTCCTTTATTACATCCTTGATTCTTATTATTGCATCCTTTGTTGCAGCCCTGACATCCCTGTGGTTTCTTCCTTCTCATCAGAAGATCGTCAATCTTATATTCCTGGATTTCTTTATCTCCATTCTCATCTTCAACGATCAGTTTTACTTTCTGACGAAGGACATCCACTCTCTGAACTTCTCCAAATACGCCGTCTTTTGTCTTTAATTTCTCACCGACATTTGGAAGCTTGCTGTTTAAATATTCATAAGTTTCCTGTTCATTCTTAAGACAGCACATCAGTCTTCCGCATACTCCTGAAATCTTTGTTGGATTCAGTGACAGATTCTGTTCTTTTGCCATCTTGATCGAAACAGGTGCAAACTCTGATAAAAATGTATTACAGCATAACTTTCTTCCGCAGATTCCCATTCCTCCAAGCATCTTGGCTTCATCTCTGACACCGATCTGTCTTAGTTCGATTCTTGTTCTAAATACTGCTGCCAGATCCTTTACAAGCTCACGGAAATCAACTCGTCCGTCCGCTGTAAAATAAAACAATACTTTGTTATTATCAAATGTATATTCTGTTGATACAAGCTTCATATCAAGCTTATGCTCCTTGATCTTATCAAGGCAGATCTTATATGCTTCTTTTTCTTTCTCTCTATTCTTCGCTGCTCTCTCTTCGTCTTCTTTGGTTGCGATTCTCAAAACAGGTTTTAACTCATCTCCGATGCATTTTTCCTTTACCTGTCTTCTCTCAGAAACGACAGATCCAAATTCAATTCCTCTGGCAGTTTCCACGATCACGTGGTCTCCCGATTTTACCTGAAATTCTTTTGGATCAAAGAAATATATCTTTCCTGCAGTACGAAATCGCACTCCAATTACTTCTACCATACTTTACCATTCTCCTTTATCGTCACAAGCAGCATTTCAATTGCCACTTCAAAATTAACATTCGCGATTAGTCGCCTTCTAGCCTTCTCTACTTCATCAAGAATATGACTGATTCCTTCAAATGAAATATAAATCTCCTGATCTTTTAACTGACGGTATTTGTCTTTAAATACAAGCTGATTTAAAGATCCTGTTGTCTTAAGGATCAGCATATCACGATACCATACCATAATGATATCAAGGAAATCATAGATCTCATTCTTATATTTTGTCAGACTCTTAGCATAAGATACAACCTCATAAATCTCCATACTCTTCATATGAGTGATCACATTCATTGTATCATTTAACATATCTTTAAATTCTTCTGTATCCAGTACATGCAATGCACGTCCAATATTACCAAGGGAAAATGCTGCCGCAAATGCGATATCTGCATGACTTGCCCCTGTATTGGCTTTCAGATAGTCTTCAATTTCACTTTCTCTGACACTTCCTAATGTCATGGACACACATCTTGAAAGAATCGTATCTAACAGTCTGTCTTTATTATTGGTTAATAATAAGATCACAGCATATGCAGGTGGTTCTTCTAATGTCTTTAATAAAGCATTCTGCGCTCCTGCATTCATACGATCTGCATCATCAATAATGTAAATCTTATAATCTCCGCTGTAAGGTTTGATATCGATTGTTTCATTGATTCCTTTTCGAATGTCATCAACACGGATTTCATACTTTTCATGAGTAATATAAATGACATCTGGATGATTTAACGAATCTACCTGCTTACATGCTGCACATTCCCCGCATCCATCCTTATGTTCACACAAAAGTGCTTTTGCAACTGCTTTTGCGATCATCATCTTTCCGCTTCCATCTTCACCACTTAATAAATAGGCGTGGGAAACTTTTCCCGTCTTGATTGCTTCTTCAAAATGAGAAATTATTTTTTTATGTCCTATAATTGCATCAAAACTCTTCATACTACATCACCCTTTACCATGGAATTTTTTGTTGACCTGTGAAACGATCTGCTGATGAATCTCTTCGATTGGCAGACTTCCGTCAACAGTATAGATTCTATCAGGATGCAGGCTTGCAAGCTGTCTGTATCCTTCAACAACCTTCTTGTGAAAATCAATTGTCTCGCTTTCCATTCGATCAAGTTCTGCCTGCTTTTTCTTTCTTGAAATACCGGCTTCTGCATCCAGATCGATCATAATCGTCAGATCCGGCATTGTATCTCCGATCGCGAACTGATTCACTTCATAAACAAGATCAATTCCCATTCCTCTGGCAATTCCCTGATAGACTGCGGAAGATTCCACGAATCGGTCGCAGATTACAATCTTCCCATCTTCTAATGCCGGACGAATGACTTCTTCGATCAATTGAGCTCTGGCAGCTGCATAAAGCAGTAATTCCGTCATATGCCCCATCTCAGTGAACTCTTTATTAAGGATCACATTCCTTACAGCTTCACTGATCGGTGTACCGCCAGGTTCTCTACATACTATTATATCATAACCTTTGTCAGATAAGTAGTCTCTTAGTAATTCAATTTGTGTTGTTTTTCCAGCTCCATCTGGTCCTTCAACTGTCAAAAATAGTCCCATATTTTATATCCTCTCATCTATTATATAAATTTTATGATCATTAAGTCCTATCACTTTCATATCATATTGCTCATACTGTCTGATCTTATGAATCGCATGATCATCGATCACTTCTCCAGGTGCAATAAGTGGAATTCCTGGTGGATACAAAAAAATAAATTCTGCCGCAATCTTATCTTTTGCCTCTTCATAATTAATCTGTATTCTAGCTCTCCTTGCAGCTTCTTCCGGTTTTAATACCTTTTTATTCTGATGGAAATCATTTTCCTCAAGGAAATACTCTGTATTCTTTTTCGTGATCTCACGATCAATCTCTTTTAATGCCTGATACAATCTGTCATATCCTTCTTGTGTATCACACACACTTGTCATTGCGATCACATAATAAAGTTCTGACATTTCCATCTCTAAATGATATCTGTCTCTTAAAATCTCAAATAATTCTTCTCCAGATATCGTCGTATCTTTTACCGAAAATACGAGTTTTCCAATGTCATCTGTTGGTACCAGCCTGATATGTTGTAATTCTTTTAGTTTATCACGAAGTATCCACAATCTCTCGCAATATTGTTGAAAATATCCACGATTTTCATTGCAAATGTGGATACATTGTTCGATTGAAGCCATCAACACATAAGATGGGCTGCTGCTCTGAAATATTGACAATTTCTTTTGCATCAATTCTTTTGTCACACAATCTGTACACAAATGCAGCAATCCTGTTTGCGTAAATGCCGGCAATGTCTTATGCAGACTTTGGATTACAATATCCGCTCCGCTATTTGCCGCACTTTGTGGAAATGCCTCATGATAAATAAAATGAGCTCCATGTGCTTCATCCACGATCAATGGTATATTGTTTCGATGCAGAACCTCAGATATCCCTTTGATATCTGATATTCTTCCTTCATACGTTGGTGAAACAAGCACCGCTGCCTTAATTGATGTTTCTTGTGTTATGATATTTTCTACCTGTTCCTTTGTAATGCCTTTGCAGATTCCATATTCATCAATCTCCGGATAAATGTATACTGGATCAAGTCCCATCAGTTCTATCGCATGATAAACTGACTTATGGCAGTTTCTTGCAACCAGTATCTTATCTCCAATATGACACAACACAGCAATTGCAGCCAAATTCCCTGCCGTGCTGCTGTTTACCAGAAGATAACTTTCTTTTGTTCCATAAATCTGTTTTAAATCATCCATCAATTCCCGAATCATTTCTTCTGGATGATGAAGATCATCAAATCCTGTAATCTCTGTGATGTCAATCTTTGCAATTGCATCTAATAATGGATCGATCTTTAAATTTCTCTTATGTCCTGGCATGTGAAAAGGATAATCTTCTTTGTATTGCAGTTGTTTCAACTTGTTATAAATTGATGTCATTTTTTATCCCTTTGTAAACATATTTTTTCATTTTTATTATATCATACTTAATTCTCATTGAATAGGAATTAAAAAAAAGAGTCAACTTTCGATTTTCTCATTCTTTCTGAAAGTTAACTCTTTGAATTCCTCTATAAAATAAAAAAGATGCCCAGAGCCGGAATCGAACCAGCGACACGAGGATTTTCAGTCCTCTGCTCTA
>ERZ836829.1273-NODE-1273-length-16170-cov-9.161030_pt1 | contig 16170 bp, 19 predicted proteins | sample MGYA00519574_ERZ836829 | MGnify/ENA primary metagenome ERZ836829 (study PRJEB31850, sample SAMEA3708808) | human gut metagenome | biome: human gut; feature: human-associated habitat; material: faeces | place: China | collected 2014 ... | reverse complement strand
AGAGTAAACTCCACCGCCCTTTGGAGAAGTGGAATTTAAATTTTCATTTTAGGATCAGGAGACGATTGGCAAACTGAGTATCAACAAATAGCCATCCTGTGGTATAATAGGAGTGGCTATTTGTGATCTATGCGCTTAAGGAAATCACAATGGACAATAAAAATAACAAGGAAAATGTAAATCAGAGCGTAATGCCTGTATTTTGGGATGAAAATGACGGGAAATGGCATTTTACGGAAAAGTGCCTGAACCCAGAGTTTCAGATTACATACGTCACAAACCCACATACGTTTGAAACGCCGGATGAGGCGATGCAGGCTTATCTGGAAGCGTCGCAGAAATTTTCTGAGAAGATGGACCAGATGAAGATGCAGGAAGCAAAAATTCCGACTTTTGCGGAAGAATTAAAAATCTGGTATCATAACGTATTCCTGCTTACAGCGAGCAATTCTTATAGCATTTGTATGGGATATGTGCTGTACCATTTTCTGCTTCCGAACCTTGGTAAAATTGGAGAAAAACCGTTAAACAAAGTAACCTGGATGGATATCGATAAGTTAATTGCCATGACAAGCGATATCTGCTGCACTGCACAGGCACAGACATACAAGTTCTTCCGAATCTTTTACAATGACATGCGGCTTACAGAGCGTATCCTGGAAAATCCAATGGAGAACGTTACTCCACGGAAATTTCAGCAGCCGTTAAAAAACTTTGTGGTTTACACAGAAGATGAGGTAAAAAAACTGTTATGCGCAAGCTGGAAGACCATCCATTTTCTCGAAATCTGTCTGATGCTGCACGGGCTGCGGTATGGAGAAATCCGGGGACTCCGTTTTACAGATTTTAATAAGAGAGAGCGGACGGTAACAGTCCGAAGGCAGGCTGTACGCTTCTCAGATGTCGATTACGCAGGTAAAAAAATGCGTATTTCCAGAACGGGAATCGAAATAAAAGCAACGAAAACCGAAGAAAGTGACCGGGTTTTACGGATGCCGGAAATTATCTTTTCCTTAGCAGAAGAACGCAGAGACTGGCTGGAACTCAGAAAAGAAATCAGAAAAAAGAATAAGAAAGAATGGTCGGATGAGTATGATGGCTATATCTGCATTGCAGATCGGGGAGAGATCAAGTCAGACGCCACTTTAAATGCCGCTTTAAAACGGATCTGTGCGGATGCCGGCATTCCAATCGTCACGACGCACAATCTGCGGCATATTGCGGCAACGATGATGTTTGAATATGGTACACGTAACCAGGACCATCCGGAAGAAATCCTGCTGCATGTTTCAGAATATCTTGGACATGCCAATATTGGAACTACATTTGATGTCTATACTGCTTATATGGAAGCGGAATCCAGAATCCGCAGTGAACTGGAACACCATATTGACCCAATTCTCTATGCAAAGAAAGAGAGGGGTGTTTTGGTATGAGTAAACAGATATCATTGAAATCCAGCATGCAGGATATTATCGCAAGAGGGCCTATTGTGGAGTGGAAGTTTCGCGATGGCGTAACACCGGATCATGAGAAATATGCGATCCGTTTCTCCCTTACGTTTTCTGACGGTACCGTTCTCCCAAAGCAGATAGGCGGCTTTGAGACGCAAAGAGACGCTCAGGACAAAAAGAACGAAATCATAGGACTACTGGCAAGAAAGGAATACATCGCAAGTCAGGTTCTGGCAGAAAATTTTTATGATTACTGGCTGAATGACTATATGGTAAAGGTACGGAAGATTAAATACGGCACCTTTGTGTGTTACCGGAACATCATACAAAATTATATTCTTTCCATAATAAAAGGGAAGACGATGGATGCAGTAACCAGTGATGACCTCTTAAAGATTCTGGATTCCATGACGTCAGGGCTTTTATCGCCGGCTTACGGAGTCTTTGGCTCTTCTTTCAAGTATGCAAAAAAACACGTTCTGATTAACAAAAATCCTGCTACAAGCGCAATTTCCATAAAGCGCAAGCAGGTATCCAAAAAAGAAGCGAATGAAAGAGCCGCAGCTGCGAATGAACAAGATGGCTGCGGTCACAAAAGCAAAAAACGAAAATACGCACTTACATCAGAGCAGGCAGGCCAGATGCTTTTGATAGCAAAAAACAAATACCCTGGTCTGTACCTCCCGCTCCTTATCGCCTGTACAACCGGATGCCGGATCAGCGAATTGATCGCTCTGCGTTATCGGGATGTGGATTATAATAAAAATGTGCTCCATGTTACTGCGCAGGCGGGACGGCCCATAGATATATCCGGGCTTGAAAAAGGCAGCAGGACAAAACAACGTCTCGACACAAAAAGCAGGAACGGAATTCGAGACCTCCCGGTGCCTGATTTTGTATTGGATGAAATAGCCGCAAGCTACAAAAGATGGACTCAGTCGCCGGAGGCAGAAGGGAAGGAGGCAGGCGAGGTAACAATCTGGCACCGGGCGGATGGCACTGCCTATAACCGCCGGTCCTATAAGGATGATTTCAATTCCTTGAAAAAACTTTACGGCCTCCCGGATGATTTTCACTGGCACGATCTGCGTCATGTATACGCAACATTGATGGTCCAGTACCAGGTCAATATCAAAGAACTGGCCGTCGTGCTCGGACATTCCAGCGGAATTTTCACGATGCAACATTATGTTGTTCCGAGTCAAAAAGTTTGTGAAGAGGTGCCGGAATTTGAGGAAATTTTCCTGAATGCCATGCCGGTAAAACTGGAAAATGATGAGATCGTTCTGAAGGAAACCCTGATTTTTGAGGTTCCTGGATTTGGCGAATATTCGGAAAACTTGATAAAAAGTTCGACGATAGGAGGCCGAAAAATCGCTTCCGGGAAAGAATCTATTGCGGAAACACGCGAAATACCGTATAATAATGCGGTCTGAACTGTACATTTAAAGTGGATTTATCCGTAAAATGATGGAAAATCCGAATTGTGCGTATTTCAGAAACAATTTTTTTTGTCGTAAGAGCGAAAAATATTATGTAAACTGTCCGTGATAGAAAAACACTTGACAAGAATTTGTGTTTTTACGCTTACGGAAAAGAACAGAGAAAAAGAACTAAAAAGAACCAAAAAACAGCGATGAATACATCGCAAAAAACGTGAGAAATGTAGGTAAAATAAGGCTTTATGAAAAAGTTAGCGTTAAGTGATGAAATTTTATTAACCGTTCAACAACCCGCCAGATACATCGGCGGGGAAGTGAACTGTGTCATGAAAGATCCGTCCCTTGTGGACATTCGGTTTGCCATGTGCTTTCCGGACGTGTATGACATCGGTATGTCCCATCTGGGAATCCAGATCCTTTATGATATGTTTAACAAGTACGAGGACGTGTACTGTGAGCGCGTATACTCCCCGTGGACGGATCTTGATAAGATCATGAGGGAGAAGCATATCCCATTATTTGCCCTTGAGTCCCAGGACCCGGTGAGAGCGTTTGATTTCCTTGGAATTACACTCCAGTATGAGATGTGTTATACCAATATCCTTCAGATCCTGGATCTTTCCGGGATCCCGCTCCATGCGGAGGAGAGAACCTGGGAGGATCCGATCGTCATCGGCGGCGGTCCGTGCGCATACAACCCGGAGCCGATCGCGGCATTCTTTGACATGTTCTATATCGGTGAGGGCGAAGTTTCCTACCGGAAGCTCCTGGATGTCTATAAGGAATCCAGAAAGAACGGGGATTCCAGACTGGAATTCTTAAAGAAAGCGGCCATGATCCCGGGAATCTACGTCCCGTCGTTATATGAGGTGACTTACAAAGAAAACGGAACGATCGAGAGCTTCCTTCCGAAGGAAGCCGGGATCCCGGAGAGGGTAGAAAAGCAGCTCGTTATGGAGATGACCGAGTCCGTTTACCCGGAAAAACCGCTGGTTCCGTTCATCAAGGCGACCCAGGACCGTGTTGTCCTGGAGATCATGCGCGGTTGTATCCGCGGCTGCCGTTTCTGCCAGGCCGGAATGATCTACCGTCCGGTCCGCGAGAAAAATGTGGAACATCTGAAAGAGCTGGCATATAAGATGTTAAAAAATACAGGACATGAGGAGATCTCATTAAGCTCCTTAAGCTCCAGTGATTACCGCAGCCTTGAGGAACTTGTTACCTTCCTGATCGACACATTCCACGGAAAGGGCGTGAATGTTTCCCTTCCGTCCCTGCGTATCGACGCCTTCTCCCTCGACGTTATGAGCAAGGTGCAGGATGTCAAGAAGAGCAGCCTTACCTTTGCGCCGGAGGCAGGCTCCCAGCGCCTCAGAAACGTCATCAATAAGGGCCTTACCGAGGAAGATATCCTGAACGGTTCTGCGCTGGCGTTCAAGGGCGGCTGGAACCGTGTAAAGCTCTATTTCATGCTCGGACTTCCGACGGAGACGGTCGAAGATATGGAAGGGATCGCCCTGCTCTCCGAGAAGATCGCGGAGAAGTATTACGAGATCCCGAAGGACCAGAGAAACGGAAAGGTGCAGGTCGTTGCAAGTACCTCCTTCTTTGTTCCGAAGCCATTTACCCCGTTCCAGTGGGCGCAGATGAGCACGAAGGAAGAATTCCTCGGAAAAGCGCGCGTCGTAAACCACAAGATGCATGAGATGTTAAACCACAAGAGCTTAAAGTACAACTGGCACGAGGCGGATGTGACCGTCCTTGAGGGCGTTCTGGCCCGCGGAGACAGGAAGGTTGCCGCTGTCATCGAGGAGGCTTACCGACAGGGTGCACTCTATGATGCGTGGTCTGAGACTTTTAAAAATGATGTCTGGATGAACGCATTTGAGACATGCGGCGTGGATATTGATTTCTACACGACGAGAGCGCGTTCCCTCGACGAAGTATTCCCATGGGATTTCATCGATACCGGTGTGACGAAGGAATTTTTAAAGAGAGAATGGATCAATGCGACGAAAGAGACCGTTACCCCGAACTGCCGGATGAGATGCTCGGGATGCGGCGTGAGAAGATTTGGGGGAGGTGTCTGTTATGAAGATCAGAATTAAGTTTTCCAAGCAGGGAGCGATGAAGTTCATCGGACATCTCGACACGATGCGGTATTTTCAGAAGGTGATGCGCCGCGCGGATGTGGATATCCGCTATTCGGAAGGTTTCTCCCCGCACCAGATCATGTCCTTTGCGGCTCCGCTCGGTGTCGGCCTCACGGGAAGCGGAGAGTACCTCGATATCGAAGTGTTGTCCACGGATTCCTCTGTGGAGATGGTAAAACGCTTAAATGAGACGATGGTCGAGGGCGTGGAGGTCTTAAGCTACCGTCTGCTCCCGGACAATGCGGAGAATGCGATGAGTATCGTCGCAGCCTGTGACTACACGATCGTCCTGAGGGATGATTACGAGAACGGACTCTCCATGACGGCGGAGGAGTTCTATACAGGAATCCTTGATTTCATCGAAAACGGGAACCTTAATATCGTGAAAAAGACGAAAAAGGGCGAGAAGGAAATGGACTTAAAGCCCCTGATCTACAAGGCACACCGCGCGGAGAACGGAGACGGATTGTTCCTCCAGTTATCTTCCGGAAGTGCTGCCAACGTAAAGCCGGAGCTCGTTCTTGATGCGTACTGCAAGTCCATCGGAAAAGAGTATCCACAGTTTGCATTCCGCATCAACCGTGAGGAAGTTTACGCGGATGCAGGAGACCATGATTTTGTGACTCTGGAATCCTTCGGGGAAGAAATTGGAGAAAAGATTGGATAAGCTGATCATTACGGCACTGCGCGGGAAGACCGCCGCAGTGCTTTTTGAAAATGGACGTGCCGTCCGGATCGATTTTGAGCCGGAGGCGGCGGAGGAAGAGACGGGGGTCATCTTCGTCGGAAAAGTAAAGAATATCGCAAAGAACATCAACGCGGCCTTCGTGGAGTACCGGCCGGGAGTCAACGGGTTTTACAGCTTGAAGGAGAACAGTTGCCCGCTGTATGCGGACGGGAAGCCGGATCATGGCCCGTTAAAAGCGGGGGATGAGATCCTTGTCCAGGTGGAGCGGTCCGCCGTGAAGACGAAGGACGCAGTCCTCACCTCGAATCTCACACTGACCGGGCAGACGGCGGTGCTCACTGCGGGGAAGAGTTCCCTCGGGATCTCCGCAAAGATCCGCGACAAGGAATGGCGGGAGGCGGCAAAACGCCGCTGGGAAGAGACTTCCCACGGAAACTGCGGTCTCGTCATCCGCACAAATGGGGAGACAGCCGGGCTCGACGCGGTGTTTGCAGAGTTTGAGTCGCTGTTTGAGCGTTACCGGGAGATCTGCAGGATAGCGGCGAGCCGGACATGCTGCAGCGTGCTGTACCGGCCGGAGAGCTTTGCAGTCCGCACGGTTCGGGATCTGAAGATTTCGGAAGGTCTTGAGGTTGTTACGGACCTGCCGGAAGTTTATAAGGAACTTCAGGATGCACTGGGAACGGCGGTTCTTCCGGATGCGATTTCCGGTGCATCTCCCAATGCGGCTGGCTCCGGAGAGCACGCCGCAGGGAGACCTGTGATCCGGTTTTATGAGGATGAATTTCCACTTATTGCGCTCTATCACCTGGAGACGATCCTGTCGCAGGCGCTCGCGAAGACGGTCTGGCTGAAATCCGGCGGAAATCTTGTGATCGAGCCGACGGAGGCGCTCACGGTGATCGACGTCAATACGGCAAAGAGTGTCTCAAAGAAAACTTCGGAGGAGACGTATCTGAAGACGAATCTGGAGGCGGCGGAGGCGATCGCTGTCCAGCTGAGACTCCGGAATCTCTCCGGGATCATCATCGTTGATTTTATCGACATGAAAGAGGAGGAGAGCCGGAAAGCGCTCCTGGCGGCGATGCGGCGGGCGGTTGCTGCCGATCCCGTAAAGACAGTCCTCGTGGACATGACGCCGTTAGGCCTTGTAGAGCTCACGAGAAAGAAGATCCGGCGGCCGCTGCATGAGCAGGTGCGGGTGTAGACAGAAAGAAGATAACAGTTGGTGAACGGAAAAAATCTTCACTCTGAATGAAAATATTCACTGGGAGAGCTGGATTTCAGATATGAAGAGAGAGCCCCCGGAGACAGAAAATAAAAATGTAAAAAATTGCAGAAAAAGTGATTGACAACAAGAAAAGTATTTGATATAGTTATGTAGTGTGCCGCACAGTGAGGTTTCCAAGGACTCCATAACGGAGGACACCATAACTGGCGAGTAATGATAATAGGAGGTGCAATATGTACGCGATTATTGCAACTGGCGGTAAGCAGTATAGAGTAGCCGAGGGCGACAGCATCAAGATCGAGAGAATCGACGCAGAGGTTGGTTCTGCAGTAACTTTTGATCAGGTTCTTGCTGTTAACAACGGAGAGCTTACAATCGGATGCCCGACCGTTGAGGGTGCAACAGTATCTGCAACAGTAGAGAAAGTTGGCAAGGGCAAAAAAGTTATCGTTTACAAGTATAAGCGCAAATCTGGCTACCATAAGAAAAATGGCCACAGACAGCTTTATACTCAGGTTAAGATTGAAAAGATCAATGCTTAATTAAGATTATGATTCAGGTAAATATCCTGCGTGACAGGGACGAAGTAGTAAAGGGAATCGAGATCAATGGCCATGCTGGCTATGCGGAGTACGGACAGGACGTTTTGTGTGCTGCTGTTTCTGCACTGGCTCTCAACATGGCAAACTCCGTTGAAAAATTTACGGACGACCACTTCGAAGGAAGTGTGGGGGAAGACGGCGGAAGCTTTTCTTTTTCCTTCCCGGATAAAATAAGTTCTGAGTCGCAGCTCCTCATGAAATCCCTGATCCTCGGACTCGAAAACATCCGGGATGAATATGGAGCAGAATATATCAAATTTCGATTCAGGGAGGTGTAACGATATGTTTAAGATGAACCTTCAGTTATTTGCTCATAAGAAAGGTGTTGGTTCCACAAAGAACGGACGTGATTCTGAGTCCAAACGCCTTGGAGCTAAGAGAGCAGACGGACAGTTCGTATTAGCTGGCAACATCCTTTACAGACAGCGCGGAACAAAGATCCATCCGGGTCTTAACGTAGGCATCGGCGGCGATGATACATTATTCGCAAAAGTTGACGGTGTTGTTAAGTTTGAGAGAAAGGGCAGAGACAAAAAACAGGTTTCTGTATATCCTCAGGCAATCAACGAATAATAACGAAGAGCTCCATACTGGATGGTATGGAGCTTTTTTAAGATTAGATGGCAATGTAACAGTGAGACTCGGGATTCATGGAAACAGGAAAGAAAGGTTTTGCTGTTACATTTTTTATAGGTAAAAGATTGTAACAATCCAGTAAGTCTGCGCACTTGCTGCGCTGACCGTAATAAGACACAGGCTTGAGGATACTGAGTAGTTACAAAAGATTTATTGAGAGGACGGTTTTCCATGTTTACAGACAGTGCAAAAGTATTTATCAGATCAGGAAACGGCGGAAACGGACATGTAAGCTTCCGGCGTGAACTGTATGTTCCGAATGGAGGACCTGACGGCGGTGACGGCGGAAGAGGCGGAGACATCATCTTCGAAGTGGATGATGGATTAAATACGCTCGTAGATTTCCGTCATGTAAGAAAATATGCGGCCGGAAATGGCGAGGAAGGCGGAAAACGCCGCTGCCACGGCGCTGACGGAAAGGACCTGATCGTCAAGGTCCCGGAAGGTACTGTCGTTAAGGACCTGGAAACCGGAAAAGTGATCACGGATATGTCCGGCGAAAATCGCCGTGAAGTGATCTTAAAGGGCGGAAAGGGCGGCCTTGGAAATATGCACTTCGCAACAGCGACGATGCAGGTTCCGAAATATGCCCAGCCGGGACAGCCGGGACAGGAACTCTGGGTACAGCTGGAGTTAAAGGTGATCGCGGATGTGGGACTTGTCGGATTCCCGAACGTCGGAAAATCCACCCTGTTATCCCGCGTTTCCAATGCGAGACCGAAGATCGCAAACTACCATTTCACGACCCTGAATCCGCACCTTGGCGTTGTAAATCTCGGTGACGGGAACAGCTTTGTAATGGCGGATATCCCGGGACTGATCGAGGGCGCATCCGAGGGAGCCGGTCTTGGACATGAGTTCCTTCGTCATATCGAGCGCACGAAAGTCCTGCTCCATGTGGTTGACGCGGCTTCCGTAGAGGGACGTGATCCGATCGCGGATGTTCATGCGATCATGGATGAGCTTTCCGCCTACAACCCGGAGCTTTTAAAGCTTCCGCAGGCGATCGCAGCCAACAAGCTGGATGCAGTTTATGATGAGGGCGCAGATCCGCTTGCAGATTTAAAGAAAGAGTTCGAGCCGATGGGGATCCCGGTATTCGGAATCTCCGCAGTCAGCGGCGAGGGCGTGAACGATCTTCTGTATTATCTCTATGACGTGATCAAAAATACAGACCGCACACCGAAGATCTTCGAGAAAGAGTTCGAGATCGAGTATGTCGGCGATCGTTCCCTTCCGTACACGGTCGAGAAGGATGAGGACGGTATTTACGTGGTCGAGGGACCGAGGATCGAGAAGATGCTCGGATACACGAATCTTGATTCCGAGAAAGGCTTTGACTTCTTCCAGAAATTCTTAAAGCAGTCCGGAATCCTTGCAGATCTTGAAAAAGCGGGGATCCAGGAGGGCGATACCGTCCGCATGTACGGACTCGTATTTGATTACTATAAATAATGCGCCGGAGCTTCCCGGGCGTTTCATGGGAACATCCAGGGAGCCGCGCTTTTCCATATATGAAAAGGAGTTATTATGACAAGCAAACAGCGTTCCTATTTAAAGGGACTTGCAATGACGATGGATGCCGTTTTACAGATCGGTAAATCCAGCCTCACACCGGAGATCACAAAATCCGTTGAGGAAGCATTAAACGCGAGAGAGCTGATCAAGATCCACGTTCTGAAGAACTGTGCGGATGACGGAAAAGACCTTGCACATATCCTTGCAGAGCGTACTCATTCTGAGGTTGTACAGGTGATCGGAAAGATGATCGTTCTGTACAAACCGGCGAAGGAAGAGAAAGACCGGAAGATCGTTCTTCCGTAATTGCCGCGGAAATACCTGTATTCCTGAATGTCCGCCTTGTGCCGGAAATTTGCGAAAGTGATCTCCGCACGGACTGCGGAACGGGAAGAACAGGAAAAACGATAATCCTGTCAGTAATGGAGGATCCTATGAGACGCGTTGGTATTCTTGGGGGAACATTTGACCCGGTCCATAACGGACACCTGCTCCTTGGAGAACAGGCTTACCGGGAGTATGGGCTGGATGAGATCTGGTTCATGCCGTCTCATGTTCCGCCGCACAAAAAAGATCATCATATCACAGACGGAGCGGCGCGCATCCGGATGCTGGAGCTTGCCACGGAATCCGTTCCGTATTTTTCGGTCTCCGATTTTGAGATGGGACGCGAAGGAAATACCTACACGGCGCAGACACTGGCGCTTTTGAAGGAAGCGTACCCGGATATCGAGGTCTATTTTATCATCGGGGCAGATTCCCTGTATCAGCTGGAATCCTGGTATCATCCCGAACAGGTGATGGCACAGGCGGTACTCCTGGTCTCCGGAAGGACATACGAGGACGGCGGTGTTTCCCTTGAAGATGAGGTTTCTTACCTCAATAAAAAATATGGGGCTGATATCCGGATCCTCCACAACCCGAAGATCGAGGAAGCGTCCGCGGATATCCGGAAACGGGCGGCGCTGGGGGAGGACCTCTCGAAAGACACGCCCGAAGCCGTTGCAAATTACATCAGGGAAACAGGATTGTACAGGAAATAGAGGCAGGTAAACTGCAAGGAGACAGTCCGGCTCCTGACTGTAATAAAACAGGTGAAAACGAAGGACCCGTGCGGGAGATATCCCGGCGGGGCAGATTCAGAAAGAAGATTCATTATGGATAGTCGGGTACCTGAAATCAGAAAACATTTAAAGAAAAAACTCGATGCGTACCGGTACGAGCACACGCTCGGCGTAGAATTTACCTGTCAGGCGCTTGCAATGCGGTATGGGTACGATCTTGATAAAGCCGATCTTGCGGGACTTCTGCATGATTCGGCAAAACGCTTTGAAAATCCGGTCATGCTTCAGAAATGTCTGGACCGCGGGATCCCGGTGACAGCCGAGGAAGAGCGCGACCCGTCCCTGCTCCATGCGAAACTCGGGGCGTGGATGTCTGAGAACAAATATGGAGTGGATGATCCGGAGATCTTAAGCGCGATCACCTGCCATACGACGGGAAAGCCGGGCATGAGTCTGCTCGACAAGATCCTCTATGTGGCGGATTATATTGAACCGAGACGGTCCAAGGCGGCAAATCTTCCTGAAATGCGGAAGCTTGCCTTTATTGACCTGGATCAGGCATGCTTTGAGATCATGGAGAGCATTCTCGAGTATCTGAAGAGCACCGGGTGCCAGATCGATCCGATGACGGAGGCGGCCTGCCAGGATATGCGCCGTGTCGTTTCAGAAAAACAGAAAGAGACAGCCGGCGCGGCCGGAGAGACCGATCAAGACAAGGAGGAACAATCAGTTGAATCAGTCAAAAGAAATGGTAAAGCTTGCAGTCGAGGCTTTGGAAGAGAAAAAAGGCGAAGATGTAAAAATTATCGACATTGAAGGCGTTTCCGTGATCGCGGATTACTTCGTTCTCGCGAGCGCTTCCAACGCAAACCAGACACAGGCATTAGTTGATAACGTGGAGGAGAAGCTCTTCAAGGCAGGTTACGAGTGCCGCCAGAAAGAAGGCAGCATGAGCTCTACATGGGTACTCATGGACTACGGCGATGTGATCGTACACGTATTCTCCAAGGAAGACCGTCTGTTCTATGATCTTGAGAGGATCTGGAGAGACGGAAAGATCGTGGAGTCGGTGGACGAGCTGTAGGAGAGATGTATATATACGAAAACAGGGATGACGGATTTAGATTGATCCGTACATCCCTGTTGTTTCTTATTCTGCATCATCCGGAAAACCGAAGATAAGAGAAAAATCCACCCGGTCGGAATCGGTCTGTTTATTGATGCTGATATGATCGGCGGCCGAGATGACCATATGCATTCTCTTTTCACGCGGCGTAATATCAATGCCGCACTGACTGCTGAAAGTTGCCGTGATGTCATGCCACGGGTCTTGCTGGATTTTCAGGGTGAGAAGGCAAGAGAAGTCCGCGACACATCCTGTGATGTCATGCCACGGGTCTTGCTGGATTTTCAGTCTGGAACCGGTGATCTCCGCAAAGTCTTTCAGAATCGGCAGGAAAGCGGCATCAAACACTGGGACATTACAAATGTATCCGATTTTGAAAATATGTTTGTAGGATACTGGTCTCATCCTGAATTCACAAAACGAGCAGGTACCTGGAACAACGGCACCTTCATTCCAACAATCTAAACTCACCAATTTACCCAAAGAAAAAGCACGAACCCAGCGTCCGTGCTTTTTCTTTACCTGAAAAAATGATGATTCACAGAATTTCAAAAATCTCCCTGCTCAGTCCTGCATTACATACGCGATTCAAGATTTTCAATCATATCCATCATTTCTTTCCTAAAATCTTCTTCTGTGCCTTTTTTCGCCTTTTCCAGTATGGATTTCAGAATCCGAGTTGTTTCCTGATACATGTGGTTGATTGCTTTGGTTTCTATCTTTTTCTCATAACTGAGATCACCGGTCAAAGAAAGAGAAAAACGTATTTCCGCAGGCTGGAGCGGGATCTGAAATACCAGCAAATTGGAAAGCAGCAGCTCCGGTTCAACGCCAAAGAGTTCCGCCATTCTTTTCACGTTATCCGAAATCAGTTCAGCATTGTCTTTTTGAAACTCTGTCCGTAAAGATTCCTCGATGCACGGGTTCTCCGTGATTTCATAGGGAGTACCGCCGATCTTTCTCATAAGCAAAATGCTTGGAAAGTTATCCGGGTATACCTTGCTGTGGAGTTTCTTCACATGATATTCATTCTTACAGATTTCCAGTAACCGAACCAAAGCGGCATATCCAATCCCCTGATGACGGAATCTTTCAAAAAGTTCCAGCCCAAATTCTTGAACTTCTTCGCCCAGTTTCAGAATGGAAGCAAATCCGCAGATCTGATCGCCCATAAGAACGGCATAATGAGCCTCGGTATCGGCAAACATGGCTTTCCACGATCGGTCGTTCGCTTCTTCGTCCTGCAGCATGCGCTTGTTTACCCATGTTTCATTTTCCAATTCGAAGTATGTCTCCTTATCCGAATCCAGAAGTTTTCTTAATTCAATGTTCATACCCATCATTTCCTTTGCGTGTTCGATCATTATGGGTCCATTCTATCATAATGCAGGTAAAAAGGACAGCAGGCGGAGTGCCGTAATTACACTCAACCTGCGTCTCCGAAGTGCCGCGTGGGATTCTATGTTTCTCTTATACACAAGTGTGTGATTGACGCAGTCCGTGCGGCGGCTTATACTGGAGACAGAATAAATTGAACGTACTGGGAGAATCATTTTATGGCAAAAACTATCATATACATTCACGGCAAAGGCGGTAATGCCGAAGAAGCCATTCATTATAAGCCGCTTTTTGGCAACTGTGATGTCATTGGTTTTGATTATGAATCGCAGACACCATGGGAGGCCAGGGAAGAATTTCCGAAATTCTTTGACACGGTCTGCCGGAATGCTCAGCCTGTGGAAATCATTGCCAACAGCATAGGAGCTTTCTTTTCCATGAACGCTTTAACGGACAAAAAAATCAGCAAAGCTTATTTTATTTCACCAGTCGTAGACATGAAAAAGCTGATTTCTGATATGATGCTGTGGGCCAATGTTACGGAAGAAGAGCTTAAGTGCAGGAAGAATATCCCGACAGCGTTCGGTGAAACACTTTCATGGGAATATCTTTGTTATGTAAAAGAACATCCTGTTGCGTGGAATGTTCCGACACACATTTTGTACGGGGATCGGGATAGCCTGACATCTTATGAAACCATTTCCTGTTTTGCAGACCAGATTGGTGCCACACTGACCGTCATGAAAGGCGGGGAACATTGGTTTCACACGGACAATCAGATGGCATTCCTTGATCAATGGATCAAAAAATATATCTGATCAGATTCAATAAAAACTTCGGCAAATGCGATTGAACTGGAAAACGAAGAATACGGAAGAAAATCTATTGTTCTGGAAGGAAAGGAGAAATTCATATGATGGAAAACTATGTTTATCCCGGACACTCATGAGATGTTTGATTTGTACGACACACTGGAAGAACTGATCTCCAAAGAAAGCCATGATATCGGGTTGGGGCTTGGTTCAAGAGTGGACGCGGATCCCGATTTGGAGTATCTGTTGGAGGTGCTGTTCACTCCGGTAGAAGCCCGCTGCTCATATCTGGATATCTGGGGAACCAAAAAGTATCCGGATATCATCACGGACATTAAGGATGGCAAATTTATGGATATGTCCATGGAAGAATTTGAGGAAAAGCGGAAGAAATGGGTAAAAGAGATCCGCGAGACCGCTCATCCGATGCTTCGTATTGTGAAAGCGATTAAGTATGGTCGTGAGGTCAATGATTGGGAAATCAAACTGCATCTGCAAAATCTGGTTTCCAGACAGAAAAATGTACTGGTTTATATGCAGGTGTGCCAGAATATGATCACTCACGGCTTCTCCCTTACTCAGAACGGCTGCATCTCATTTCAGGCAGAAGAAATTTCGCTCGGTATTCCCAAAATATAAAGCATTTGTACTTACGACAGGAGGCACGGATCATCACGGTCCGTGCTTCTTTTTTTGCCAAAACAAATCGTTTTCTTTCCATAATTCTTTCACAAAAAATAATGATGAAAGAGAGAAGATTACATGAATGCAATAACCATGCCGACATGTTTCCGGCCGTATCCTGGAGAACTGCTATACAGCTGGATTATACGGCTCTACAATTCAAACGGATACCCTACCGTTTATAAAATGTATTTAATGGTATGCCGTCATGTGTTTGGCACCATGAAAGGAGAGCGTAAAAATGATTTCATTAGGAGAACGATATCTTTTCCATGTGCATACGTTCCGCTGCGGACATGCAGAGATGGTATCCGATGAAGAATATATCAAAAAAGCGATTGGTCTTAGAGCAACTGATATCTGCTTTACGGATCACGCTCCATTCCCCGGTAATCCGTTTGGTGGACGGATGAAGTATGAGGAACTGCCGGAATACATATCCACTCTTAAAAATCTGAAGGAACAGTATCAGAGAAAAATCAAAATTCATATCGGACTGGAGATTGAGTATTTTTCCAGATATGATCAGAGTGGATATTATCAAGAACTTTCCAATAATCCGGATTTGGAAATTCGTTTGCTTGGACAGCATATGGCAGAAGACCCGAAAGACAGAGAGCATTATACGTTCGAATGGCTGAAAGAACGATTACAGGTTGACGAATACACAGTTCTTGGCGATGCGATGATCGCGGGAATGAAAACAGGCTGTTTCAAGATCGTTGCTCATCCGGATCGGATTTTCAGAAGACAGAAAATCTGGACTCCGGAAATGGAAGCAGTTGCTGTACGGGTGATTGATGCAGCTGTGAAATATGGATTGCCTCTGGAAAAGAATTGTTCCTCCATGCGACACAAACATCATTATTGGAAGGAGTTCTGGGAGATAGCCGAAGTGAACGGTGTGGAGACGGTTATCGGATTGGATACTCACAAATTAAAAAGGCTGGAACTGCCAGATTTCCAATAACGAGGTAATAGGGAGTTTACAGATTCCAAAAAGATATTTCAAACAAAGTAATAAATATGAATAGTCCGTTTTATTGGACAGCATTTGTGTTATGATAAGGGTACAAAGAAAAACAAATCAGCAATCTTTAAGGAGGGCGCCGGTATGAAGTGGAAGGATTTTAACGGTGATGGAAAAATTGATGCAACTGAAAGATTCTTATGGGATGAATTAATGTGTACCAGCAAAGAGGAACACGAGGCTCTTTTTGGAGATGCCGGAGATTTCGATGAAGATGATGACGACGAGGATGACATTGACTTCGATGATTGTGATATGGATGATGACTTCTAAATAGCAATATTATAGGAAACAATGGAAGAGGATGAATGCTCAGATCAGCTGACATTCATCCTTCTTTGAAATAGGGCTACCGCAATCCCACTGGCTTTAGACGGTGGGTTAAGGTAGCC
>ERZ836829.1269-NODE-1269-length-16206-cov-4.443378_pt1 | contig 16206 bp, 13 predicted proteins | sample MGYA00519574_ERZ836829 | MGnify/ENA primary metagenome ERZ836829 (study PRJEB31850, sample SAMEA3708808) | human gut metagenome | biome: human gut; feature: human-associated habitat; material: faeces | place: China | collected 2014 ... | reverse complement strand
CCAGCACAGGATCGCAGATATTCAGACAATCTGAAATAAACAGTGGCAAAATAGCTGTCGAAGACAGTAAAGGTGACAAAGCAAGTTCTAAATGCCATCACAACGACGCTTTTAACGTAGAAACGGGTATACGATTAGCCATTCAGCGATTGGCAGAGAAAGCACCGTTTGTTCCAAAGGGAGGACAGGAGTGTTGGGGAATAGGCATTACAACCTTGCAACCTCTTTGTATGACTTATAATAGTGCGTTTTATAGAGATATCATAAACATGGCTATTGGCAATTGCTCCCGGACAGATGAAGAAGTATCAGAACATCGTGGCGAAATCAGAAAACGATTTAATGAACTTATAGCGTATGCAAAAACATTAAATAGTTAAATAACCAGATTTGGTTATAGATATAGTTTTGCTTCACCGAAAGGGGGTTAAAATGACTAGAAAGCTAATGGCACTGTTAGTATTTGTCATGATGCTCTCCCCTATGTCTACACATGCTGAATGGCGTGAAATGAACGTCTCTGCATATTGTGACTATGGAATGACTGCATCTGGCGAATGGGTACATGAGGGAATTGTCGCATCAGACGATTTGCCCTTTGGGACAGTGGTCATCATCAACGGCAATCGTTATGTGGTAGCTGATAGATTTGGTGGCGGTTATTCTGACCGTATCGACATCTATATGCTGTCATATGACGATTGCATGTCGTTTGGTCGGCAATATCTGAATGTATACATAGAACGGTAATCCGTTCCACCTATTGCACTTCCTCTCTTTCTGTGATACGTTTGTATCAGATGGGAAACAGAGAGGAAGGTGATACGGTGATTTTTGATGAATGATGAAATGAGAAGACGAGAAAAAGGAAAAGGAACTATCACTAAAACGCCATCTGGCAAATTCAAGGGAGCTATTTATGTAACAAATAAAGATGGCGAAAGGAAACGTATAAGTAAGACTTATACCACACGCAAAGAGGTAGAAGCATGGTTTAATAAGGTAACATCAAGAGATTTAAAATACTTCTCCCCTACCACAGTCAATGAATATTGGGGACATTATCTTGATGTTAAAAAGAGTCAGTATCGTGAATCTACCTTAAATGGAGCTATTCACTTCTACAATAAGCATGTCAAAAATAACAGTTTAGGTAATATTAAATTTCCTGATTTGACACCTACTGTCATCAACAGATTCTTCTTAGGCCTTGCAAGCCATGGCTACTCAACTACAACTCTTTCAAGATGGCGTAAGAACTTCAAAGCAGTGCTTAATATGGCCGTATACGAAGGATATATGGAGTCAAATCCTATGGACTCACCTATAGCTCTCAAGAGTATTAAAGGGAGGACTCCTAAATCAATCCATCCGTTTACCAAAGAAGAAGTACATAAGCTACTCCTTGCCAGCAATTTGAAGAAGCTACCAGTCATATATCAAGCGTATATGTTAATCGCTTTTATGACAGGAGCAAGGCCACAAGAGATATTAGCCTTGAACCAATCTGACGTAACTGAAACGGCTATATCATTCAATAAATCCCTGGGATTTCAAGGGAAGCTACAGCAGTGTATGAAGACAGAATCAAGTGCAAGAATTGTACCTATCAATCCCAAATATGGACAAATTATATGTGGGTTGAAAAAGGCACTCCCTGATAGACTGTTTAAGTCATCAAAGAGTGCCAATGGTTATGTATGCATGGACAATGTGAATGTCCGTTTTAAAAAATACGTAAAAGCTATACTAGGCGATTTGAACGGCCATCACTTATATGATGTGCGTCACACCTATGCTTCCCTGCTTATTACTGTAGAAAGAGCAGACGCAAAGACCGTAAGCAAACTCATGGGACATAGCAACGTGGAGACCACTTTGAAGTACTATACTCACGTCTTTGATAACTCGTGTGACCTTGTGTTACACATTTAGTAAAAAAGTGCTAATTTAGGAGCTAATGAGTTATTTTTAATGTCCCATGAACCGCTTAACTAAGCCATCCGTTTAATACCTGTTTTCGGCAATGCTATTCCCTTGTTTCTTCTTTTTCGAACGATGTCCGATATTTTCAATGATGATGAAAAGCATGGGGATGATGAATACACCAAAAATCGTCGCAATAGACGTACCGAAGACGACAGTGACACCCATGGTGACACGGGAAGCCGCGCCGGCGCCGCTTGCCAGGGCCAGCGGCACAGAGCCGACGACGAAGGCCAGGGACGTCATGATAATCGGGCGGAGACGGATCTTTGCCGCTTCGATGGCAGCTGAAACAGGGTCCATACCACGATTATCGACACGCACCTTGGCGTATTCGATGATCAGGATGGCATTCTTGGCGGCCAGGCCGATAACGGCGAGAAGGCCAATCTGGAAGTAAATGTTGTTCTGCTGGCTCAGGATATAGGCAAAGAAGGATGCCCCAAAGAGACCAGCTGGTACGCTGAAGAGCACGGCAAATGGTACTTTCCAGCTTTCGTACAAGGCAGCCAGTACGAGGAAGACGAAGAGCAGAGCCAGGATGAAGACGTAAATCGTCTTGTTGCCGGCTTCAATTTCTTCACGGCTCATGCCGCTCCATTCGTACGTGTAGCCTTCGCCGAGCGTATCTGCAGCCACTTCCTGAAGCGCTTTCAGGGCGTCACCAGAGCTGGCGCCGGCACTCGGGCTGCCCTGGACCGTAATGGCCGGGTAGTCATTGAAACGGTTGATGATCGACGCCGAGCCGATTGGCTTTGGACGAACGAAGTTAGCCACCGAGACGAGGTCATTATTGGCATTGCGTACATAAATGTGGTTATTGGCATCCACGGTCTGGCGGAACTGCGGTGCTGCCTGGATGATAACCTTGAAGTTACGACCGAAGATAGTAAAGTCGTTGACCTGGTACGAGCCGTAGTACGACTGGAGGGTCGAGTACAGCGTGCTCAGGGTAACGCCTTGTTTGGCAACCTGGTCACGGTCGATGTCGAACTGGAAGCCCGGCGTATCGGCAGCGAAGGCCGTGTAGACTGAGCCGATTTCCGGACGCTGGCGGGCAGCGGCAATGAATTTCTGAGCCGTATCATTCAGCTCAGCCGTCGTGTGGCCACCGCGGTCTTCAATCTGGATGGTAAAGCCAGACGATGTGCCCATGCCGTCGATTGGCGGCGGGTTCATAGCCATGAGCTGTACCTGCGGCATCTGGGAGCCCACGCCCATAGTCTTACCGACGAGGGTATCGACGGAAAGATCCTTAGTCGTACGTTTGCTCCAGTCGTCGAAGCTGACGAAGGCCGTCATGCCGTTGGACTTAACGCCGCCGGCAAGAATACTAAAGCCTGTAACGTTCATGACATTGTTGACGCCAGGCTGCTGGCGGAGCCAATTGCTGATCTGCGTTGCCGCTTTTTGTGTTTCCGTCTGGGAAATCCCTTCCGGCAAGGTCGCGTTGACCATCATGAAGGCGTTATCTTCTGACGGCACGAAGCTCGTCGGCATAACGCGGAAGACGGCGCCTGTGAGAGCACAAAGAACGAGCAGGAAGGCTACGACCCATTTCAGGTGCAGTTGCAGGTGAGCCAGGCGTATGCCGTACCAGTCGATGAGGCGGTCAAAAGCCAGGTTGAACTTTTGGAAGAACTTGTAAATGCCCTTTGGATTTTCATTGGGCTTATGGACGTTCAAGAGGGATGCGCACATGGCCGGTGTCAGGGTCAGGGCGACGAAGGCCGAAATGATGACCGACACGGCAATGGTGAGGGCGAACTGTCGGTACAGGATACCGCTCATGCCGCTCAGGAAGGCTACCGGAACGAATACGGCCGAAAGAACGCAGGCAACACCGATAACCGGATTCTGTACGTTCTGCATGGCGATGATCGTCGCCTCTCGCGGACTCTTGGCGTTATATTTTATTTCGTATTCAACGGCTTCAATAACGACGATAGCATCATCGACGAGAAGGCCGATAGCCAAAACCATGGCGAACAAGGTCAGCGTGTTGATAGAAAAATCGAGGACCTTGAAGCAGGCAAAGGTACCTAAAAGGGATACAGGAACAGCAATCAATGGAATGAGTGTCGAACGGCCGCTCTGCAAGAAAAGATAAACGATGAAGGCAACGAGGAGCAAGGCTTCGATGAAGGTCTGAATAACTTCTTCAATAGAGGCCCGGACGAACTTCGTGCTATCGTAAACGACGACATAATCGAGGTCATTCGGGAAAGATTTCTTAGCATTTTCCAGGACCTTCATAGCGCCGGTGACACTCTGCATGGCGTTGGCATCAGCCGTCAGGCTGACCATGAAGCTGGCCGCGTTCTGGCCGTTCAAGTCACTGGAAATGTCATAGCTCTTCTTGCCCAGGTTGACATCGGCAATATCGCCGACACGGACCATGGAACCATCGCTGTTCCTGCGGATAATGATATTTTTAAACTGTTCTGCTGTCTGCAGACGGCCATCCGTACGCAGCGTATACTGGAAGGTCTGGTCGTTCGGCGTCGGCTGGGAGCCAATACTGCCGATAGCAGCCTGTGTATTCTGGGATTGAATAGCTGAGATGACATCCGTTGGCGTAACCTTGAGGATGCTCATCTTCATAGGATTGAGCCAAATACGCATAGCGTAGTCAGCGCCGAATTCCTGTACGTTCCCAATACCGGGGACGGATTTCAAGGCATCCATAAAGAACTGTGTTGCATAGTTCTTCATGAACGTGGCATCATACGTGCCATTTGGGGAAACGAGGGCGAAAACCATAGCCGTCGAACTGGTCGACTTTTCTACGGTAACGCCGGTCTGCGTAACTTCTGACGGCAGTGTAGACGTAATCTGGCTGACACGGTTCTGCGTGTTGACCATGTCCATGTCGTCATCCGTGCCGGTTTCGAATTGCGCCGTCATGGAGTAAACGCCGTTATCGTTACTGGAGCTGGACATGTTGACCAGGCCGTCGACGCCAATCATCTGGCGTTCGATAACACTGGCAACGGTCGTGCCCAAAACATCGGCATTAGCCCCAACGTACGTCGTATATACCCGAATCTGCGGCGGCGTTACGCTAGGATATTTTGCCACCGGCAAGGTTACCATCGACAAAGCCCCGAGAATAGAAATAACCAGGGCAATAACGACGGCAAAGATAGGCCGGTCTATAAAGAACTTAGATAACACGATGTAGCCTCCTCTATTTAGACGTCGTTGTTGCAGCAGTCGAATCCTTTTCGAGTTCGGCTTTCGTCAGCAAATTCTGATCGAGAGTTGCTCCTTTGGCTTTCTGATAGCCATCGACGATGATCGTATCGCCATCGTTGAGGCCGCTCGTAATGATCCAGAAGTTACCGACTTTCTGGCCCGGTGTGACTTCCTTCGTCTGGGCCTGGCCATTGCCGTCGATGACAGTAATGTAATATTTACCAAGTGTCTGCTGTACAGCCCGCTGCGGTACGGCTAAGGCGTTGCGCTGTACCTGCGTATCAGAAACGACCGTTGCATAGAGGCCCGGAATGAGGACATTATCGGGGTTGTCGAAGACAGCCTTGACGATAATGGAGCCGGACGTGCCGTCCATGCCGTGGTTGATCTGCGTGACGTGGCCTTCATAGGGATACATAGTGCCATCGCTCAAGCGCAGCATGAGGTGGCTGCCCCAGTTATTAGGCATATTGCCGGTCCCCTGTTTGGTCATCTGCAGATATTCTGCTTCACTGACGGAGAATTCTACATAAACCGGATTGGTCGAGGAAATGGTGACCAGTGCCGTCGAGCCGGCTGTAGCATAGGTGCCGATAGGAACATCGTCGACATTTAATTTACCTGAAAAAGGCGCATATACAATCGTATCGTCAACGTTATCCTGGGCTGCATCTACTTGTGCAGCGTTCGCTTCGAGAACGGCCTGCTGCTGCGCTGTAGCAGCTGCCTGGTCGGTTACGGTCTGCTGGGAAATAGCATCCTGGCTGGCCAATTCCTGGTAGCGGCGCAAATTGAGCTGCTGATTGGCCAGGTTGGCAGCGGCCTGAGCCTGCGTAGCCTTGGCCTGAGCCAAGGCTGCATCATATTGGCGGCTGTCCAAACGAAACAGGGCCTGTCCCTGTGATACGTTCTGCCCGCCTTGTACATATTTTTCTACGACACGGCCGGAAATCTTTGGCTGTACAGGCACCTTTTCCGTAGCCGTTACGGTACCGCTGTATTCAGCAGCTACGGGCATATCTTCTGCCTGTACCTTATACGTGTTAACCTTTACGGCTGCCTTTTGTGCCCCCTCTTGTGAGCCACAGCCGGCCAATAAGGCAACCACCGTCAGTAAGGCGATGCCTAATGTCCCTAATTTACGTTTCTGTATCATGCAATACTAGCCCCCTGTCTTTTTTTATTCCATAAAGAATGATACGGATGCATTTTTCCATATATTCCGGGTAAGAGAAATCATCCTTCGTCTGTTCCACATAATCTAAGACGCCATCGGATGCGCTGCGCAGTATATGCATGAGCAGCTGCTGATCGAATTCCCGGAACTCTTCACTGGTCTGGGCTTCTTGAAAGAGCCGTTCCAAAAGGCTCCAGTCCCGCTGGGAGTATTCATCCAGGCCGGCACAAATCTCAGGCATTTTGGTAAAAATCTGATTGGCCCTGCGCATGGAAAATACACCTGTCGTACGCGTGCGGATTTTGAAAAAACCGACGAGCTTTTCTTCTGCCGAAAGGCTTGGATCCTGCAATAGTTCCAAATGCCGGTCATAAATGGCGTCCATCATGGATATCAGTGCTTCCTTGATGATTTCTTGTTTTGATGAAAAATATTCGTATAATGTCCTCTTGCTGATACACATCTTGCGGGCCAGGTCGTCCATATGGAAATCAGGCCCTTGTACTTCAATTTCATCGAGTGTCGCGTTCAGAATATCCTGTCGTATATCCTGACGCGACCGCTTGCGCATGGTACAGCGCGTCTCCTGTTGTTCTGACACGGTTTGTCGTTTCTCGTCTACTAATTCATTACTCATAGCATCACCTGATCTTCATCCCCTATATTAAAACTAGAATCGAAAACTCAGTACCAGTTTATAGTTTAATATACCAGGCGTCATTAGTCAATGCAAATAGGGCTTTGACAACAAAATTCGTGACGGGAAACACTGTTTATCGTTTCAGTAAATCTTCTGCCAGTTTTTTCAGGGGCAGGATTTTTAAGAGCACAGCGGCGCAAATGGAGCCGATGAACGTATTGGGCAGGAAAGCTACGATAAAAAACCACAAAGCAACGGCCTTGGAATCGAGGATGAAGGCTGCCAGCGGATAAGCGATGAGGCCGCCTAAGACACCTGTGCCGATGATTTCACCAACGACGGCACCCCAAATGGAGCCGGTCTTTTTATAGAGGATCCCCGAAAGGCAGGCACCGATCATGCTGCCCGGATAGGCCAGGATCGTACCGACGCCCATGGCTATACGGATAGACGAAATACAAAAGGCGCCGGCCGTCGAATAACGCCAGCCCAAGAGCACAGCCAGGAGCACGTTGATCAAGTGCTGCAAGGGAAAGACGCGGGCGCCGCCGAACGGAAAGGAAACGAACGGTGCCAAGAGGACGCCAAGAGCGATAAAAAGAGCTGTTAAGGTGAGTTTTTTTAATTGAATTGCCTGATCATTCATAGCTATGCCAAACCTTTCCCAAGCTGGCATACATGTCAGCCTGCAAACTATATAACGAATCGAATAATTGCTGATGAAAGGTGCCCGGTCCCTGGCTCTTCCTGGCCGCCTGTTCACCGGCCAGGCCCATAGAAAGGACACCGCCCACGGCCGCTACAAAAGGCGACGTTACGGCTGCAAAGGACGCGATAAGCGACGTAGTCATACAGCCTGTGCCGGTCACGTAGGTCAGCATGGGCGTGCCATTTGCCAGAAGGAGGGACTGGGTCCCATCGGACATAGCGTCGACGGCGCCGGTAATGACGACAGTCGTCCCCAGGGCCTGGGCCATTTGGGTAATCAGGGCTGCCGTGACCTGGCCTTTGGCGTGGTTATCTACGCCGGGATTGATGCCGCTCCGTCCCTGGACGAGGCAGGTTATTTCGCTAAGGTTGCCACGAATGACACTGACCGGGATTTCCTGCAAGAGCTCCCGTGCCGCTGCCGTACGGTACGCCGTGCCGCCGGCACCGACAGGGTCGAGGACAACCGGCACGCCTGCCTTAGCGGCAGCCTTGCCGGCGCGCAGCATGGACGTCAGCGTCCACGGCTGGAGGGTACCTAAGTTGAGCACCAGAGCCTGTGCGGCCCGGGCCATATCTTCTACTTCTTCCGGAGCCCAGGTCATGGTCGGTGACGCGCCAATGGCCAAGGTGGCATTGGCACAATCGTTGACCGTTACGACATTTGTAATTTGATGAATAAGAGGCCGCCGGGCCCGCAGTGTGGTGAGAGCCTGTCCGGCTGCGTGTAATACATCCATAGGTGCGGCTCCTTTACACGTGTATTTTCATAATGATTTTGCGCACACCTGCACCCGTACCGTCCGGTGCACAGAGCGTGCGATGGCCGTCGGCCGGCGAAAAGATAGCAAAGGTGCCGGGCGTCATATGAATGACTGCATCCTTTTCCGGCGAACCGTCGTAAAACCAAAGATCCTTTTCCGGCTGGGACGACTGGACCTGGCCTGCGTCAAAAAGTGGCTGCCAGCCAATGTCTTCGGCCCCTTCCAGGAGAAACTGGATATCCACATACTGCCGGTGTGCTTCGATAGGCCGGTCCGCAGCCGGCGCTGTCTGTGATTCATCGACGTTAAAATAATGGGGACCGGTCAGGTCATGACGGCCGGTGGTCAAAATTTCCGGCGGCAGCAGGGCCAGTTCGGCCAGCTTTTCAACCCACGGCTGTAAGAACGACGGCACCATAGCCGTGTCTTCTTTCCACTGTTGAATATTGCCTACATACATATAAATCCTTCTTTCCTATACTGATAAAACTGATTTCGACTTTTACAATCTATGTTATAATATATATATGTTATATATTATACAGCTATTTAGGAGGTACCTAGTATGTTAGAAGCCAAAGAATATGCAAAAATTTTTGCCGACCGCATTGCCAAGGGGGCGTTCCTCACCACCTGTGACGGCCAAAAATCCGATACGATGACTATCGGCTGGGGCAGCGTAGGCTACATGTGGGCCATCCCGACGGTTACGGTCATGGTCCGTCAGACCCGTTTGACCAAAGAAAACCTGAACCAGGTCAAAAGCTTCACCATTTCCGTACCGGTTGATGATTCCTATAAAGACGCTATTGCCCTGTGCGGCACAAAATCGGGCCGCGATCTGGACAAATTCGCAGCTGCCGGCCTGAAATGCAAAGCTTCCAAAGCCGGTACGACACCGGTCATCGACGGCAAGGGCCTCTTGCAGCTTGAATGCACAGTCCTCTATGAACGTCTCATGGATGTCGACGCCTTGGCACCGGAATTAAAAGACAAATGGTACACAGGCGATACGGAACATACGATTTACGTCGCCAAGATTACGGACGCCTATTTGGATTAATGCCCCTTTAGGCAGGACAGCCTGTTTCCTCGGAAACAGGCTGTTTTTTTTAGTCTTCTTCCTGTTCATGGGCTTCAACGTTGCGGTCAAAGAGAGCATCGGCAAACTGGGCCGCATCAAAGGGCCGCAGATCATCGACACCTTCGCCGACACCGACCCAGCGGACCGGTACGCCCAAGGTCCGTTTGACCGACAGGATAACACCGCCCTTGGCCGTGCCATCGAGCTTCGTCAGGACGACGCCCGTCAGGGGTACGACTTCGCCAAAGAGCTTGGCCTGGCTGACGGCGTTCTGGCCGGTCGTCGCATCGAGGACGAGGAGCGTTTCCTGCGGTGCACCATCAATATTCTTGCCAGCGACGCGGGCCATCTTGCGCAATTCTTCCATGAGGTTGGCCTTGACGTGGAGACGGCCGGCTGTATCGACGAGAAGAACGTCAATATGACGGGCCTTGGCAGCCGCCGTCGCATCGAAGACGACAGCCGCAGCGTCGGCACCTTCCTGATGCTTCACGATAGGTACACCTGTCCGTTCCGCCCAGATGGTGAGCTGTTCAGACGCAGCGGCACGGAACGTATCGCCAGCGGCAACCATGACCGACTGGCCCTGTTCTTTATAATATTTGGCTAATTTGCCAATGGTCGTCGTCTTGCCTACACCGTTGACGCCAACGATAAAAATAACCCGCGTCGTACCCGTGCAATCCGGTACAGGTTCGTTATTTTCTTCGAGGAGTTCGACAATGCACTTTTCCAAATAGGGCACGACGTCGTTGCCGTCTTTGATCTGCCGCGATTTAACACCTGTGCGGATCTGGTCGAGGAGATATTCTGTCGTTTCTACACCCATGTCCCCGGTGAGCATAACAGCTTCCAGGTCATCGTACATATCTTCATCGATCTTGGCGTACCCCCGTACAACCGTTTCAATATTCTTAATGAGCGAGCCCTTCGTCTTTTCCAGGCCCTTGCGCAAGCGCGAAAAAAATCCCATACTTAACTTCCTTTCTGCATTACATCATCTACTTTTACCGTCAAAAGGCGTGAAATGCCCTTTTCTTCCATGGTCACACCTTGCAGTGTATCGGCAGCTTCCATCGTCTTGCGGCGGTGGGTAATGACGATAAATTGTGTCGTTTGACTGTATTTCTTCATATAATCGGCCATGCGGATGACATTAGCTTCATCCAAGGCAGCGTCGACTTCGTCAAAGAGAATAAACGGTGCCGGATGGTAGGCCTGAAAGGCCAGGAGCAGGGCAATAACCGTAAGCGCCCGTTCCCCGCCGGAAAGGAGGGTCAGTGTCTGCTGCTTCTTGCCCGGCGGCTGAATCGTAATTTCGACACCGGCGTTGAGGACGTCGCTTTTATCGGTAAGGCTGATCTGGGCCTTGCCGCCGCCAAAGAGCTGGCTGAAAATCCGCTGGAAATGACCGCCAATGACACCAAAGGCCTGGGTAAACTGCTGGCTCATGGCGTCATCAATTTCTGCTACCACCGTCTGCAGGCGTTTGCGTGATTCCAGCAGGTCATCACACTGGGTACGGTAAAACTGCTGCTTGGCTACAGCCTGCTCGTAGTCTGTATCGGCGTTTGGATTGATCTGCCCTAAAGCGGCCATCTGTTCCTGTAGGCGGGCCAGGTGCTCCGTCAATTCCTTTAAGGATCCCTCGCGCCGCCGTTCCAACGCCTGTTCCCGCGTCAAGCCCTGGCGGGCCAGGTGTTCTTCACTGCGGGAGATTTCACTGCGGTACTTTTCTGCCTGCATTTCGTCTGCATGGACCTGATGATTCCACTTTTCCTGATCTGCCCGCAGGGAAGACAGTTGCTGATCCAGTTCCTGGTTTTTATGGAAATTGGCTTCCCGCGCAGCATAGAAGGCCTTCTTTTCCTGATCCTTCGCTGCCGTTTCCTGCTCTTTTGCCGCTATATTCGTTGCTAATTCCTGCAGGAGCTGTTTTGTTTCGGCCTGGCGCTGCTGCAGCTGGTGGCGCCGCTCAGAGAGGCGCTGCCATTCGCCGGCAGCCTGGTCGGCCAGGTCCTGCTGCTGTTGCTGCTGGGCCTGTATATGCCGCACCTGCTCCTGCAGCGTCGCCAAGGCGACCTGCCGTTCCGTCAGAGCCTGGCGGCAGCTTGCCAATTCTGCCTGGGCCTGGCTCAGGCCGGCTTCCAGTTTTTCTGTATCGGCCGCAACCGGTGCCGCCTGGGTCGTAAGTTCTTCTTCCTTAGCCCATAAGGCTGCCTGTATTTCCGAGCGGCTGTCATACAGGTGTTGCAGCTGCTGACTGGCCTGACTGCTGGTCTGGCTGGCCTCGGCAACTGCCGTTTTTGCCTGTTCCAGTTGCCACGTCAGCTGCTGTACTGCCAGCTGCCCTTCTTGTACGGCTTTGCGCACTGCTTCGGCCTGGCTGGCAGCGTCCGTAAGCTGTTGGCGCAAGGCTTCGCCTTCCTTAGTCAGGGCCTGCAAGCGCTGGTCTGTATCGTGCCATTGTGTCTGCAGGGATTGGATCGTCGCCCGCCGGCTGAGAAGGGAGCCTTCCCGGTTCTTGTTGCTGCCGCCGGTAAGGGAACCGCCGGCATTAAACAGGGTACCATCAAGACAGACGATACGCAGGCGGTGTCCGTATTTACGGGCCGTTTGCGACGCGTCAGCCTGGCTTTCAGCTACGAGAGTTTTCCCCAACAGGGACGAAAAAATCCGGGCATATGCTGCATCGTATTGAATGAGGTCACTGGCAAAGCCCAGGATTCCCTTTTCCTTGGCTGCTGCTAATTCATCGGCTGTGCGCCGCCGTTCTTTCACCGTATCGAGGGGCAGGAAGGTCGTCCGGCCAGCCCGCCGCTGGCGCAAGTAGGCAATGGCTTCTTTGGCCGTTTCTTCTGTACGCGTGACGATGTAGCGGGATGCACCGCCTAAGGCGATATCCATAGCCGTCACATAGTCTGCCGGCAAGGTACACAGCTCGCCTACGAGACCGCAAATATCGGCCTGCCAGGTTGCCCGTGCTTCGAGGACCGTCTTGGCTGCCAGGCCGGCGCCTTCGTGTTCCTGTTCCATACTTTCCAGTACGTGAATACGCTGCTGCAAGGCTGCCGCCTGGCCTTTGAGCTGACGGTATTCCTGCTCAGCCCGGGCCGTTTCGCGGCTCTGGAGCTGCTGCTTTTGCATTACCTCTTCCAGCTCGGCCTGCCAGGTCTGCAGTTTTTCCTGTGCTTCACACAGGCTTCTTTCCCCTTCGTGCTGGCGGCTTTGGGCCTGCGCTGCTTTTTCCGTTTCTTCTGTCTGCTGCCGTTCCAATTCCTCTGCGCGCTGCCTGTTTTCATCGAGACGGCGCCGCAGGTCTTCTATTTCTCGTTTCAGGATGAAGAGGTTCTGGGCCTTTTCCGTGTTTTCTGCCTGCACCTGAGACAAGGCAGCCTGCATGCGGCTAACCTTCTCTTCCGCTTTGGCTAAGACGGACTGGGTCAGGTTAAAGCCCTGACGGGCTGCTTCGCAGGCGGCCTGGCGCTGGGCCAGGTCGTGCACGCTCTGTTCCTGCTGGGCCTGAATATGGGCCTGTTTCTTTTTCGTTTCCGCTTCTTCTTCTTGCAGCTGTACGTGCGAACGAAGGAGTTCTTCCTGGCGTGTCACAAATGCTTCCTGACGGCTTTTCATGCTATCCAGTTCATTATGAACGGTCAGGGTTTCTTCATCGAGGCGGCGCAGATCGGCACTTTCCTGTTCCATGACAGCGAGTAATTCTTTTTTAGCCGCTTCTGTCGCTTCCGTCTGCCGTGACAGGGCCCGGTACTCGCCGGTAGCGGCAATGCGGTTATTTTCTGCCTTAGAAAGGAGCCGTTCGGCATTGCGTAATTCCTGCAGTGCCAGCGTTCCCGCATAGGAAATGCGTTCACTGTCGAGGGCCCTAAAGGCAGTAAGCCGTTCAGCCTGGGCTTTTAACGGCACGAGCTGTTCTTCCAGGACGCCCATCATATCGTGAATGCGTTCTAGATTATGCTCTGTTTCGGCAATCTTTCGCAGTCCTTCCTGTTTACGGCTTTTGTAGCGGCTAATACCGGCCGCTTCTTCAAAGATGAGACGCCGTTCTTCCGGTTTACTGTTTAAAATAGCATCTACCCGGTTCTGACTGATGACGGCCATGGAATCCTGGCCGATCCCCGTATCGGCAAAGAGCAAATGAATATCCTTTAAACGGCACGGCCGTTTATTGATAAAAAATTCACTCTCGCCGGAGCGGAAAATACGCCGCGTAATGACTACTTCCGTAAAATCTACGTCCAGCTCGTGCTGGCTGTTGTCAAAATACAGGGATACTTCTGCCGCCCCCTGGGGACGTCTCTTTTCCGTGCCGGCAAAGATAATATCTTCCGACTTTTGTCCCCGCAGGTGACGTACATTCTGTTCGCCCATAACCCAGCGCACGGCATCGGAAATATTACTTTTGCCGCTCCCGTTGGGGCCGACAATGGCCGTAATGCCATGGGCAAAGGTCAAGGTTGTCCTGTCTGCAAAGGATTTAAATCCCTGCAGTTCCATTTTTAATACCTGCATATTTTGTCAGCATTCCTTTACATCATCCATTTATTATCTGCTTGAGAACATAGTGCAAGCAATAATAACATACATATAATATCATACTTCAGAGCGACATACCATGACCGGCGGCGGCATAAAAATAAAAAAACCGTTTACGCCGGTATACCCGGTATAAACGGCTGCCTTTTTCAGACGAAAAGATGGTAATACAAAATAGGAATGAACAGGGCCGGCAGAAAATCGGCTACCTTTAATTCTGTTACGCGGAACATATTAAGGGCAATACCAAGGATCATAACGCCGCCTACCGCATTGAGCTCGCGGATAACGTCCGGTGTCATAAGTGGCATAAAGAAACTCGCCAAGAGAAAGAAAAAGGCTTCATAGACCAGGTTGACCAGGCCGACGGGAACGACGCCCAGACCGTAAATGGTACCGAAAATGAAGGCCGACGTAAAGTCGAGGACACTCTTAAAGTAGAGAAGGTCATTGCTGCCCAGGGCGGCCTGAATGGGGCCGAGAATAGCGAGGGCGCCGACGACCTGCATGACCGACAAGGTGACAAAGCCTTTGACAAAGGTGTTGTCTTCACCTGGCCGCTGCATGCGCCGTTTCAAAAACTCACCAAACTGCTGCATGCGGTCTTCAATACCGATGATCGTCCCCAAAAGAGTGCCGACGATGAGGCTCGCCAGGACGAGGAGCAAATTCTGGCTTTGCACGGCGCTTTGGACGCCCATAATGGCAACACATAAGGAAATGACGCCGAAAATGGCCTTCGTATATTTTTCTGAAATGCCCCGTTTGAGGAAAAACCCCAACAGGGCGCCTAAAGACGCCGTAACGCCGTTGATAATGATTGCAATCATGCTGGCTAACACTCCTCACTTCACGCTGATAGCTATTATTATAGCAAACTTCCCCTCTCTCTGCCAGGAAATGAGCGAGAAAGCGGCCTGGAGGTAAATTTTACATACCTATGACAGGGAATTTCCTGTTTTCCCTTGACTTACTCCCTATTTATGATTATATTGTACTTTGGACTTTATTCTTACCCATCACACCAGGAAAGAGGGCTGCCGCCATGATTCAGGTTTATAAGCACAACAATGGTCACCTCGATGACGATATTTCCCTGGCTTCTGCAGAGAAGGGATCGTGGATTCACGTCGTAAATCCTAGCGCCGAAGATTTACAGCTCGTTTCCATGGTTACGGAAATCCCCACAGATGTATTAAAAACCTCACTGGATACGGAAGAACGTTCCCACGTGGAACTGGAAGACGAATACATTTTCGTCGTTATTAATATTCCTATTATTATGGAAACGGACAGCTACGACACACTGCCTCTTGGCATTTTCATTACGCCTGATTTTATCATTACGCTCTGCATCCAGGAAACAGAAGTCATGCGGACGTTTACGGAAAATAAATACCCTCTTTTCTATACCTTTAAGAAGACGCGCTTCCTCTTTCAGATCCTCTATCGTACGGCCACGCTCTTCCTGCGCTATTTGCAGCAGATCAATCACCGCACAGACGATATTGAACAGGACCTGCGCCATTCCATGCAAAACAAGGAATTCTTTCTCCTCCTGGAGTTACAGAAATCCTTGACCTATTTCACATCGGCCCTGCGCAGTAACGGCACGGTTATGGAAAAGCTCATGCGCCTGCGCCGCAATACGTCCCTGCATCACCTGTTAAAGATGTACGAAGAAGACGAAGACCTCCTGGAAGACGTCATTATCGAAAATAAACAGGCTATTGAAATGGTTGAAATGTATTCCAATATTCTCATGAGTACGTCCGATACATTTGCTTCCATCATTTCCAATAACCTGAGTATTGTCATGAAATTTTTGGCCTCTATTACGATTATTCTGGCCGTACCGACCAATCTCTTCAGCCTCTGGGGCATGAACGTCCCGGTACCGCTGGCCGACAGTCCCTTGGGGTTTCCCATCGTCATCGGCCTGGCGATTCTTTGTTCGTGCATCGCCATCTACATGCTCTGGAAGAAAAATCTCTTTTGATAGCTGCGCGTTACCTATACGGATAAGAGCCCGTTCCACCTTGAACCGCTCCCCGTCAAGTAGACAGAGCAAAAAATAAAACATGTACTTATTACT
>ERZ836829.1259-NODE-1259-length-16303-cov-47.828287_pt1 | contig 16303 bp, 5 predicted proteins | sample MGYA00519574_ERZ836829 | MGnify/ENA primary metagenome ERZ836829 (study PRJEB31850, sample SAMEA3708808) | human gut metagenome | biome: human gut; feature: human-associated habitat; material: faeces | place: China | collected 2014 ... | reverse complement strand
TGACCGGTTCCTACGACTGCCGCGCCCCGATCTGCGCGACAAAAGAAAACCTGTACGATACCGCCGGGCAGAACATGAAAAAAGGCGGCTTCTCCATGGAAGGCAGCGGAATGTTCCCACCACACCACGTCCCGGCCGACAGCCCGTTTGTCCAGACCCTGCTGCAGTGCTACACGGATGTCACTGGAAAACCAGGCAAACCATTTGCGATCGGCGGCGGAACGTATGTGCATCATCTGAAAAACGGTGTTGCGTTTGGATGCGCAGACCTTGAAGTCGACAACCGTATGCACGGAGCAGACGAGTTCGTGGAAATCGAATGCCTGAAAGAATGCGTTGTGATCTTCGCGGAGGCGATTGTGCGGATCTGCGGGGAATAAAATCCTGCAAATAAAGAGGAAAGAAGAGTCCCAATGCCGTAAACTATTTTAAACGGCGTGGGACTCTCTTACGCAACGGAGAAAGAACAGATGAGGGCGGGAACATGAGAGAAATATTAGGAATTTTGCTGGGATCCTTTTAATTACTGCTGGGGATGTCGAAATGTGGTATTAACCGACATCCCCTTTTTTATTGAATTTATGTTTAACTGTTAAACTTCCGAGCAGTAACGAGCGTGGTAACAAATTGTTGCAGAATACAAGGAATGCTTGCATTTTTGAGACGCGATGGGTAAAATAGAGAACATATGATGGCACAAAAGAGTGGAGATTAAAATGAAGAAAAAAACAGGAAAACGGATCCGGTATGGCAGTCCTGCCGGAGCGATTTTTGTTCTGGGAGTGCTGATCCTTGTCGTGGGCGGAAGCTTCGCGGCGTACACTAATTTTCAGAGTGTAAAGCGTGTCGTATCGACAGGAACACAGAGCGATACAATGTTTGGTTCGAATTATCTGTCACTGATAAGCCTGACGGATGAAAATCCTCCGGTGAAACGGATTTCACTCGCAGAAAGTGACAATTATTACACCATTACGGTAATCGTGTGCAATTATGTGTGGGGCGATGAGACTCTTTATAACCCGAAGAACATTACCTACGAAGTCAAAGCAGTCCTGACTGCCACAGACGGCGGAGAAAACCTTCCGGGTGGAATTACAGACATCACGATGAGCGGGAAAAAATTTAATGCGGATGGAACATGTACCCTGACAGGACAGAAACTGGCAGCGGGAAAAGCAGAAAAAAACAGTTATTCCTTCCAGATTCCAAAAGCGTTGAAAGACAAGATCAAAATCCAGATAACGGCGGAACCGGATCCCAGTTCGGCAGACGCGGTCAATTCGCAGAAACTGGCAGCAATTCTTTCGTTTGCAGATTACAAAGTGACAAAAAACTGGACAGGAAAATTCCTTGATTCAACAATTAACAAGAACCCATTGGATTACGATGCATTCAATTATGAAATATCAGGAAATGGAGAAGGAAAGGTGGCGGTCACCTGGGATGATAAGCTGCAGCTGAGCAGCTGGACGGTAATAGGCGGGAAGAATACCACAGTCCCGGAGCAGGGAAAGCATTCGTATGTATTTGATGTGGACGCTTCGACAACCGCGATCCAGTTCCAGTTTTACAGAAACCCGGACAAACCGTTAGAGGAGAAAGAGAATAACTGGATTTCTTTTGGAAGTCTTGTTACGGTTTCCTACCAGGAAAAGAAAGCAGAAGGAGCAGAGTGAGTTAAAAAAATGAGTGGATTATAGGGTCTCCTACTATTTTTACAGGCAGGATAGGATTGATGAAAATGAGAGTACGTAAAAAGATAAACTGGATGAAGCGTATGGTAGCGGCCGGAATGGCAGTCTGCATGGTACTGACGACACCGGCATCGGCACTGGCAGGGACAGGGGCAGGAGAAGGCACGGAAACGCAGACCATATCGGAAGAAGCAGCGGGCGAATCCATTTTGGATACCGGGACAGGCTCTGTGGATGCAGGGGAAGATGGCGGAACCGGAGGACAGACGGAAAGTACAGAGCAGAGCGGGACAAAAACCCGGACAGACAGCGCGGAGCCATCAGAAAAGGACAGCGAGACAGAAGAGACTGGATCTGCAGAAAAAGACAGCGAGACAGAAGAGACTGGATCTGCGGAACAAGGCAGCGAGACAGAAAAAACAGGATCAGCAGAAAAGAAAACACAGCAGGACAGCACAGATTCTGCCAAGAGCAGCAGCCAGATAGACGACACAGCAGCGTTAGAAAGTGCAGAGCAGAAACCAGAGTCCACGTCTGCAGAAAACGAAGGCCAGAACCGGCAGGACGGCAGCGATGCGGAAAACCAGGCAAATGCCGCATCCGTAGTGGCGGATGCGGGAAATCAGACTCCGACGCTGACGCTTAATGAGGCGGTTCAACTTGCTCAAAGTGATGAAGCAGCAAAAGACAAATTAAAAGTGGATGCAACTACCCGGACAATAACGGTAACAGATGGAATCGGATTAATCCTGTTATCCAATGTGAAGCCTTCAGAATATAAAAAGTATACAATAAACCTGGTTACAACTTCAGGATGGGATCTTACGGGAACGGCAGAGGTTGCAGGAGTGGCCTATAGCTTTCTGGGACTGGGTGAAGATGCCAATCCGTATGAGGGAAAACTTGAATTTGATAAAAAAACAGTAGCAGAAAATTTCTCAATAACCACGACGAAAGCACTGTTTCATGTGCTTTCAACGAAAGCAGAACTGGATCCAATTTCCTTTAGCATTTCAGGGACTTTTTCCACCACCATGAAACCACTTTTGGCAGAAAAACTGAAAAATAGTGGAGATGATACAAAATTAACTTCAACGGTTGTACTTAGCAATTTGAATTCTGGTGGGATACAAGAAGCAGCAATCGGCGGTTTGATTGGCACGATGGAAGAAGACAGCAGGGCAGAGATAACTTTTACAAATAATTTCTCAAACTCATTGAAAGTCAGCGGAGAGAGTCATACAGGTTTATTCTGTAATACAATGGAACCGGGCGCATCCCTGACTGCGACTTTTAAGAATAATGTTAAGAATACGGTTAGTGTCGAAGCAACCGCATCAGGAGCAGATGCGGGCGGATTTGTCGGTCATATGGCAGCAGACAGTCAATTAACGATTGCCGGAACTTCAGCAGCGCAGGTAAGCTCTGCGTCCGGAAATGCCGGAGGACTGGCCGGAAGCGTGACAGATGGAAAGATCAGTGTTCAGGCAGAAAAGGGAGAAAACGAAGCGGCTGCCGGAAAATTTGCGTTTGCGGATACACTTACGTTAAAGGCAGGCAGTGAAAAAGCAGCAGGCGGATTGATCGGAGCGTATTCGGTTACGAAAGGCGGCACTGATAACGGTACTGGCAATTCAATCAGCTACGATCTTTCTGAATATGAGTTTCACAGCATTACTGTATCCGGCGGCAAGGATGTCGGCGGATTATTTGGCGTGCTGAAAAACACCAGTACAAGTTCCACTACCGTGGCTGTCTCAGGAAAGACGACAGGTGCCATCACGACAAACGTGACCAGTGAGAGCGAAGTGACAAATCTGGGCGGACTGATCGGAGCCTATGATACTGTAGCTAGTACAGTTGAAAATAGTGCAGCCGTTATGAAAAATACACTGGCCATAAAAGGAACTTTCAACTCTGCTGGTTCAGATATCAGGGCAGTTTCCACAGGTGGAAGCAAAGCAAGTACAACTTATGGCGGAGTGATCGGTGCTGTATCCGGCAGCAGTTATGTGGAAATCGAAAATGTGTCTGCTTCCACAGCAGATATGAAAAACAGTAATACCACAAGTGTTGGCGGTCTGGTGGGAAAGCTGAATGACGGTTTCCTCAATGTGGGAAATGTGACACTTGCGACGGCAGATGGCATTGACCTTGGAAGTACAAATCCAAAAGTGCCAGCCAACGACACCGATCAGGTGGAAGGTCATGGCGGTCTGGTCGGTCATCTGATAAAGGGGGTACTGCGCCTTCATGGAGAGACAAATTTAGAGAATCAGAAGATTACAACTGCTTATAACCATGTAGGACAGATTGTGGGATGCAATGAAAATGGTCTGATCTATGCTCTTGGAAATGGTAATAGTCTGGATGCAGACGGAAAAGGCTGGAGCCTAACCCGTTATTCCGGTACGGATCGAAGCGGCTCAGATATTGGAAACTGGGGGGCTGTGATTCGACTTGGGGGAAATCTGTCTGAAGGCGCAGATGGAGTCTTTACCTTTGATGAAGACGCTCATACTGTTACGATAAACAGTTCTGCAGAGAATAGAACTGAGGCGAATATCAATGGTGCAAATCAATTTGCGGCATATGCGCTGGCATTCGAGTTTTCCACGACCGATACGGGAAAGACGGAAGCCCTGAAGCTTAAGCATGAGGTGAATCGAGACCAGGAACAGACAGTGAAGCTTACCGGGAATGTGGATCTTACTAATACAGGTATTATTGGCATCGGCAAGGATAATGTAGAGAAAGATAAGAGTGCACATCAGTTCCAAGGAACGCTGGATGGCGGCAAGCATACGATTACATTGGATATTGGAGTTACATATGGCAACAACATTTCTGGAGATGATCATGCAGCCGGACAGCTCTATGCAAAGCGAAGCGACCAGCGAGATACGCATTACAGTCTGGCACTGATTCCCTTTGCCGGGGATATAACAATTTCTAATCTTACGATTGATGGTAATGTCATCTGCAAAATACCGAAGACGGTAAATCAGGAAGCAAAAGAGATCAAATATCCGGCATTTGTAGCAGGGGCAATAGGTCTGGCAAGTGGTGATACAAAATTCAATTCGGTTACAGTAAATACTAGGAGTTCTGTAACAGAAGAAGCAACAGATGCAAAGAAGCTTCTGGCCTGGCAGGGAGGATTTCTGGCTCGATGCGAAGGAAGTAAGTTAACCTTTACAGATTGTACATGGGGGAATACTGCGAGCCTTGCGGATGAACGTAATACCGACAACCATAGAATCGGCGGCCTTGCGGCGGAAGTGATGGGTGGCTGTAGCGTAACTGTGCGTAACACGACCTTAAGCGGTTCCATTACATCCGCATCGCAATCCAATGCCAATGTCGGCGGTCTGATCGCAGTCAGCCGTGGGGAAGATTCGAATAACAAGGCAAAACCCAGCACGATAGAGGTTTCTGAATTATCGGTAAACGGTGAGACGGTCACAACATTATCAGCCATAACCAGCGGCGGTCTGCTGGGCTACCAGTGGAAGAATACGAATGTTGAGTTTGCTGCGAATGCTGCGAATGCCGGAGTGACCATATCAGGCTCGACGCTAAATGCAGGCACTGCCCAGTTTGGTGGACTTGTCTATCAGGCAACTGGATACTGGAAAGCAACCGCAAAGGACAGCATTGTATTTACGACAGACACAGATAAGAAAAAAAATACCTTTACAGGAAAATCAGAGAAAGAGAATCCAAGTGGTCTGCTGGTGGGAACCGGTCTGCTTACAGAAACGAATGCAGATCAGACCAAGACAACCTCTGCCCTCTATCTGGAAGTGGGCACATGGGGAAGTGCGGCGGATTCCGCTTATAAAATCAACGAGGGTGCAGTTGCCCTGAACATCGGCAATTCAGAGTACTTTGATGAACTGGCTGGCATTACCAGATTTGATGATGCCGGAAACAGCAATGCAGTGGTTTCCCTTGCAGTACGTGACAGCAGTGGAAACGCAGCTTTGATTGATAAGGACAGTACAACAACAAATACATACACGGGTCAGATAGAAAAAGAAAATTATAAAAACACAAAGACAAGATACTACTACAATCTGGACAGCTACAGAAAAGACAAGTATATAACGAATCTTGAAAATATCACTTCGGAACCGGATTTAGTTTTGTGGAGTGCAGCCCAGTATGCTGCAGAAAATATCAGAACGTGTTTCAGGATGAAAATCACCAGTACACCAGATAATCCTTTTGTAACAAGCATATCTGGAAACCTGAATCTGGATGGATATTCGTATTATCCGGTGACACCGCTTACCTCGGTACATATTGGCTCGGAAAGTAATACTGGTTCAGATACAAACCTGACCTTTGCCTACGATGCAATGAATACGATAGAAGGAACAAACAAATCATTTTCGGATGCAGAACATCAGCATTACCTGATGCAGCACGGATTGCTTTATAACACTTCTCATGGTGTGCTGGTAAATAAGACTTCTTTCGCAGGTGTGGTAGGAAAAGAAGTTTTTAAAAGTGAAGAAAATATAGACGGTTCAGACAACAGTACACAATATAATTCCGGTGCACTGATTTATGGAAGTGTCATCGGAAATCCGATCAGCAATATTGTTGGAATCACTCTGAAAAATGTGACATTGGATGGAATCAGAGTGACAGGTGTGGAAAAAGACAATGGCATCACCTATGCGCCACTTCTGATCAATCGAATTGCAAAAGCAGCAAAATTGACCGTGGATAAGCTCTCCACCAGTGAGAAATATATGACAGGAGAAGGTGAGGATAAAAAAACTGCGTATGCTGCAACCAGTCTGGTTGGCTCCGTCGGTGACAAGACAGCATCCAAGCTGACTCTTTCATTTTCCGATATTGCACTGGACGGACGTGTAGCCGAAGATTCAGAAAAATCTACCTCTGTGTGGAATAATGGAACCGAGCAGGTAGAGTATCACACAACTCATACGATATTTACCCGGGCAATCCTTATGGAGTACTTTATGTATTCTTCCGATGGTTCCGGTACGTATAACTTTAACAGTACCGATAATAAAGTTACTTATGGTGTGGAGCTGACGAATACAGGGACAATTGGTCGAAATCCGGATAAGCAGTATCAGTACTATGATGTGGACAGCTATATCACAGATGAGAAGAATAAAAATGCGAATGAAGCTTATGTGAAAGACAGATATAAGGACACGAATTTTCTTCGTTATGTCAGGGTAGAACAGAATATTGAAGAAAGTACATATGAGCTGGATATCAACCAGAAATCTACTGGTCTGCTGAACGGCTGCGGTACCTATGGGGATCCGTATATTATTGAAGATGCACTTCAGCTGAGTTCACTGGCTTCTTATATCAGTACCCCGGGCAGTATTTCAAACTTCCAGGTAGTATTTAATTCAAAAGTCCTGGAAAGTCAGACACAGACAGCGGAGAACTACCATACGCGGGGGAAAGCTACTTCTGATACTACGGGCATGGATATCCCCTGTACATGGGAAAATAATGCATGGAAGGCGGATGGAACAACAGATACAATAGATACAGATAAAGCAACCAGCTATCTGTTAAATGCGTATTACAAAATCGAGAAAGACATTACGATTTCCGCAGAAACCTTCAGCGGACTTGGTACACTGGAGAATCCATTCAGCGGTGTGATTGTTGGTTCAGCTGATAACGACAATCCCACTACTGTAAAGATGAAAGGATCGAACGTGAACAAAGACAGCTTCGGCGGTTTGATTGCCTACAGCCGTGGAAGCGTAGTAAAAGATCTGAAGGTGGACTATTCAGTTGCAAAGATTCAGATGCAGGCTGCAAGTTTGCCGGGAACAGAGAAAAATCCATTCTTTGGCGGAGTTATCGGTTATTGCATGGGTGGTGATACCATTATTGATCATGTGTCCGTACAGTATAGTAAAAACACAGTATCATTTAGCGGTGACTATGAAAAGTTAATAGCAGCCGGAGGATATGTCGGTCTGGTTGGTGGGGCAACCCACGTAACCGAAAATAGTGACTATGAAAAAACCGGCGGTGGAGTAGTATTCCGCAATATGGATCATACAATCAATACCTTTACGACGGTATGTGCAGAAGCGGCCGGTACAAAGAAAACAGTAGAGATGTTAAATGATGATGGTACACCCAATGGTAAATCAACTACAGATGGCGGTGACTATTTCTATCGCAACCCCTATGTTGGCCGTGTATTAGATGGCTATGCATGTGCAGAAAAATGTACTGTAAACAATACCGATAAAAACTATACCATTCAATGTTTACAGGCAGGGAAAAGTGACCTGACGGTATCCGAGGATAATGGTGTGTTAAACGTTACTGTAGCGTCTGCACAGGGACTGTGGCTGCTGTCCGCGATTGTAAACAGCGGTGCAGGAGCGATGGATTCTACAGGGAATTATACGGATGTAGACGGCAAGGTGGTTGATGCGTATCAGTATGGAAAACCACGTACTGCGACGTATGAAGGAATCGGAACAGATGCAGGAACAGATGCAGGTACAAGGCTTGCAGATGAAAAATACTGGGGTGGAAATGCAGGTTCTGCAGAAAGTGATGATGCAAAAAACAGAGTTTCTTATCTGGTGAAGAACTATACAACAGGTACCACAGCAGCAAGACTGGCAGGAAAGAGCAGTGATACAAAGACAGCTACGAATATCCAGGTTAATCTTACATTCCGTGTAGAAAGCATTAATATGACTGCTTATGGCAATGGATTCCGGGGGATTGGATGCAGTTATGGGGAGAATAAGGTTGTTTGGAATAAAGATTGCAGTATTCCAAAAGTATATCGGCGGAATCTTCTGATAAAGAACATTTCTGGTAATGAAAAAAATGCCACAAAGATTATATTAGACATGAATCAAAATGAGTACGGAATCGAATATACAGATGGTTCATGGCGAAATCAGGGAGCAGGAGTATTTGTCGATTTTCATTTTACAAAAGAGTGTAGTGTGAGCAATCTTGCAATATCAGGAAAGGTTAAGATCGGTCTGTTTAATAAAACAGATTCAAATTTGTGCCATGTGGAAGAATCAGAAAACAAAACAGGTGTTGGTGGATTCGCTGCGAGAACGGCCAATTCTGCAGGTAAGGTTACTTTTAAGGATTTTTCTCTGAAGAACATTAATGTATATGGCGGCACAATGACAGGAGGAGCCATTGGGTATATTGATGGATATAATAGTAATTCTAAGAGAAATGTAACTTTTGACAACTGGTCTATTGTGAATGTAAATGTATCAAAATGGGTTCAGAACGATGGCAGTTCAGGTGGATTAGTTGGATGGAATGTTGGATATGGTACTTTGGAAATCAAAAGAGATTCTAATGAGAATGTTAATATCGAGAAGCTTAAAGTTACTACAATTTCAGATGGATATGAGTCAGCAGCAGCAGGAGGCCTTGTCGGCGCTTGTGACTTTTCTGGTGTGAATATTAAAAATGTGAATGCAAAGGATGTGACGGTTACCGGAAATTATGTTCGAGATATTGGTGGTTTGATTGCAGGAAAAAGAAATGGAACAAATATTGACATTAATGTGACTAGCTGTGTCCTATATTCTATTGAAGTAAGCAATCCGAAAAAACCAACAGGTTATACAGGCGGTATAATTGGATATCATGATAGTCCATTGGCTATTTCAGGGGTAACCATGGAGCGTAATTCAAAGATTAACGGACAGCAATACACAGGTGGTTTTGTAGGTCAGTCAAATGCCAATGTTCATATCATGAATTGTTCGGAAAGGGATACCTATGTAAAGAGTGATACGCAAAACTGGGTTGGCGGTTTTATTGGACATCTTTATAAAACAGCTACGTTCCAAAATTGTCAACAGGAAAATGTTACTGTTCTTGGTCGATATGTGGGTGGTCTGATTGGAACTGCTGATGGAAATATACAGGCATCGAATGTAACATTTGCGAATGTAGTGGTAGCTACAAAACAATCAGAGCCGAGAAATGCGGGTCTGGTAACAGGATCTACTTATATTAATAAAAGAAATATTAGTGTTAAAGGATATAATTTTCTTGCACAGTCATGTAAAGTCGGATTAGTTGATGCAAAAGAAGCAAATGATCTATTAAAAGCAGATATTAAAGCAATGGATACTGCTGGATTCTGGATTGGAATAAGTGGTCCAAATGATAATATTAACCTGACAGCAGTTTCTGCCTCCGGCACTGTTTTACCACAGAAAGACATTGGAACTCAAAATGGTTCTGCTACCATCATTTACGCCGATGCCAACGCTGATCAGACCTACCCGCCAACCGCCTCCACAGCGAAACCATCCTCTTCCGCCAGCCCCTGGGTAGATGTCAACCCGAAGAGTGATGTGCCTTTTGCAGATGGAACAGTTATGACCGGTAATGCGGCAGAAACTAGAACAGCCAGAGCAATTTTAACCGAACTGGGCAGTGCCTCTCATGATGCAGCTTACTACTGGAATGTAGACAATAGGACGAAAGAGAGTGTTGCAAAACTATTAAGTCAAACAAACGACGCGTATCTTACTACTTACAGCGTCGAAGAAAACGCAACCACAACGGTAGACAAAAATGTTGACTTTCCGGTGCTTGTTGTAAATAATACCGCAGAGGTGGATGGAATGATCTGGGATTATATTGCGGCAATGACAAATGTGAGCAATGGAGATACGGCGAAGAAACAGATGAAAGACATTACAGCAACGAGTTATAAATGGGACAGCAAGACTCATAATTTTGCACCTCAGACAAATGCAAGCTTAAGTGTCAGCTCAGGAAAGAAGCTTTCCATCACCCCGAATGCATATGATAACCAGTGCAGTCAGTTTACCTTGCTGGATGTGACCTACATAGATCCGACCTACATAGATCCGACAGACGCCACAAACACTACAAACCCACATGTTTTCCATCTGTACATTCCGGTGCTTGTGAAAAAGGTTCTCTATATCAATTTCAAAACAAGGTTTCTTGCAGGAACGGATTACTGTGCAGCGGATTATCCAATGAATGATAAAGCAACCAATCATTATGCAACCGCAGACTTCAATGAACCATTGACGGCATTGATAGAATACAGCTATGAGAAAGAGACAGACTGGCAGTCCATGCTGGACAATGGTGAGAATCTGCTGTGGTATTATGACAAGGTTCTGGATCTGGCAAGCAGTACGGGTGATACACAAAAACTGCTTCCGGAAGGAACGAAGCTGACTTTGGTAGACAGGCAGACCAAACAGTATTATATTTATACGACAGGCGGAAACGAGGATTTGCACAGCTTTAACCTTGCAAATATGACAGTGCCAGGCAGTACCGGTCAGGGTCAGACACCTCAGAAATTCGTTCCGGTTTATATCTGTGATTTACTCGGGCTGAAGGCAGATCCGGTATCGGAACCGGAAGATGGAACAACCTATTATGTGAAGGAGACAGATCCGTCCAAAGCAACGGTCAGAATCGGCGCAGACTATTACCGGAAAGCGGAAGAAAAGGACGACAAGGCAGAAAAATATCGGATGACAATACCGGAAACAGATACTTCTTTGAATTCACAGGAATGGAAGGAAGAGTATTATCTTACCATTCAGATTCCAAAGACAGATGGAGTGTCCATTGTAAACAACCGATTGTATGCCGCAACAATGTCACGCAAGGAAGGTACGCTGCCGGCTGATATTAAATCGGATAAGGAATCGGATAGTTCTGCTTACGTAGTATACAATGGAGTTCAGCAGACGTTCAGCATTTCCACCAGCCGTATTCATAATGGAAGTCCGATGGGAGATACTGCGATGGAAAACGGAGACGGTATCAAAATTAAGCTGACAGGTGAATTGTGGCTGACAGAGGCAGGGCAGGCTCAGTTCAAGTCACTTGGACCTTCCGAAGTTTATCACGAGTTTGATATCAGCCTGAAAAAATATTTGGAAAAGGCGGCTGGAATCAATGGTGTAATCGGTACAGAAAACATCCAATATATATATCAGTTTTCAAAATCAAATGGAACAAAAATCTATTCAGAAGAAGGTAAGAATTCAAACGCAGCCGGACTTGAAACGATGTCGCTTCGATATGGAAGCAGCAAGTTGAAAAGTGCATTGGAAGAGGCAGACAGTGAGAAGAATGCGATAACGGTTACAGCTGAAATCACACTTACTTATGATGACGTGGATGGTTTTCCGGTGAGAGGCACCGCAGATACAGACAGTAGTGGTATATCCGTTGTTGGTGTGTCACGTATTGCCAATACATCCACGCAGCTGCCGATTACAGAAAATAAAAAACCGGAAGAAAATAAAAATCGTTATTACATTACAAACCCATCCAAAGCCATCCTCAGATATTCCAGCGTAGATGGAACCGGAATCGGAGATACGACGCAGCAGCTTGGAGTCAACCCGAGTGATGCAGCAAAGAACCGCTCCGACATGATCTATACAAGAGCAGATTATGATTATTCCAATGTGGATGCAGAAACTCTTTCCAAGGCTGCAGCCATCCGCTATAAAATGGAATTGTTCCAGAAAAACGAGAATGGAACTTATGATGAAACAAAACCGTTGGAAATTGGATCTTATCTCCAGAATATTGTCAAAGATTCAAAATCAGATGATATTTCCGGAAATGGTGATAAAGCATATCAGTGGAAGAACAATTTTGTATCGGACGATACGAAGCACCAGTTTGCGCAATTTACCTTTACGCCATTGACCGGCGGGAAATTTGAACAAAATAGCTATACTTATGCAAATTACAGAGTGCGCCTGACTGTGGTTCTGCTCGATAAAAACGGAAGTGAACTGGATGGTACGAAAGCAACGGATTATATCATCTATACCAATGCCCGGATCTATCAGGATATGATAGACAATAATTAAGCGATCCGGCATCAGACAAAATGTTGCCGTTCGCCGGAAAATGGCGGACGGTAACGATAAAAAATGGGACAGAAGCGAGGTGAAAAGGGATGCGCTGGAAAAAAGGAAAAGAAGAGCTGACGGCAGAAGAATACAGACAGAAAGCGCAGAAACAGATAGAGCTTCTGAAAAACCAGTGGAAAATCTTTTTCCGGACGGGAATTATCGTTGTTGCAGCTTTCATTGTGATGATCGTTGTAAGTATTGCATGGTTTGGCAGGAATACCAGGGTCGATGCAATGGGTGTTGCTATCCGGCCTGCGGATATGCCCTTCGATCTTGCCGCAGCAGGGACAAAAAGTGATGAAGATGCAGATCGAGGCATATATGACAAACTGCTGACAGTATCCCCGGGAGCCTTAAGAGAGATAGACGGGAAAAAATACTGGTCTACCGATGGAAGCCACACTTCCATCTGCTGGGCTGTTATACCGGAAAGCAATATGAACAATACGGGTGAGGATGGAAAGCCGACAGGGATTGAGCCGGGGTCTTATGGAAAAATGACATTTTACATCATTCCCAATAAGGATGGTCCGCTTAAAGTAACGTTAGATCTGGTTCTGACCGGATATCAGATTGCGGATGACAAAAAGAATGAGGAGAATGTGACCAAAAATGATTTAACGGAAGTTACGGATCCGTCGCTGCAGCAATTGCTGGAAGGGCACATTCTTTTGTTTGCGGGATACGATGAAAAAGCAGGACGCTATAAAGGCTGGGTATCCGAGGATGCAGGAGTATGGCGCATGAGTCTTGGTAGTGGAACAGAAGCGGCTGTCCTTGAATCAAAGAGTGGAAAGCTGACCTGGAACAATACGAATGCCAAAAAAGACACTGCTTATCCGGTTACGATATACTGGATCTGGCCGGAAAGGCTGGAGTCGTATCTGAGAAAAGCAGACGGCTATAGCGGGAAGAATCCGCTGCTGTTTCCGGAAAATCCATCAAGTGAGGATAAGGCACTTTCGGCATTGCCGGAGAACCTGTTTGAGACGATGGGCAAAGTGGAGGAGAATTCATCGTCGAACCGTTATTTCCGGTGGGAGGATTCTGCAAAATTTCAGGAGAATGTTACAAAAGATACGCTTTCACAGATACGAGAGAAATTCAATCCGGCTCTCTATTCTATGGTTGCGGCTTACTATGATTCAGCAGACCAGTACCTTGGAAAAAATGTCCAGTATGTACAGCTGAAACTGGATGCGCAGTAAAACCGGACAAAAACGTGGCAAAGAAGGAGGTGCTTCCATGAAGGAGCAGACAGAGAGACAGCAGGATGAGGGCAGACAGGGGAAGCACAGGATGCGGCTGACGCAGAAAAAACGGGTTGTCATATCTGTGATTCTGACATTCTCTGCCCTTCTGGCGTTGCCGGTTTTTGCCTGGCTGTATATGCATCGAAGCATAGAGACGATAACGAAAGTAAATATGCCAAACGCATTGCTGATCGGAGCCGGAGATGCAAAACCGATCCAGCAGCTGGAGCTGAGCAATATTGACGTTTCCGGGGCGCAGAAGTATAAAGACGTTGTATTCTGTGTGTACAGCACAAAGCCGGGACTGGCTTATCATCTTCAGCTGGCACATACTACGAATATTGGATTTTCGTATGAAATTGATAAGGCGTCTATAGAAACGGGGGCGGTGGATGGAAGTATTTTTTATCTGGGGGATTACTATAGGAAAGGTGATCCGTTGGCAGGAAAATATTTAAATAAAGAGACAGAAAGCAACTATGCAACAAAAGATTATCATAAGAAAACATATGAAGAATATAGTCATGTTCAGAAATCAGCAGAGCCTCTTTATTGGAAGACAGCCAGTCAGGAAAAACTTCCGGATGAAAGGCAAAAGCCAGATAAAAATGGGAATTATGTGAACTATTATATTCTGCATATCACCTGGGATGAAACGGTACAGAACAACAAAGAAACGGATATGATTTATATTATGGCGGGCTGAGTAACAGCAAAGTCACTGCATGAAATGATGGCAGACAGCAGAGAAGACGGGATGAAAGAAGGCATGGAGAAAGGCATGACCCTTGGTTTGACGAAAGGTCTGGAAAAAGGCAGGATTGAAGCGCTGTCAGACTTATTAAAAAAAGGAACGATCAGCATTCAGGATGCCGCCGATTGCATGGCAATGTCCGTAACGGAATTTAAGAAGCTGGTCAATACGTATTCCGTCTGATTCTGAAAAACCAGCTGACAAAAAAGCGTGTTATAGCAAAAATTGAAACGATTCAGAGCCACATATTGATGCCGTTGTGTTGCATCTCGATGTGGCTTTTTGATATAAAAAATGGAAGAAAAGAATACCCATTCATGCGCACATGATTCGTATTCTTTTCTTCCATTTTTTATGGCTCTGAATTGTTACAAATTTTCTCAGAACCGCAGTTCCCTGCACCGGTTCAGGCATGCAAAGATTTCCTGCCGTCTCGGCCGTGCCAGGTCGCTGGGTCTTCCAGGAGCGAGAAGAGAAGCAAGGCCTTTTTCATCCATCTGTTTTTCCAGCAGATCCACTACCTGCACCAGGACCACATTGGGGTCAGGTACCATTAGAGAAACAAAAACGATTTGGAGATTGCTGGGCTTGGAAATTTAGGAATCAAAACAAATTGTGTTATCGTCGCTTTCGTGCTAAACTAAAAACACACAGACGTTGGCGGCAAAAAATAGAACGCAGATGCGAAATGGTGAAAACGGGGTGAGAAGTAAGACTCGAAAAAATCAATATTAAGATGACGGAGAGAAAAACCCGTAGAGCAAAAATTACTGAGCGATGAAGTCGCGACAGAATAAAAGCAGTTTAAGGGGAAAACGAAACGGAAAGAAGGGGATCTATGAGGAATGAATTTGCACGGAATCTGGATCTGGCGCAGGCGAAGATCCAGTATGATGAACAGTGCAAAAAAGTACTGGGGGATAAGAATATTCTTTCCTGGATCATGCAGAGAACGGTAAGTGAATATGCGGGGATGAGCCGGGAAGAAATCATGAAATGCATTGAAGGGGAGCCGGAAATCGGAAGCCGGAGAGTCAACCCGGGAGAAACAAATGCATCGCGGATTGCGGGACTGTCGAATGAGGATAAGGTAAACGAAGAAGGGACAATTTTTTATGACATCCGTTTTTTTGCCTGGATACCGAAAAGCAGGGAAAAAATCCGTCTGATTATTAATGTGGAGGCGCAGAAGAAATACTATGCGGGATATTCCCTGACGACACGCGGAGTATTCTATGGAGCGAGAATGATATCTGCACAGCTGGGAACGGAGTTTGAAATCCCGGAATACGATAAGATAAAAAAGGTGTATTCGATCTGGATCTGTATGAATGCACCGAAGTACATAGGAAATGCTATTTCAGAGTATAAACTGGAAAAAACAGATCTGATACCGGGAATCCCGGATCGAAGGAAAGAATATGACAAACTGTCGATCGTGATGGTATGTCTGAATACGAAAAAAGAAACAGATGATCAGTTCCTTGGAATGTTGCAGACGTTGTTCAATACGGAGCTGCCGGAAAAAGAGAAGAAAGATCGTCTGGAACAAGAGTATGAAATTCAAATGGAAAACGGATTTGGAAAGGAGCTGAGCCTGATGTGTAATTTGTCTGATACAGTAGAAGAACGTGGAATTGAAAA
>ERZ836829.1252-NODE-1252-length-16411-cov-260.906090_pt1 | contig 16411 bp, 18 predicted proteins | sample MGYA00519574_ERZ836829 | MGnify/ENA primary metagenome ERZ836829 (study PRJEB31850, sample SAMEA3708808) | human gut metagenome | biome: human gut; feature: human-associated habitat; material: faeces | place: China | collected 2014 ... | reverse complement strand
GGCATAGTTGCCGGATGATCCTATCTTGGCACCGTCGCCGGATGATCCTATCTGGGCATTGTAGCCGGATGATCCTATCTTGGCATAGTTGCCGGATGATCCTATCTTGGCACCGTCGCCGGATGATCCTATCTGGGCATTGTAGCCGGATGATCCTATCTGGGCATTGTAGCCGGATGATCCTATCTGGGCACCGTCGCCGGATGATCCTATCTTGGCATAGTAGCCGGATGATCCTATCTGGGCACCGTCGCCGGATGATCCTATCTGGGCATAGTTGCCGGATGATCCTATCTTGGCACCGTCGCCGGACGAATTATCCTTTATGCTCGTTTTTATTTTTTCAGGCGATGTGATATCTTTTAGCCACTCAACTCCAAGATTGATCATGTTATCCAATTTTAACTCTGCTTTTATTTTTATTTTCGAGGAGCAAATCTTTGTCCCTCTATCCTCCTTGGATATATTCCCGTCTTGCTCTACTTCGCAAAACCTAGATCCTATCATGGAATAATGATCAAAGACCTCTAATGGGCTTTCGCAAGCGTGAAACCCTCTGCTACACACCTTGATCTCTCCATCCATCTCATATTCCTTACCTATTTCATATTGAAAACCCCGGCATTTTAAATTTTTGTCAAACCCTTTGTAAGATTTTATAGCAGCCATTTTATTTATCGTTTATTAGTATACAATGTCTTTTCTTATCTCTATCAATTCTTCTTTGCTAAGTGTCTTTAATTCGTCTAGGATATCGTCCTTCTTGGATCGGTTAGGCCTTGAAGGGGCTTGCACCACGTATAGTACTCTGAAATCATTTTTCTGACTCATAAGTCATTATAACTATTTGGTGTACCACAATAAAGATTGATATGATCGCTAGGATCAAGAGGTGAATATTGAGAGGTTTTTCGTACCACTCAAATATTGACACTATTGATATCAGCCCTAATATGGTAGCTGCGATCATCCTTAGCGAGAAGATGATAATGCTCTTTATGGCCCGGAATATCTTCCAGAACCATGCTTGGTTTCTCTTTATCATATGTTGTTGATTTAAATTTCTTGATGTGAAAAGGTTTCATATCCTCACGGACGGAGACTTTCGTTGCAAATTGTGACTGATTTTTTGTTGATTGAATAAGCACCCCTAGGGGTGAAACGTGCTCCCTGCCGGGCTTGAACCGGCGACCTCTCGCTTATGAGGCGAATGCTCTCGACCAACTGAGCTAAGGGAGCGTTTGCCGGGGTGGGATTCCCCGGCACAGTTTAATAATAACTAATATCTAATTGCCTGCCTCACGGCAGTATATTAAGGTCTTGGTTGAGAAGTGTATAATAATTAGCAATGTGATTTAAGCGTGGTAGCCGGGGGAACTCGAACCCCCTGTAACCCTAGATAATAATATAACTAGATAACCAATCTAACATTGGACGCACGCCTTGATCGTGCGGCTAAACGAATAATATTAAAACTGATCATGGTTCGCTACCTGCCCTAACCATTCTTAGGGTGGAATTCTTCTTTCATGTGATTAACTTGGTTATTAATAGGTCTATCGGTGTTTGTTCCCGGCAAGGGTATCGCTCTCTCGCCGGGATTGCTTAACTTTACGATGTGAAACAAAAAATTAAGCATTATGAATAATTTACTTGAATTTCAGCTTGGAAATGGAGATCCGCTATTTTTGGATCCCTCAATTATCTTAGAAGTTGCCGGTGGCCCTGCCGGTACCATTGTGACGGTTGACAGGAAAGATGGACATGGTGAATATGTAACCTATCATATACCCGTGCCAATTAATCAATTTAGGAACATTTTGAGATCTAGGATGCCCAAGTAGGTCTTTTTCCTGCCTTAAGCCAGTTCAAAGCCTCGTCTAGGCTCTTGAACTGGTGCATGTGTTCTGTCTCCACACATATCATACGTAGCTTCATTTCCTCCTCGTCCTCACTGTTCGCTATCCATTCATATAAATCGAATAGTTTGAGATTCACGGAAGGGTGTTGGAGACACCATATTCTAAGCTTTATTTTCTCGTCTTTTATTTCCATATCTTTAATATTAAATGTTCGCTCCCCCACAACCTCCAACGGTTTCGAGAACCCGAATCATAGACGGGTGGGGGATTGTATCGTACATCCTCCATGATGGTTAACCAATGCCGCCACCGGCACAACACCAAAAGGAGACACGGAAGATGTTATCGTAAGCTATATCCCATCGTGAGTCACGGCGCATATATCGCTATCACGTTACCTTGATATAGCCGGGAACCTCACGACGTTGAAGGCGTCGCTGCGTTCCGGGTCACAATACGTCAAAGATCTTAATTGTAGCCCCACCGGTAATCGAAACCGGAACCTTCTTCTTAGGAGGAAGACGCTCTATCCGTTGAGCTATGGGGCTTTTGTATTTACATGTAATCTTGTTGGTTTTCTGCGGCTTTTAAAAGCTCTGTCATGAGATACTCTATACTTTGGGGGCGTTGGAACGCTCTCACCCTTCCTTGCTCTCTCCATCTTTCTACATTAGCCCTACCGAATCTTTGGAAAGCCTTGTTCTGAGATATGTAGACCATTGGTTCCTCTTTTATCTTGTGCGCCTCCAAGAATCTTAGATAATGGAGTTGGGAGGCTGATATATCTACCATCATATGCGTTATTTTAATCTGGTTACTATTATGTAATCAAAGCATCCATTTTCGGTGCAGGTGAAAGAATATCCTTTTTGGTTAAGCCATTTTATGGAGGACCTGACCCCAGATGGCTTGACATATTTGTTCGGGATCGCTCTAGACTCTCCCTCTTTCAACGCTAATAGACTACCTTGCAAGTCTATTTTCATCTTAAAATCAATCTGTTGTATTTCCATTGTCATAAATGTTTGTATCTTTGCGACTTGATACCTAAATGAGCGGTATGCAAGACTGGTTAATTATTATAACGCGAATATACACTATATTAGTGTATTGTCAAAATATTTGTACATTATTTTAGTGTATAAATATGTGCTTAAAAGCATGTTTGTTGTATTGTTTGTCGTATGTTTTTGAATATTATATTGTTATATATATGGATGCAAGAGGAATATTGGAGTTTATACTTAAAAAGGAAGGGGTTACTTATTATAAGTTGTCAAAGATGATGGGTTTGCCACGTGTACAGCCTTTATATAATATAAGGGATGGGGCTGTTAAGAGTATAACAAAGAATTATGCTCAGAAAATAATTGAAGCATTTCCAGACTCAGGTTATACTTTGGCTTTTTTAATGACAGGGGATGAGAGTCTTATCAATACTACTAAAATGTTAGTGTCTGAAGATAGCAATGTCTCTATGGCTGTAATTGATAGGGTTATTATTATTCTTGATGACAAGAAGTTGTCAAGAACAGCGTTTTCTAAGTTGATAGGCATGCCCCAAACGACGGTAAATAATTATATTCTAGGTATAAGGTCTATCTCATTTGAGTTCGTGGAAAAAATATTAGAGGCATTTCCTGATATTTCAGCTGAGTGGCTTATGCGTGGAAAAGGCAATATGTGCATATCTGGACAGGAATCGTATCTCGTATCAGATTTCGACATTGAACTTATCAAGCAATCCTTGAGGTTCAGTCAAGACACTGTGGAAAAACAAAGGATAGCTATAGCTGAGCTGGAAGATGAGATATTGAGGTTGAAAGCAGAGAACGCCGCATTGAAAAAAGGCATGACTGTATCTACAAATGAATCCAAAGGTTTTGTTGGATAGTATATAGTGTATTATGAAATATAGATCGAAAGAGACCAGACTAAAAGAGCAAGCCTCCCAATATTGGGGGTTAATGTACAATGCTTCCCCTTGTCTTTCTGAGAGATACCCGGATGCCATAAAGGTGGATGTGTACATAGAGATGGAGTTCATCTCGGCAGTCGCCCATTCGAAAGAGGAGAGGCATATTGAGATAAGGCCAAGCGATAAGTTATACTTACACTTGAATTGCGCCAATAATGATTGCACGGGATCCGGGTTTGACTTGACGAGCTTAGTGCGGAAGAGCCTTGTCGAAAGGTCGGAGATATCCGGTCGGCTCCAATGCGATGGAAAAGAGGACTGGAAATATTACGGCCATAACGGTTGTTCCTGTCAGACTACTTTGGATTACAGGATTCTTCCGCTATTCTTTTCAGCAGCAGTGTCTGACGAACCATGACATCCTGTATGATCTGTCCGGATGCGTCCAGGCGTTCAAAGATAGGTTCGAGCATTTTTTTGTCCTTGTCGGGCCAGCAGAAAGCCGAATATATGTCTAATGACGTTTGCTTGATATCGCAATACAGCTTAGTGTATTTCATCATCGCTTGTATGTACGACTCGGCGATTCTCTTGTCTACTGCGCCATAATGGGGGATGAATATCTTATCGGAATCTTTTTTCATATCAATATTTCTTCATTTTTGTACTATTTTCTGTAAATATAGAAGTACGCAGTGTGTGCATGACGATAAATATTACTTTTAATATATTGAATGGTGTTGTACAACATGTAGAATATGAAATCCATATCCTTTGTTTGTTTTGTTATAAATAGACAATAAAAGTCAATAGAGGTATGAATGAGGATTTATTAAAGAGACAGTTGGCTGTCATAATGGCTAGGTTCTCTGATTTTGAGAAAAAGAGTGAGAAACAGTTGTCAAATCACGAGAAACGACTGAATGATTTAGAAAAAACAAATAAAGATGTGAAGATTGTATCTTTCCCCTTTGTTAATGATGAGTTAAATAAAGTTAATGGGGGGGGGGGGTAAACTCCTTATTCAAAGAATTACATATTAGCTTAAAGAGGAGGCGGATTTTGCATCTTGCCTCCTCTTTGCGTTAAGAGAAAACTTTTGTTATAACTTTCTCATTGAGTTTATCTATAGGATCGTATGATTTGCGAATATATCCCTCTGTGACCTTATGCGCTGACGCATGATTTAAAGAGAAAGCCACGAGCTCCGTGCTTGCTCCGCAATCATTTTGCGCTATCGTGGCCCATGAGTGCCGGAAAACATAAGTTGACAATGGAGTGTTGATGCCTGTTGCCTTCATTATCTCTTTACATCCTTTGTCTACGCAATAAATGAAGTTCTTCTCGACATTATATCTATCCGCAAAAGAAAATAGTTTCTTGTTTCCCTCATATTTAGAAAATAATGGTCTGATTATCTCAGGAACCTTTATCTCCATATAGGCCTCATAGTCGCTTTTGTCACGGGTCTTTTTTCGCTTATATTTCAAGGTCCATCCATCTAGGCAAGATTTCTCCATGTCATATAGGTCTGCGGCGTTAATACCTGCGAGGCAAAATATCAACATGCACACGTCCTTGGCTATGGCCATGCGTGATGGTTGCTTCTTTATAATATCTGGAGTGCTGCAGGCAAAGAAGGTCCTCAACACGTCAACCTGTACGCTTCTCTTTTCTGCCCTCTTGTTCTTCGGGATCTTTATCCGGGAGAATGGATTGTACTTGATCGGGACTATGTCGTTGTCATAGTCATTGTACTCGTTCATCGCAGCGGTTATCATGGTCTTGATACATGTAGGGTAAAGGTTTCTCTTGCGAGGGGATTCCATCATGGACTCGATCCATTCAAGGAGCCTCTTGGATGTTATATCTTTAAAGCGTAAGTCATCCTTCCCAATGAAGTTCTTTAGGCTGTTGTACGCTAATTTATAATTGTCGGCTGATCTCTCCCTGTTGTCATTGATCATCTGCCTAAGGTATTTATTAGCGAACTCGGAGAAAGATAAATCTTTTTCTTCGCAGGTCAGCGTTTCCAATAGTTTCTTACAATCCATGCCGGATGTGTTGATATTATTACATTTCGCCACGTATTTATCAATAAGAAAGAGGCATTCTTTCAAAACGAATCTATCAGATATTTCGATCTTGGCTTTTCCGCTGTTCGTGTATACCTTTTTCAAACCTTTGTCGTTTACGATGAAATTTGTCTTGATATACTGTATCCCGTAATTGTGGGATAGTCTTATGTAGACCGGATAGTACCCGTCCGATCTCTTATTTCTGATACATGGTGTGAACTGTGCCATATCTTTTGTAAGAATTTTGTAATACTGGATGCAAATATAACAAGGTTTTCCCATGAAAATGTTTAGTGAAAAAGCACTTAAAAGGACGTATGAAAACAGAAAAGGCCTTACAGATTAACTGTAAAGCCTTGATAATCACTGGGTTTTTCTGCGGAAGCGGGGGGATTCGAACCCCCGGTACCCTAACGAGTACGTCAGTTTAGCAAACTGGTGGTTTCAGCCACTCACCCACACTTCCTTGTGTGTTCTGTGCTTCTTCCTTAGAATTGCGATGCAAAGGTAGAACTATAATTTTAAATAAACAAGGCTTTGCACATCATTTTTTTCGAAAAAAGATACTACTTTTGTGCCTTATTCTGATATTCAATAGATTATTCATGGATTTGAACAAACAAATTTTATCGAGGCGCCCGATAATTATCGCCTTGATAGCGATTCTCGTTGTTTTGATAGGCGGTGGAGGCTTTTGGGTGTACCGTTTGGCTTGGGCTCCGAATTTTAAGCCGGATAAGACGGTCTATGTCTATATAGATGATAAAAAGGATTTTGATGATCTTTGCCGGCAGTTGAGGGATTCGGCGAACTGTCTCCGTATCGGTAGCTTTAAGCAATTGAGTGGATTGTTGAAGTATCCTGCGTCCATGCGTACCGGTCGATACGCCGTGAAGCCCGGCATGAGTAATTTAACCTTATTGAATGATTTGCGGAGAGGACATCAAGTAGCGGCCCGGGTTACTTTTAATAATATCCGTTTCAAGGAAGATTTGGCGGAACGTATAAGTGATCAATTGATGTTCGGGAAGGAAAATCTCCTGCGTCTATTGAATGATTCTGTGTATTGCGACTCTTTAGGTTTTACCCCGGAAACGATCAATGCCCTCTTCATTCCTAATACCTATGAGATTTATTGGAATATATCCGCGGATAAATTTATACGTCGCATGAAGCGTGAATATGACGCTTTCTGGACACCGGAACGATTGAAACAGGCAGAGGGGATCGGGCTTACTCCAGTCGAGGTATCTATCTTGGCTTCTATCGTAGAAGAGGAGACGGCGGCATCGGACGAATATCCAATCGTGGCGGGCCTTTATATCAACCGCCTTCATGCTGGTATTCCTTTACAGGCAGACCCTACCGTAAAGTTCGCGGTGGGGGATTTTTCTTTGCGACGTATCTTATTTGAGCATTTGGAAATAGATTCTCCCTATAATACCTATAAATATGCGGGCCTGCCTCCTGGTCCTCTACGGATTCCTACTATCAAGGGCTTGAATAGCGTATTGAATCATACGAAACATAAATACTTATACATGTGCGCTAAGGAGGATTTCTCGGGACGGCATAATTTCGCCGTGACGTTGGCGGAGCATAACCGCAATGCCAACCGGTATCGGGCGGAGTTGAATAGGCGCCGGATACGGTAATGGATCTAGTATAAATCATAAGTCTCTCATTCTAAATTGAACATTTTTCATTACCTTTGGCGGCTAAATAGTGTGAATAGTCAATATTAAGAAAACAGATACACATGGAAAAACATTTATTTTTGGGGGACGAGGCCATAGCGCAAGCCGCTATAGACGCTGGAATCTCCGGGGTATACGCATACCCGGGAACCCCTTCTACTGAAATCACAGAATATATCCAAGGTTCTCCGGTAACGAAGGAAAGAGGTATCCATTGTCGCTGGAGCGCGAATGAGAAAACCGCCATGGAAGCCGCTTTGGGTATGTGCTATGCCGGTAAACGTGCGCTTTGCTGCATGAAGCACGTGGGTTTGAATGTAGCCGCCGATTGCTTTATGAACGCCGCTATGAGCGGTATCAACGGAGGTATGATCATCCTTACGGCCGACGACCCATCCATGCACTCTTCCCAGAATGAGCAAGACAACCGTATTTATGGCAATTTCGCCATGATCCCGATGTTTGAGCCATCCAGCCAGCAAGAGGCTTATGATATGGTATATCATGGATTCGAGTTATCCGAGAAATTAGGGTATCCTATCTTGCTGCGTGTAACGACCCGTATGGCGCATTCTCGTGCCGGTGTCGTAACCAGCCCGTTGAAGCCGGAGAACCGGATGAATTGTCCGGAAGACGGTCGTCAACGTTTTATCTTACTCCCGGCATTGGCCCGTAAACGTTTCAAGAGTTTGCTGGCGTCTCAAGAGGCTTTCACGGAAGCTTCCGAGAATTCCGCATATAATAAGTATTTCGATGCCCCGAATAAAGACTTGGGTATCATCACGACGGGTATCGCTTTCAATTATCTTTCCGAGAATTATCCGGACGGTTTCGAGCATCCCGTATTGAAGATCTCCCAGTATCCGCTTCCGAGAAAGCAAGTGGAGAAGATCGTTGGCGAGTGTAAGGAGATCTTGGTGTTGGAAGAGGGATATCCGGTCGTTGAAGAGCAATTAAAAGGTTTCTTGGCGAAAGGCGTGACGGTTCATGGCCGTCTGGACGGTACGCTTCAGCGTGACGGCGAGCTTACGCCAGACGCGGTAGGCAAAGCCTTGGGTAAGGAGATCCAGAGCTATTACGCGATCCCCGAGGTGGTTGAGCAACGTCCGCCCGCCTTGTGCCAAGGTTGTGGACACCGGGATATGTATGAGGCCTTGAACGAGGTGATCGCCGAGTATAACGGTACGGCTAAGGTGTTTGGCGATATCGGCTGTTATACCTTGGGAGCTTTGCCTCCTTTCCGTGCGATCGATTCTTGTATCGATATGGGCGCCTCCATCACGATGGCGAAGGGCGCTTCCGACGCGGGTGTATTCCCGGCTATCTCCGTGATCGGCGATTCTACGTTTACCCATTCCGGTATGACTGGTTTGCTGGATTGCGTGAACGAGAACACGAATATCACCATCGTTATCTCCGATAATGAGACAACGGCCATGACCGGGGGGCAGGATTCCGCCGGAACAGGACGTCTGGAGTCTATCTGCGCCGGTATCGGTGTGGATCCGGCTCACATCCGTGTGATGGTTCCTTTAAAAAAGAACTTCGAGGAGATGAAGTCTATCATCCGTGAGGAAATCGAGTACAAGGGCGTATCCGTATTGATCCCCCGCCGTGAGTGTATCCAGACATTAACCAGAAAGAAAAAAGCAAGCAAGAAATGAAAACAGATATTATACTATCAGGTGTAGGAGGACAGGGTATCCTTTCTATCGCCGCCGTTATTGGAGAAGCCGCCTTAAAAGAAGGTCTGTATATGAAGCAAGCGGAAGTACACGGTATGAGTCAACGGGGTGGAGACGTGCAGTCTAACCTGCGTCTTTCCGACGAGCCGATCGCCTCGGACTTGATCCCGAAGGGCCACGCCGATTTGATCATCTCCTTGGAACCGATGGAGAGCTTGCGTTATCTGCCTTACCTGAAGAAAGAGGGTTGGCTGGTGACAAACTCCCGTCCGTTCGTGAACATCCCGAACTATCCGGAGATCGAGAAAGTGAACGCCGAGTTGGACAAGCTCCCTCACAAGGTCGTATTGGACGTGGAGGAGATCGCCAAGGAAGCGGGTTCTGTCCGTGCCGCCAATATCGTGATGTTGGGTGCAGCTGCCCCATTTATCGGGATCGAGTATGATAAGATCGAGGCGGGAATCCGTCAGATATTCGGTCGTAAGGGCGAGGATATAGTTAATATGAACCTAAAGGCATTGAAAGCCGGTTATGACTTAGCGCAAAGTTTGCGGTAAATCTTTCTCCGGGTTTGCATGATATCAGCGTACGTGACATCTCCGGGTTTCACGTACGTTTTTTTTAACATCTAACCCCCTAGAACTTTTAGAAGAGCTGTCGAGGGGTAGGTACAGCATCGTAGAACTTTCGTAAGCCTTAGAATTATGCGGTTTGATGAGAATTTTAATGTATCTTTGTCGCTGAATCCTAAACGAGAAATGATTAAGGTTATGAAGAAGTATTTATTGGTTAGTTTACTAGCGTTATTGGCTTTCGTAGGCAAAGCTCAGGAGGATAATTCCGATATCGTGAAGGTCGGTGATACCATGCCGTCATTTACGATTGTTTCTGACAACGGGAGTAAGTTGCAGTCCGCTTCGTTAAAGGGAAAAGTGATCCTCGTGAATTTTTTCGCCACTTGGTGTCCTCCCTGCCAAAAAGAATTGGCCGCTGTCCAACAAACCCTCTGGCCGAAATACAAGAACAACAAGGACTTCGTTCTCTTGGTGATTGGGCGTGAGCATTCCGATGCCGATCTACAGAAATATAACGAGAAAAAAGGCTTCGATTTTCCTTTGTATCCCGATAAGGACCGGGCTATTTTCGGCGCTTTCGCCAAGAACTTGATCCCTCGTGGCTATTTGGTCGGAAAAGACGGGAAGATCATTTATACGAGCAAAGGCTATACCGATGAGGAATTTGCTGAGTTAATGACTAAAATAGAGGGTGCGTTAAAATAAGAATCATGAAATATAGTAACATACATTTAATTTATTTTTCTCCGACACACACGTCCGCCAAGATCGTTTACGCGATAGCGGAAGGAATGGGTGCCACTTCGATGTCCGAGTCGGATGTCACTTGTGAGAGTCTGGATATGGAAGAGTATATTGATGATGAGCTGACGATTATAGCCGCTCCTGTATACGGTGGCCGTGTGGCGGAGACTGCCATGGAACGTTTTCGCATGTTCCGTTCTGCCCACCATGCGCCGGTAGTCCCCGTGGTACTGTATGGGAACCGGGATTATGAGGATGCCTTGAAAGAGCTCTGTGATTTAGTGTCGGAGCAGGGGTTCGTACCTGTGGCTGCCGGAGCGTTTATCGGCGAGCATTCTTTCAGCCGCAAGGGGATGCCCATTGCCGAGGGGCGTCCGGACGAGTCGGATCTTAATCAGGCTACGGAATTCGGGAAAAAGATTATCGAGGAGCTGGAGAAGGTTTCCTGCGTGGAATGCTTGTCCGCCTTGGAGGTGAAAGGTAATTTCCCGTATCGGGTGAAAGGCCCTTCCACTCCTCAAGCTCCTGTTACGGATAATGATTTATGTACGCAATGTGAGTATTGCGTGGATGTGTGTCCTACACATGCGATATCCTTGGCAGACGAGGGTATGTATAGCGACCCGAACCTATGTATCAAATGTTGCGCCTGCGTGAAAGAGTGTCCCGAGGGCGCACGTACTTTCGATACTCCTTACACGGCGATGCTCCATAAGAACTTTAGCGCACGCAGGGAGCCGGAGATATTCTTCTAATGGAGGACCGGGCATCCGGTATATTGTGAGGGAAAGCGTCAAAAGGCAAAAGTTCTTTTGGCGCTTTCTCTTTTTTTGTACCTTTGTTCGGATCGTTAATCTCAAATAATACCGTGTTTGTATGAAAACCTATTTATTCCTTTTGCTTTTTGTGTTTCAAGCCTTCTCCCTTTCCTCCCAGATTAGCCTGAAAGGGTATAATCAGGAGAAGATCGATCCTTCTCTTTTCGAGGGACGATGGAAAGCCCGTTGGATCTCCTACCCGGGTGAGGCCCCGAATGTATATGGGGTCTATCATTTTCGTAAATCGTTCGATCTGGAGGTGGTTCCTTCCCGGTTTATCGTCCATGTTTCCGCCGATAACCGTTATAAATTATATGTAAACGGGAAATTGGTATCCTTGGGCCCGGCCCGTGGGGATATCTATAACTGGAGTTTCGAGACGGTGGATCTGGCTCCTTATCTGAGGAAAGGGAAGAATACGCTGGCCTCCGTTGTCTGGAATTATGCCGAGCGGAAACCTGTCGCCCAGATCAGTTACGATCAGACGGGTTTTATCCTGCAAGGCAATACGGGGCATGAGGCGGTGGTAAATACGGATACCACTTGGGTCTGCCTGCGTAATAAGGCGTATGCTCCTTGGACCGAATGGCAGGTATTGGGGTATTACGTGGCTGGCCCGGGTGAGGAACTGGAAGCCTCCGCTTATCCTTGGGGCTGGGAACAACCGGATTACGACGACAGGAAATGGGAGAAGGCCGTACGGGGCATGGAGGGTGCCACAAAAGGATCGAGAGATTACCCGGGACGGTTGCTGGTTCCTAGCCCGATACCTCCGATGGACAGCCGGATCGAGCGTCTGGCCAAGCTCCGCCGGTCGGAAGGGATCGAATGCCCGCAAGGATTTCCTTACTGGCCAAAAGCTTTGACGATCCCGGCGAATACGGAGGTCCGCTTGCTTCTGGATAATGATTACCTGACGACGGGTTATTTCTCCTTAGCCTTCAGCAAAGGAAAGGAGGCCGAGATCCATATCGGTTATTCGGAAGCCCTCTATAAGCAAGAAGAGGAATCGACCACTAAATCGTATGCGTTGAATGGCAAGGGACATCGGGACGAGTTGACGGATAAGCAGTTTATCGGGTACGGGGATAAGATACTGGCTGATGGGGGAGATAATCGTCTCTTCACGTCCCTGTGGTGGCGTACATGGAGATATGTGGAGTTGAAAGTGAAGACGGCTTCCGAGCCTTTGGTGATCGAGGATATGTATGGGACTTTCTCCGCCTATCCTTTCCGTAACGAGACCACTTTCTCCGCTCCGGGACATGAGGAGCTGGGCCGTATGCTCAAGATAGGATGGCGTACCGCCCGTCTGTGCGCCAATGAGACGTATATGGACTGCCCGTATTACGAGCAACTGCAATATTTCGGGGATACACGCATACAGGCAATGATTTCCATGTATAATACATCAGACCCTTATATGGTGAAGAATGCCCTAGAGCAAGGACGGCAGTCCATGGTGGCGGAAGGGATTACGATGAGCCGATATCCGTCTAGCGTACATCAGTTTATATCCTCGTTCTCTCTCTGGTGGATTTGTATGGGGCACGATTATTGGATGTACCGTGGGGATGAGGCATACATGAAGACCTTGCTTCCCGCTTACCGTCAGGTTTTGTCGTGGTACGAGCAATGGTTGAAGCCGGATTATAGTTTGTCGTACGTTCCTCATTGGTTCTTCGTGGATTGGGCAGCCGGTTTTGATTATGGCGAGCCGATACGGGAGAAAGAGGGAAACTCGGCGCTCCAAGATTTGATGTATATAATGACCTTGGAGTTTGCGGCGGAGATGGAACAAGCGATCGGCCTCCCTGCCATGGCGGATCATTACCGGAAGATCGCTACCGAGATGCGTAAGACGATCCGCCCGAAATATTGGGACGCTGCCCGTAATCTATTCGCCGATACGCAGGATCATCGTGGCTATTCCCAGCATGTGAACGCCTTGGCGATCTTGACTGGGGTTACGAAAGGGGAGGAGGCCGTAAAGGTGATGAACCAAACCTTGGCGGATACGAGCTTGATCCAGTGTACGATCTATTTCCGTTATTACTTGAATCAAGCGTTGAAAGTCTCCGGTTTAGGGGATCAGTTTTTGGATAACTTACAAATATGGCGGGATCAGATGGCGTTGGGATTGACCACATGGGCAGAGATGCCGGAGCCATCCCGTTCTGATTGCCATGCTTGGGGAGCCAGTCCGAATATCGAGTTTTACCGGATCTTGTTGGGGATAGATAGCGATGCTCCCGGATTTAGGAAGATACGGATCGCTCCGTCTTTGGGAAAACTGAAGGAGGTTTCCGGTACGATCCCACATCCGCTTGGAAGCGTGACCGCCGCTTATAAATTGGATGAGAGAGGTGAGGGAACCGCCCGTTTGGTCTTGCCGGAAGGTACTACGGGTATATTTATCTGGGATGGAAAAGAAATCCCGTTGAAACCGGGCGAACAGGTTATTTCGTTATCTTCGCGTCATTAATCTATCTAAAATCCTGATATGAGACGAGTTTATTCAATTGCCTTATTGCTGCTGGTCGCTCTCGGTCTGTCGGCGACAACGAAGGAAGTAAAGTTGAAATTAGTGGAAACCAGTGATATCCATGGAAACTTCTTCCCGTATAATTTTATCGAGCAGCGGGAGTGGGGAGGAAGTCTGGCACGGGTATATTCGTTCGTGCAAGAAGAACGCCGGGCGTATGGCGATAACCTTTTGCTATTGGATAATGGCGATATCTTGCAAGGACAACCTTCGGCGTATTATTACAATTTCATGGATACGGTCTCTACGCATATAGCTTCCGCCATGATGAATTATATGGGGTACAATGCGGGAAATATGGGTAACCATGATGTAGAGGCTGGCCATGCCGTTTTCGATCGTTGGATCAAACAATGTGATTTCCCTATCTTGGGTGCCAATATTATCCGTACCTCCGACCGGGAGAACTATTTAAAGCCCTATGAGGTATTTGAGCGTGATGGTGTGAAGATCGTTGTACTGGGGATGATTACTCCGGCCATTCCTGTATGGTTGCCGGAGACTCTGTGGCAAGGTCTTTATTTCGCCGATATGGAAGAGACGGCCCGTAAATGGATGAAGATCATTCAGGAGAAGGAGAAACCGGATGTTGTGGTAGGTATCTTTCATGCGGGAAATGAGGCTCGTACCATGTCCGGCCAGTACCGTGAGGATGCGTCGATGGAGGTTGCCCAGCGCATTCCGGGCTTCGATGTGGTTATGATGGGGCATGATCATCGCCGGTATTGTGGTAAGGTGGCGAATATCGAGGGAGATTCCGTGTTACTGATAAATCCGGCAAGTAATGGGCGTGTAGTCGGTTCCGTTGATGTCGTGTTAAAGATGGAGCATGGAAAGGTTTTGGATAAACAAGTATCGGGTGTTTTGACGGATGTGGATAAGTTGGAGCCTAGCGAGGAGTTTATGGAGAAATTCGCTCCGCAATACAAAGCGGTGAATGATTTTGTCTCCGAGAAGGTGGGAACTTTTACGGAGAGTATCGCGACCCGTCCCGCTTACTTTGGGCCATCCGCTTTTATTGATTTTATTCACTCTTTACAATTGGAGTTGACTGGTGCGGACGTCTCTTTTGCCGCCCCGTTATCCTTTGACGCAAAAATAGATAAAGGGGATATCACGATCAGCGATATGTTCAGTCTTTACAAATATGAGAATATGCTTTATACGATGAATTTGACGGGAGCCGAGATCAAAGGTTTCTTGGAGGAATCATACGCTATGTGGACCAACCAGATGAAATCTCCGGACGATCATGTCTTATTATTGAAAGAGAGAAAGAAAGGACAGGAGAATTATGTCTCATTCGTCAACTTCAGTTTTAACTTTGACTCCGCAGCTGGTATCATTTACACCGTGGACGTAACGAAACCAGAGGGTGAGAAGATTACGATCTTGAAAATGGCGGATAACAGGCCCTTCGACGAGAATAAAACGTATAAAGTAGCTCTCAACTCTTACCGAGGTAATGGAGGAGGTGAGTTATTGACGAAAGGGGCCGGTATTCCCCAAGACGAGTTAAAGAGTCGTATCATTCATTCGACCGATAAAGACCTCCGTTATTATATGATTCAATATATAAAGGAAAAGGGCGTACTTAGCCCACAACCTTTAAACCAATGGCAAATGATCCCGCAGGATTGGACGAGACCGGCGGCCGAACGGGATTGTAAGTTTCTTTTCGGGGAATGAGTTTCCGTCCTTGAAGTGTCTGGTTTGCGATAGTATCTCAATGGGAAACGGTGGTAAAGTCAATGGAATAGAGATGGTTTCTCAATGACTTTACGGCCGTGTCCCATTGACTTTTTTGTATCCCGTATTAGGGATGTTGCTGATAGGTTAGGGCGCAAGGGGCGCATCTTTACGTATGTTTCTAAAACTTTTTCTGTAAATAACGTTTATACCCCTCTTGTCTGTAGAGTGATGTAAATATTATTTTTCTAAAAATGTTTCTTTGAAAGCGTAAAGATGCGCCTTTTGCGCCCTAGGATTTTTGCCGGGGAATTTTCCTGATGCCTTAACATGTGGATATACAGTTGTTTGTGTGGTTCTTCCCTCTTCGGCTTTTTGGGTCTTTGGGGGGCGATATAATGGGTCCTTACCCACGTTTACGTGATCCGAAAGCACTAAAACCAAGTGCATTTCGCATGATTTCATGAGCTAAAAGCCGTTTTTTCTGTGTGATTTCCTATCGGGGCCAAGATCGTTTTTGTCGTTTTCATACGTGCAAATGTACTCGTGGAGCACTTGTTTTAAGTGCACGTGGTGACACGTGAGGCCACGTGGTGGGCCATGTGAGCCGAGAATGGATATCGACGTATTATTAATGTACGCGATCCCCCTCGTGAAAAAAACTTGAAAAATAATACCGGAAAAGTTTGGAGGTTATGTTTTATAACACTACTTTTGCACCCGCATTCGAGAGAGAACGCCGGTACAAAATGATGAAACAAACTTTTAGAAAAAAAGTTCCGAAATAATTTGGAGGTTTA
>ERZ836829.1246-NODE-1246-length-16640-cov-3.410431_pt1 | contig 16640 bp, 18 predicted proteins | sample MGYA00519574_ERZ836829 | MGnify/ENA primary metagenome ERZ836829 (study PRJEB31850, sample SAMEA3708808) | human gut metagenome | biome: human gut; feature: human-associated habitat; material: faeces | place: China | collected 2014 ... | reverse complement strand
ACAAATGCTGAATTAGGTTTTGACTATTTAAGAGATAATATGGTTACTTCAATGGAAGATAAAGTATTAGTTAAAGGACTTAACTATGCTTTGATCGACGAAGTTGACTCTATTTTAATTGATGAATCAAGAACACCATTGATTATTTCAGGTGGTAAGAAAAATACAGCTGCTTTATATTTACAAGCAGATCGTTTTGTTAAATCATTAATTGCTGAAAAAGATTATGAAGTTGATATTGAAACAAAAACAGAAGAACTGGTATTACCGATCATTGAAGCCAACAATTTCGAACTGGTGGATGTAGAATATGTCAAAGAAGGTGCAAACTGGTATTTGAGAGTTTATGCAGATAAAGAAGGCGGAATTGCGATCGATGACTGCGTACTGATCAGCAGAAGCTTGGAAGAGAAACTGGATGCTGAAGATTTTATTGAAGATGCATACATTTTGGAAGTAAGTTCTCCGGGACTTGGAAGACCATTAAAGAAAGAAAAAGATTATGTAAGAAGTATTGGAAAATCCATTGATGTCAAGCTTTACAAAGCGATTGATAAACAGAAGGAATTTACTGGTATTTTAAAAGAGAACACAGAAGATCAGATTGTGCTTACAATCGAAGATCAGGATATTACATTTGAGAAAAAGAGCATTGCAAGTGCTCGTCTGTCGTTAGATTTTTAAGGAGGAAGAAAGAAAATGAGTGAATTAATTGCGGCATTAAATCAGTTGGAGAAGGAAAAAGGTATTGATAAAGACGTTATCATGGAAGCCATTGAAAATTCCCTGCTTGCTGCATGTAAAAGAGATTTTGGAAGTGCAGATAACGTTGTAGTTAATATGGATCGCGAAACAGGAGATATCTATGTTTATGCGGTTAAAGAAGTTGTAGACGAAGTTTACGATCCTGCACTTGAGATCAGCCTTGGAAAAGCAAAGGCAATTGATAAGAACTTAAATCTTGGAGATACTGTAAGAATTGAAATTACACCAAAAGATTTCGGACGTATCGCAGCAATGCACGCAAGAAGCGTTATTGTACAGAAGATCAAAGAAGAAGAAAGAAGAGTCGTATACGATCACTTCTACTGCAAAGAAAAAGATATCGTAACAGGTGTTGTACAGCGTTATGTTGGAGAGAATGTAAGTGTAAGCTTAGATGACAAAACAGATGCTCTGTTAATGAAATCTGAACAGATCAGAGGTGAAGTGTTCAAACCAACAGAGAGAATCAAACTTTACATCGTAGAAGTTAAAGAAACAAATCGCGGACCACGTATCCTTGTTTCAAGAACACATCCAGATCTTGTAAAACGTCTGTTTGAGAAAGAAGTTGCAGAAATCCAGGATGGAACAGTTGAGATCAAGAATATCGTGCGTGAAGCAGGATCAAGAACAAAGATGGCTGTATGGTCTAATGATAAGAACGTAGATCCAGTTGGAGCATGCGTTGGATTAAACGGTGCCAGAGTCAATGCGATCGTTAATGACTTAAAAGGTGAGAAGATCGATATCATCAACTGGAACGAGGATCCTTGTGTATTTATTGAGAATGCATTAAGCCCATCAAAAGTTGTTTCTGTAGCAGTTGATGTAGAAGAAAAGAGTGCAGAAGTTGTAGTTCCAGATTACCAGTTATCATTAGCAATCGGTAAAGAAGGACAGAATGCAAGACTTGCTGCAAGATTAACAGGATACAAGATTGATATTAAGAGTGAATCACAGGCAGCCGAAGAAGCAGCAAAAGTCAGTGAAGAACCAGAAACAGATGAATTTGAGATTGAAGAAGATCTTTTCAACGAAGAGATCAATGACGATTTCGCAGAAGATGTAGAAGATACAGAAGAAGCTGTTGAAGATTTTGATGCAGAGGATATCGAAGAATAGGAAATATCAGCAGGTGATAAAATGAATCGAAAAATTCCAACAAGAAAATGTATCGGATGCGGTGAATTAAAAGAAAAAAATCAATTAATCCGGATCGTGAGATCAAAAGAAGGAGAGATCAGTCTTGATACGACTGGAAAGAAAAATGGAAGAGGGGCATATATCTGCCCTGATCCAGAATGTTTAGAACAGGCGTTTAAGAAAAAAGGTCTGGATCGTTCTTTTAAGACGGCGGTTCCGGAATCGGTTTATGAGACATTAAAAAAGGAGATGAGAGAACTTTATGAATAAAGTGTTATCTCTTCTAGGTCTTGCATTCAGATCAGGGAATCTGGTCAGTGGAGAATTTGCCGCAAGAGAAGCTGTCAGGAAAAAGACAGCAGCTCTTGTCATTGTAGCCAGTGATGCTTCCGATAATACAAAAAAGATGTTTGAGAATCAGTGTAAACATTATCAGGTACCTTTTTATTGCTGGGGATTAAAAGAAGAGCTTGGCCATGCGATCGGTAAGGAGTTTCGAGCTTCGATCGCAGTAACCGATCAGGGATTTGCTGATGCTCTTTTAAAACAGCTTGATAAATAAGAATCACAGGAGGTATATTTATGGCAAAATTCAGAGTCTATGAAATTGCAAAGAAATATAATAAAGACAATAAAGAAATTTTAGAAATCTTGAAAGCCAATCATGTGGAAGTCAAAAACCATATGAGTACCATAGGGGATGAGCAGATCAAAATGATCGATAATGCATTGAAACCAAAGAAAGAATCAAAACAGAACAACAATTCAAAGAAACAGGAAAATTCAAAGAGAAAAGATAATAAAAAAGCACAGAATATGGAAAAGAAAGATAATAAAAAAACACAGGAAGTAAAAAATAATAAGAATAATAAAAAGAACAAAAACAACGATGGGGATAAGAAGATTTTAAGAAAAGAAAATCCACAGAATTCTCAGAAGTTTGGAAAGAACAACAAAAAGAATAAGAAATTTAATAACAAAAATCAGCAGCAGGATCACAAGAAAAAGAAAAAAACATCTGGACCAGGAGCATTTATTAAACCGGAACCAGTGAAGAAACCTGAAGTGGATCCAAATGCACCAGTAAAAATTCCACCAGTTTTAACATTAAAAGATCTTGCAGATGCATTATCTATTCCTGCAAATGATATCATTAAGAAATTACTGATCAGTGGAGCAGGAATGTTAAATTTAAACTCCGAACTTGATTTTGAAAAAGCAGAAGAGATCGCAATGGAATTTGACCGTCTGGTAGAGATGGAAGAACAGGTTGATGTGATCGAAGAATTATTAAAAGAAGAGGAAGAAGACGAAGCAGATATGATCGTAAGACCACCAGTTGTCTGCGTTATGGGTCACGTTGACCATGGTAAAACTTCTTTACTTGACAAAATCCGTTCTACACATGTAACAACAGGAGAAGCTGGTGGTATCACACAGCACATCGGTGCTTATGTAGTAGAAACATCCAATGGAAAGATCACATTCTTAGATACACCAGGACATGAGGCATTCACATCCATGCGTATGAGAGGTGCCCAGTCTACAGATATCGCAATCTTAGTTGTCGCTGCAGATGATGGTGTTATGCCACAGACAATTGAAGCGATCAACCATGCGAAAGCAGCAGGAATCGAGATCATTGTTGCGATCAACAAGATTGATAAAGAAAGTGCCAATATCGAGAGAGTAAAACAGGAACTGATCGAATATGAATTAGTACCAGAAGACTGGGGTGGAAGCACAATCTTTTGTCCAGTATCCGCACATACAGGAGAAGGAATCGATGAATTATTAGATATGGTTTCTTTAACAGCAGAAGTTCTGGAATTAAAAGCAAATCCAAACCGTAAAGCAAGAGGTATCGTCTTAGAGGCACAGCTTGATAAGGGCCGTGGACCAGTTGCAACTGTTTTAGTACAGAAAGGTACTCTCCATGTAGGAGATGCTGTGGCAATCGGAAGTGCCCATGGTAAAGTCCGTGCAATGGTAAATGACAAAGGAAAACGTATTAAAGCTGCAGGACCATCTACACCAGTTGAGATCTTAGGTTTAAGTGAAGTTCCAAATGCTGGTGAAGTTATGATGGTTATGGACAGTGAAAAAGAAGCTAGATCCGTAGCAGAGAAATTTATCGCTTATGGACGTGAAAAGATGTTATCTGAGACAAAACAGCAGTTATCCTTAGATGACTTATTTAACCAGATTCAGGCAGGAAGTGTCAAAGAATTAAATATCATCGTAAAAGCCGATGTGCAGGGATCTGTAGAAGCAGTAAAACAGAGTCTTGTAAAACTTTCTAATGATGAAGTTGCAGTCAAAGTTATCCATGGTGGTGTAGGTGCTATCACAGAATCTGACGTAAACCTGGCCGCTGCATCAAATGCGATCATTATCGGATTTAACGTACGTCCAGAGCCAGCAGCAAAAGATGCAGCAACAGCAGAGAAAGTAGACCTTCGTTTATACCGAGTTATCTATAATGCAATTGAAGATATCGAGGCAGCGATGAAGGGTATGTTAGATCCAGAATTCGTAGAAAAAGTTACAGGACACGCAGAAGTCCGTCAGATTTTCAAAGCATCTGGAGTTGGAACGATCGCAGGATCTTATGTATTAGATGGAAATATCCAGAGAGACAGTTCTGCACGTATTATTCGTGACGGTATTGTTGTTCATGAAGGAAAACTTGCATCTATCCAGCGTGGAAAAGACGCAGTAAAAGAAGTTCGTACAGGATTTGAATGCGGTCTTGTTATGGAAAACTTTAATGACATCAAAGAAGGTGACCAGATCGAATCTTATATTATGGAAGAGGTCCCAAGATAATTTCGTGAAGGGAGTAGCAATATGAGAAAGAACAGCATTAAAAATACAAGAATCAATGGTGAAGTTCAGAGAGAATTAAGCCGTATCATCAGCCGAGAGATCAAAGATCCAAGAATTGCACCAATGACATCCGTTGTTGATGCCATTGTAACTTCTGATCTGAAACAGTGCAAAGTCTATATCAGTGTTCTTGGAAATGACGAAGAAAAAGAAGAAACAATGAAAGGCTTAAACAGCGCTGTAGGTTATATCCGCCGTGAACTGGCACACTCTATTAATTTAAGAAATACACCAGAAATCACATTTATTTTAGATGACTCTATTGAATATGGAGTGAATATGTCAAAGAAGATTGATGAATTAAATCATGGGAGTGAGAATGAAACACTTTAATGAACAGATTTTAAAGGCCGAGAATATTGCCATTACAGGACACATCCATCCGGATGGGGACTGTATTGGCAGCTGCCTTGCCCTGAAACAGTATATTTTAGATAATTATTCTGGAAAAACAGTTGATGTTTATTTAGAACCAGTAAGCTCTGAATTTTATTTTTTAAATCATGCAAATGAGATTATCACCGAGTCAGATGATGAAGCGGTTTATGATCTGTTTTTTGTCTTAGACTGCGGATCAGAAGACCGTTATGAGCCATTTGCAGTGATGGTTAATCATGCAAAGACACTGATCGGAATTGATCATCATATCAGTAATGATGGATTTGGAGATTTTTGCAAGATCGATCCGAAGGCAAGTGCAACCTGCGAAGTTTTATGTGATATTTTTGAAGAAGATAAAATTTCCAAAGAATGTGCACAGTGTTTATATACAGGAATCGTACATGATACCGGAGTATTTAAACATTCTAATACAACACGCAAGACAATGGAATATGCGGGAATGTTACTTGAAAAAGGTGTTTCAAGTACAAAGATCATTGACGAGACATTTTATCAGAAGACATTTGTGCAAAACCAGTTGTTAGGAAAGACGCTGCTAAAGAGTGAACTGCATGTAGATGGAAAGATCATCTTTTCTTATTTATCAGAGAAGGATTTTGAGGAACTTAATGCATCAACGTCTGACAGTGATGGAATCATTGATCAGCTGCGTATTACAAAAGGTGTAGAAGCGGCAGTTTTTCTATATCCGATCGAGGATGGATATAAAGTCAGTATGCGGTCAAATGAGTATGTGAATGTTGCAGAAATTGCCAAATTATATGGAGGTGGAGGACATATCCGTGCAGCAGGATGTTCTGTCAAAGGAACATTAGAAGAAGTTAAGGATACGATTCTTAAGGAGATTACAAAACAGTTATAAGACAGAGGTTTTTATGTACAACGGATTATTAAATATATACAAAGAGAAAGATTTTACATCTCATGATGTCGTTGCAAAGCTTCGTGGTATTCTGCGGCAGAAAAAGATCGGACATACAGGAACCCTGGATCCCAATGCAGAAGGAGTATTACCAGTCTGCCTTGGAAAGGGAACAAAATTATGTGATATGTTAACAGGAACAAAGAAACAGTATCAGGTAAGTTTTGTGTTCGAAAAAGAGACAGATACAGAAGATATCTGGGGAACGGTTACGAAGACTTATGAACCATTAGAAGAAGATGCTCCGATCAAGGATACAATCCTGTCTTTCGTTGGAGAGTATGATCAGATACCTCCTATGTATTCTGCCAAGAAGATCAATGGAAAGAAGCTTTATGAACTTGCCAGAGAAGGGAAAGTGATTGAGCGCAAACCAGAGCATATCAGAATTTATGATATTTCAGATATTGAGATTTCATACCCGGAAGTTACAATGACAGTTACATGCAGCAAAGGTACATATATTCGAAGTCTTTGCAGGGATATCGGTCATAAGCTTCATAATGGCGCTTGTATGACAAAGTTAGTCCGCACAAAATCCAGTGGATTTCAGATTAAGAATGCACATACACTGGCTCAGATTGAAGAGGCAGTAAAGAATGGGACAATCGAACAGTTGGTTGTTCCGATTGAAAAAGTTTTTTTACAATACCAGAAAGGAACTGTAAAAGAAGAATACAATAAGATTTTATTTAATGGAAACCCCTTGAAAAAGGATGCTTTCTTCGAGACAGATATTGATACAACAAAGAAACTTCGTATATACGATGCAGACGAACATTTCATCGGAATATATTACTGGAAAAATAACATGTTTTTCCCAGATAAGATTTTTTATGACAACAACCAGTGAGAGGAAGCCATGGAATACATTCATAATACAGAACAATTTCAATTTCATAACACAGTGGTAGCCCTTGGAAAATTTGACGGGATGCATAAAGGTCATCAGCTGATTTTTGATGAACTTCTCAAATATAAAGAAATGGGATATCAGGCGGCCGTATTTTCTTTTGACCGTCCACCGCTCAATATGTTAAAACACAAACATATGAGTGTGATCTATACAACGAATGAGAAAACAAAACTTCTTGCAAAGAGAGGAATTGATATTTATATTGAACATCCATTTACAGATGAATTTTCACATCTTTCTCCGGAAGATTTTGTGATCAAGGTTCTTCTGGAAAAGACAGGAATGAAAGTTCTTGTTGTCGGAGACGATTGTGGATTTGGATATAAGAGACAGGGAAATGTTGAATTACTGGAACGTATGTCCAAAGAATATGATTTTAAGCTGATCGTTATTCCGAAATTAGAACTTGAAGGTGAGATCGTATCAAGTACAAGAGTACGCCGTCTGTTATCAGAAGGAAGGGTTGAGGAGGCCAACCGTCTGATGGAAGATCCATTTATGATCTGTGGACCAGTCGTTCATGGCAATCATATGGGTGCAGAAGTACTTCAAATGCCGACGGCAAATCAGATACCGGCAGAAGATAAACTGTTGCCGCCAAATGGAGTTTATGTTTCAAGGATTCGATACAAAGATGAAGTATACTACGGAATCAGTAATGTTGGAGTGAAACCAACGATTGAAGGCAAGAAACATATGGGTGTAGAGACTTATATATTTGACTTCAATAAGAATATCTATCATAAAGAAATAGAAGTCGATTTATTACACTTTAAGAGACCTGAAATGAAGTTTGATTCTCTGGAATCTTTAAGTTTGCAGATGCATGAAGATGCAGAATTTGCAAAAGCATATGCAAAAGATCATTTTGGTTATGAATATTAAATTGGATGAAAAAATATACAATTTTCCTTTCAAATAGTACTCGTTTGTAGTATAATATTACTAACAAGCAATAACTTGAATATTTTACCCTTTGGGGAAGGGAGCGATTCATATGAGTACTAACACAATTATTACAATCGAACGACAATATGGAAGCGGAGGACATCTGATCGGAGAGAAGCTTGCACAGGATCTTGGAATTCCGTTTTATGACAGCGAGCTGATCAAGGTTGCAGCCAAAGAAAGTGGTATCTGTGAAGAGATTTTTGAAAGCTTTGACGAGAAACCAACGACTAGTTTCCTTTATTCTCTAGTTATGGATCCATATTCATTAGGATATAATTCTAATTCTTTTGATCTGCCGCTGAATCATAAGGTATTTTTAGCAGCATTTGATACGATCAAGGAATTAGCATCAAAAGGGCCTTGTGTATTTGTTGGAAGATGTGCAGATTATGCACTGGAAGATTTTGATAACTGTTTAAGTGTTTATGTTCATGCACCATTTGAAGATCGTATCAACCGGATTGAGAATGAATACGGAATTGTGAAAGAGAAGAGCAAAGAAGTGCTGATGAAGAAAGACAAACAACGTTCCAGCTATTATAATTACTACAGTTCCAACAAATGGGGAGATGCGAAATCTTATGATCTGTGTTTAAACAGCAGTTTCCTTGGAATTGATGGAAGTGTTGAGATGATCAAGAAAGTGATCGCAATGAAAGAATCACAAAAATAAATTCAATGAATAGTAATTACGGAGACTATATTTGATATATAGTCTCTTTTTGTCTGCAATTTTCTGTCGTAAAATAAAAGATACTATATAGTTTTTCAAAAATATGTGTTAAAATAGAAAGCGTTATGAAAAACTGTATAAAGGAGAGACGTATGAAGAAATTTTTAGAAGAATTTAAAGCGTTTGCACTTCGTGGCAATGTCATGGATATGGCAGTCGGTGTATTGATCGGTGGTGCATTTTCAGGAATCGTTACATCACTTACGGATAACTTTATTCAGCCGATCATCAAACTGATCATGACAGGAAAGGTTTACACATTAGAAGAGATTTCAGGATATGCTTCTGCATTTGGATCTTCTGTTGTAAATTTTCTGATCATGGCATTTATCTTATTCTGCCTGTTAAAAGCAATGAATAAGATTATGTCGTTAGGTGCAAAACCAGAGGAACCAGAAGCACCAACAACAAAGATCTGTCCATTTTGTATGAGTGAGATTGATATTCGTGCTACAAGATGTCCTCATTGTACATCTGTACAGTCAGAAGATGAAAATAAGAACTAGAAAAGAGTAAAAGAATGAAGATAACAATCGTGCATGGGCAAAGTCATAAAGGTTCTACATATCATATTTCAAAGATTCTTGCAGATAAACTAGACGGAGAAGTGAAAGAATTTTTTCTTCCGAGAGATTTTGGAGAATTTTGTGTAGGATGTACGCAGTGTTTCCGTAAATCTGAGACATTGTGTCCGCATTATGAGAAATTAAAACCATTAACAGAAGCGTTAGATGAGGCGGATGTACTTATTTTTGAAAGTCCTGTTTATGTTTATCATGTGACAGGGCCGATGAAAGCATTTTTGGATCATTATGGGTATCGATGGATGCTGCACAGACCAGAACCGTCAATGTTTCATAAGCAGGCAGTCTGTATTTCAACAGCTGCAGGTGCAGGAATGAAAAGTACCAATAAAGATATGGCTGACAGCTTTTTTTACTGGGGCGTAGCGAAAACATATAAATATGGTGTAAGAGTTATGTCCACTTCTTATCAGAATGTAAAACCAGAGATTAAAGCACAGATTGAAAAAAAGACAACAAAGATTGCCAATCAGATCAAAGCTCGTCACGGAAAAGTAAAAACAGGATTAAAGACAAAGATTTGTTTTTATTTTATGAGAATGCTTCATACAAGAGGTTGGGACGAATCAGATCTTGCTTACTGGAGAGAAAAAGGCTGGGATAAAGATCAACGGCCATGGAAGTAGAAGTAAAGGAGTGACTTTAGATGAACTTAAAGAAACTAACAATATCCGCAATGCTTGTAGCAGTTGCAGTCATTTTATCATCATTTTCAATACCGATCGGAGCCAGCCGATGCTTTCCGATTCAGCATATGGTGAACGTGATCGCGGCGGTTTTCTTAGGACCTGTTTACGGAGTATCAATGGCATTTTGTACAGCACTGATCCGAAATCTTCTTGGAACTGGAAGTTTACTTGCATTTCCTGGAAGTATGGTAGGAGCATTTGTAAGTGCAATGGTATTTAAATATACAAAAGCAAAGATTGGTGCTTATATCGGAGAAGTGTTTGGAACAGGAATCTTAGGCGGTATGTTATGCTATCCGATCGCATCCATGATGATGGGACAGAAGGCAGCATTATTTACCTTTGTAGGACCATTTCTTGCTAGTACACTTTGTGGAACAATTATTGCAGCAATCATTATCACTGCATTATACAGATCCAAGGCAGTACGTTTGATTGAGGAATACATAGGATAACTTAATATTTAAAGAATCAATAAAAAGAATCCCTTAAAATTAAAAATAAGGGATTCTTTTTGTATATAAGTTTCTGAAATTTGATCTGTTTCATCACATATCATAGAAATGAAATAGTCATATATTATGAAATCAGATTTTTTTGATCGGTACACGGAAAGAGATCATTCGTGGAGTCTCCATCTGATCGAATTTGATCATATAGGCATTACGATCAGAAAGGACGGACTTGATCCTTCCATTACCGAAAACATTATGAGAGATTTTATCTCCAACATGAAAACTTTGATCTGGCATATATCCATCTAAATTTGTAGTGTTGTAACGAATGTAATTTTGTGCTTCTGTAACGAGAGATTCGTCAGGTTCCTTGACGTGTTCCAAAGATTTTGATTCAATATCAAAGATAAATCTGGAAGGATAACGGATAGAACCATCAAAATTCCGTCCGTGTGCTTCACTTAAATATAATCGTTTCATGGCACGTGTCATTGCGACAAAGGAAAGACGACGTTCTTCTTCCATACCTTCCAATGTTAAGGTTTTTCTGGATGGGAGACATGTGGAAATTCAAGCCCTTTTGCTGTATGGACAGTCATAAGTTTTACCTTATCGGAAGTATCATTCGTATCACTATTTGTAAATAAGGCAACATGAGCGAGATAATCAGGAAGGAGTGCTTCCTCACCACAAGAAATCTCATAATCATAAACAGATTGTTTTAATTCAGCAAGATTATCCAGACGTTCCTGGCTTCCCATAGTTCGAAGCATAGTCTCATAACCACTCTGATCTAAAATATCCGCTAATACCTCAGAAATGGTTCGCTGCTCATAATTGGAAGAAAAAGCATTGATCAGTGCAATAAATTCCTTTGCACCGGTGCCTTTAAAAATCGGATGGTCGCAGTTTTCCTTTAGTGCCTCAAAATAAGAACATTGATGATTCTCAACATATTCCTGAAGAAAAGCAATCCGCTTTTGTCCGATATTACGTTTTGGGACATTCACGATCCTTAGGAATGACAGATCGTCTTTAAATGTGATCATACGAAGATAGGACAGAGCATCTTTAATCTCCATTCTGTCAAAAAACTGAATGCCGCTGTAAATGGTGTAAGGGATTTCATCTTTTAAAAATCTTTCTTCTAAAAGCCTTGTCACGTAGTGTGCACGATAAAGAATGGTGATATCCTTGTAAGAAGTGCCATGATCATGAAGGCTTTTGATCTGGTTTGCAATCCATAAAGCTTCCTCCTCCGAAGTGTCAGCATGATAATAAAGGACAGATTTATCATTAGGGCACATAGGAAGAAGATCTTTTTTGATGCGGTGTTTATTCTTGCTGATCAGTGAATTGCAGACAGAAAGAATCTGTGGAGTAGAACGATAGTTTTCGTTCATCATGATCGTCTTGACGTCTGGGAATTTCTTATCAAAATCCATTAAGAAATTTACATCAGCACCACGCCATGAATAAATTGTCTGGTCGGGATCACCGACGACAAATAAGTTTTTGTGATATCCGCATAATACTTTCATCAATTGATACTGAATCTTATCGATATCCTGAAACTCATCGATCATAATATATTCCAGACGTTTCTGCCATTTTAGACGGATATCCCTGTGGTTGTTAAAGATATAAAGAGCAAATTTCAACAGGTCGTTATAATCCAGTCCGAAACATTTCTTTTGCTGATATAAATATCCGTAGAAAATAATATGGTAAACATCTTTAGCCTCTAAATATTTTTGACGAAGAGTATCCAGAGACATTGTAATAAGATCCATATAATATTCTGGATACTTCTTTAATTTGAACATTTCAATCATGTCTCTTGCTTTGGAAAATGTCATATGACGAAGAGTAAGACCTCGTTCTTCATAGATGATCTTTAGCATGGAATCAATATCCTGATTATCTAAGACAAGAAAACTTTTTGGATATTGTACAGCATGGCTGTCTTCCTGAAGAATGGATACACAAAAACCATGAAAAGTATTGATATACCCCGTGTCATTATCCCCAGTTAATTTATGAATACGCTGGCGCATTTCGTTTGCTGATTTGTTGGTGAATGTAACACAGAGTATATTACCGGGAAGAATTCCTATTTCATTCACAAGAAAAGCGAATCTGTAAGATAAGGCACGGGTTTTTCCAGATCCTGCACCTGCGATCACGCGGATAAATCCTTCTGTGGATGTAACAGCTTCGAATTGTGAGTTGTTTAATTGTTGAAGTAATTGTTCCAAAATAAAAAACCTCCCGTATGTATGTTCGATATGTTCTATTATACCCAACAGACTACGGGAAGACAAGTGGTTTCAAATTTAGTTATTTGGATTCATAGTTTTTAACTGATTGATAAGTTCGATATCTTCAGCATTTAGTTTAATATTAGAACAGTAATTCTTTCCTTCTGGAGAAGTTACAGACAGTTCAATGACAGCGCCTTCTCTAAGTGCCTGTTCACGCGTAACCGCATTTAAAAAGTTTTTAAACTTTGGATGATCCCTGTCAAATCGTTTCAGAGAGTTTTTCATCTGTTGAAACTTTAACATCTGGTTAAAATTCATTGCCATGAGGATAAATTCTCCTTTCTTTATCAAGTTCAAATATATTATAGAAATTATAACAAAAATGAAATAAAACGTCAAATATAAAAAATATATGTATTGACGAATCAGTATAAAATATGTAAAATGTTTCATTGCTACCAAGAAATAATAAAGAAATAAGGAGGAGTTTTCGATTGAATTTTTACCAACAGTTACAATTAAGTTCGATTGGGTCAAAACAATGGATCAAAAGCACTGATAATCTCAAAGAAAAGAGAAACCGTATTTTAATATATAATTTTAAAGTATATTTAGTAGTTGCATTTTGTTTTGCAATTGTGACACTTTACAGTATGATCTTTGGATCACAAAACAGTGTTGTAGGTGTTCTTGTATTATTAGTATTAATGATCTTACGACAGGTTGATTTTGGAATTGATACAAAGCATAGTATTGCAGTGATCTTTATGATCTTTGGTATTCTTGCAGCAGGACCAAGACTTGCAAATACTGTAAGTGCTGGATGGACTTTTTTGATTCATTTTGTCTGTATTATGGCAATCCTGATATTAAGCTGCCATAATGTGATCATGTCCAATCAATCCACATTTATTTTAGGATATTTACTATTATATGGATATGATGTGACAGGACATGATTATACATTAAGAATTTATGGATTGTTAGCAGGAGCGGTGATCTGTTCTTTAGTATTTTATAAAAACCATCGAAACAGAACATTTCGAAGAGGATTTCTTCATTTATTTAAAGAATTTCATCTATTTTCTACAAGAAGTAATTGGTATTTAAGATTATCCATTGGAATTTCAACAGCAATGCTGATCGGAGAATTAGCAAATATGCCGAGAGTGATGTGGATTGGTATTGCAACGATGTCTGTATTGTTACCATTTTCGAAAGACATGAAATACCGCGTGCAAAGAAGAGGACCATTTAACATCCTTGGATGTATGATCTTTCTTTTATTACATATGATTCTTCCAGACAGTATTTTTAAATGGATCGGTCTGATCGGTGGAGTTGGAGTCGGTTATTCTGCTGGATATGCATGGCAAACCGTATTTAATACATTTGGAGCATTATACATTGCGGAAAGTATGTTTGGACTTAAGACTGCCATTATTTTAAGAATTGTAGCAAATGTATTTGGTTCTTTATATGCATATGGTTTTGATAAAATTTTCCGAGGAGTTAGTACAGCTGTAAGAAACCTGATGGAAGATGATACAATGGTTGGAAATCAAGTTTAATTAATTGACGGTCGGTATTTACACCAGAATGCGATCACGCCAAGTATCATAAAGAAATAAGAGATATAGAGAGAGCCGTGTACAATTTGATTTACATGGCTTTCTTTTTTTGCTACATGCACACCTTTTTGATTTTGATTTGATATCAATTATATTACATGATAGAATATAATATTAGAAAAGAAAATAGGGGAAAACTATAAAATAGAATAAAATAAAAAGGAGTGCAAAAATATGTGTACAGCTGCAACATATCAGACAAAAGATTTTTATTTTGGAAGAACACTGGATTATGAATTTTCTTATGGAGATGAGATTGTGATCACTCCAAGAAACTATCAGTTTGATTTTAGACACAGAGAATCTTTACAAAGCCATTATGCAATGATCGGAATGGCACATGTCGTTGGAAATGATCCATTATACTATGATGCATTTAACGAAAAAGGATTAGCAATGGCAGGTCTTAATTTTGTTGGAAATGCTTCTTATTATGATGTAGAAGAAGGAAAAGAAAATATTGCCCAGTTTGAGTTTATTCCATGGATTCTTGGAACTTGTGCAACTCTTGATGAGGCAAAAAAAGCCTTAAGTGAGATGAATCTTACAAATACGCCATATAGCGAACAGTTTCCAGTAGCACAGCTTCACTGGATCATTGCTGATAAAACAGGAGCGATCACAGTAGAGGCAATGGAAGATGGAATGCATGTTTATGAGAACAAAGTGGGAGTTCTTACTAATAATCCTCCATTTAATATTCAGATGTTTTTATTAAACCAATATATGGGACTATCACCAAAACAGCCAGAGAACTTATTTGCAAAAGATATTGAGCTGAATGCATATAGTCGTGGAATGGGTGCAATCGGTCTTCCAGGTGATCTGTCATCATCCTCTCGTTTTGCGAAAGTCGCATTTACCAAATTACATTCTGTATCTGGTAATTCCGAATCAGAAAGTGTCAGTCAGTTTTTCCATATCCTTGGTTCTGTAGATCAACAAAGAGGATGTTGTGATGTGAATGGTAAATATGAGATTACATTGTATACATCTTGCTGTAATGCACAAAAAGGAATTTACTATTACACAACATATGATAATCACCAGATCAGTGCAGTCGATATGACAAAAGAAGATTTAGATAGTACTGAATTAATAAAATATGAAGTAATCCAAGGTGAACATATTTTTATGCAGAATTAAAGGATAAAAGTAATGATCAGAATAGCAACAAAAGAAGATGCAAAAGCATTACTTGATATTTACAAATATTATGTGGAACAAACAACAATCACATTTGAATACGAAACACCAAGTGTAGAGGAATTTGAAAGAAGAATCGAAAACACATTAAAGAAATATCCATATCTGGTAGAAGAAGAGGATGGGAAAATTTACGGATATACGTATGCAGGACCATTTAAAGAAAGGGATGCATATGACTGGTCTGTGGAAACAACGATCTATGTTGATAAAGATGCCAGAGGAAAAGGGATCGGGAAAAAGCTATATAAAGCATTAGAAAAGATTCTTGGTATGCAAAATATCATCAATGTAGATGCATGCATTACTTATCCAGAACAAGAAAACGAATATGTAACAAAAAACAGTGCACAATACCACACACATTTAGGATATCATATGGTGGGAAGATTTTATAAAAGCGGATACAAATTCGGCAGATGGTACGATATGGTCTGGATGGAGAAATATATCGGGAAACATGAACAGCCACCGAAAGAAATAATACCATTTTCAAAATTAAGAGAGAAGGAGATACAACTATGAGCTTATTGATCAAAGATACAACAAAAGAAGAAAGAGAAGAAATCGTTGCAAAATCTATTGGAAATATTTCAGGAGCTTGCGATGGATGTAGTGTTGGAATCATTGAAATGTATCAGGATTATATTGATGGAAAGAAAGAATTAAGACAGATCAACATGGAATTTCATGCAGGATATATATCAGAAGGAAGAAGATAAATATAGAAGAAGGGAAGTATGATAAAATGGAAAGTCGTATTGCAATTATTGGAATCATCGTAGAAGATATTAATGCTTCAACAACTGTAAATGAAATTTTACATGATTATGGAACGTATATTTTAGGACGAATGGGGATACCATATCATGAGAAAGGGGTTAATATCATAAGTATCGCGATTGATGCCCCTCAGGATATCATTAATACTTTAGCTGGAAAGCTTGGAAAAGTTGAAGGGATCAGTGCCAAAACAACATATTCAAAGATATAGGATATATGATTTTAGATTAATTTAAAAAGATGAAAAAAGTAGTTGACATACTGTATACAGCTATGGTAAGATAATCAACGTCGCTGAAAGAGCAGC
>ERZ836829.1235-NODE-1235-length-16800-cov-3.988176_pt1 | contig 16800 bp, 4 predicted proteins | sample MGYA00519574_ERZ836829 | MGnify/ENA primary metagenome ERZ836829 (study PRJEB31850, sample SAMEA3708808) | human gut metagenome | biome: human gut; feature: human-associated habitat; material: faeces | place: China | collected 2014 ... | reverse complement strand
GTAGTAGTAAGGCCGCAATGCCCGCACAGGGGCATTGCGCATTACGCTTCCGTCCAGGGAAGGCACAGGGAGAAAGCACACAGCGGTCCGCTTTAATGGCCAATGATTGGCTCCATTTTGATCCTGTTTATTTTGTGTATTCAACCTCTATCGGTTCCTTCGGAACCACTTTCTCCGGTCTCGGAGAAAGCCTTCGCTTTATCGCATCAACGTTAGGGCTACTAATTTCTCCTCTTTCGAGCGCTTCGCGCCCACCTTCTCCACATGGAGAAGGCATAGGGAGAATGCTAAAAAACCCACGTGACGAGGTGGGAAGTTTCCCCGTCATGTGGGTTCTTTTCTGCCAGCAGGCAGTTATGGGAAGCTGGGCGTTGGTTCCTTAGCGAAGGGAGCATATTTCTTTGAGAAAGATTTATTGATATACCAACGCCGTGCTGTACCATCAGTGTAAGTTCATCATGGTGATGCCGGACTCTGTTGTCCAATTTCGAAGTGGTTGTGGTAGGTTGTTGTTTGTAGGAACTGCGGAAGTGTAGGTGGGTTTAAGCCTGTCCGGGGCCTGCACCGGATACCCCCATATCCATTGCTGGTGCAGGCATGCCGTACGGGCTGTAGCGACTCTACTACTTCTTTTGACGCAGTGGTTACACTTTTCCGTGTCTTCGGATATATTCTTCCTTAACAATAAGAGAAAATCACGACCCCGTTAGCAGCAGGGTAATTTTTCTTATATATATCGTCAGATCTTGTCAACCTGTAAGAAACAGAACCGGTATCGTGTGCCGCGCCTTGTTTGTCTCCACATGTTTATCATAAACGGTCTACAATTACTTGTCAACTACGTGAAATAAAGTAGAAAATTTGTAAACAAAATGCCTGAAAACCGCATAAGATAGACTTTTGTGAGGTATTGTTAGCTTTGTGTGAATATTTCGTATGGAGAAATGAATATTGCGTTTTGCAATAATGGTTTTGGAAATGAAAAGAATTAGTCTAAATCGTAAAAAACAACAATTAGTCAAAGAGATAAGGGGAAAAAATATTTATTGATAATAAACATCCAGAATAGACTTAAAAGCGCATAAAATGGCCTTTTGTTTGATAGAAGATTAAATCAGTATAGTTTAAAATATAGCAAAATGATTGTCCATAGCGAAAAGACATATAAACGTACTGTTATTTCAATACCCAAACCGCATAATTGAATGGCTAACTATATAAGTTTTGCATATAACAAAAATAAACATAAAAAGTGTTGCTATTGCAATTGACAAAGGTACTGATACCCTCATACTAATGATCAAATGGAAATATGAACTGATTGGGGAAGGGGTGTTATGGAAAAGATGTCAAAATGCGAATTGTTCCTGTTTGCAGGGAGATTGCGCTTTATTGGCTGCTGGATTGAGACTAGTTGATGCTATGTGTTTTTGTGGATTCAACCTCCATCCCCGGTTATTAGGCTTTATCATATCAACGCTATTACTACTAATTTCGACTCTTCCGGCCGCATTGCCGTATCGTGCACACGGGCACGATACGCCTTCCGTCAAGGGAAGGCCATGCTCCCGACCACTTTCTCCGCTCTCGGAGAAAGCGTGAAACGGCCCAGCTGATTTCTCAGCTGGGCCGTTTGTCTTACTTTATTTTTTTATTTGGTGATGGGTGTTCCGTAGATGTCGCGTTGGTCTTGTTGGTCTTTTTTGTTTTCGTTATTGACGCGTACGCGGTCTACTTTGTAGCGGTCGTTGTCTTCACCGGAGATGCGGTCTACGCGGAAGCGGCCGCCGGAGATGACTTGCATTTCGGGTCCGAATTCTTTTACGGCTTTCTGCATGGGTTGGTCCATGGGTGCGCCGTGCTGGAGGGCCCGGTAGAAGAGGGCTGCCCATTCGTAGCGGGTCATGGTGCGGTCGCCGTGGAAGTCGCCGTCGGGGTAGCCTTCGAGGTAGCCGTTACCGGCGAGGGTGGCTACGTATTTGTAGGCCCAGTGGTTTTCCGGTACGTCCGGGAAGTTCTTTGTCTGGTCCGGATTGAAGCCGTTAATGAAGGCGTTCATGCGCTGATCCATTGCGTCGAGGCGGGATTTGAGGGCTTTGTTTTCTGCCTTGAGGTCGAGGATTTCCTTGGCCATGGCGACGCGGGAGGTGGTTACGTGGTTGCTCTGGCCGAGCTTGAAGCTGACGCCGGCGTTGACCATGTTTTCGCCACCGCCGAAGCTGCCGCCGATGGAGAACATGGTGTCTTCGTTCGGGCGATAGAAGGCGCCGACGGATACGGCATGGGCATCCTTATAATTGCCGTAGCCGGCTGCAAAGTCCCACTTGTCGTCGGGATCGAAATCGAGCGGATGGAGTGCTGCGAGAGCGGCGGCTCCAGCGCCTACACGATTTACGCGGCTATCCAGTCTGTTGATGGAGGTGCCCAGCTGGCCGACGGAGTTGTTGATCTTTTCATCGAGGTTCTTCGTTACGGTGTAGACCTGGCCACCGTTGACGGCGTCCTGAGAGCCTTCAGAGATGTCGCCGTTCTTGACGTTGGTGATCTTAGAGCCGTTCACGTTGACTACTTCGTCGCCGAGGGTGACGGTCGTGTTGCTGCCGTTGCTGATGGACGTAATGCCCGTCAGGTCTTTGGCCAGACGCACTTTCAGGTTGTCTTTGCCGTCCGATACGACGCCGATGTTATCGGTGGTCGTCAATTTTGTTTGGTCTGTGATACCGCCGATGACGTTGACCTGGTTGTTCAGCTTCTTGGCAATGACGTCGCCTGTATCGCCGCCGTATTTCATGCCGTCGTCCAGAGTAGCTACCTGGTGTTCACCGGTCTTGTCTTCATAGACGATACGGGTGATGCCGTCTTTGCCGTCTACGCCGGTTGCGCCGTTGACGCCATTGGTGCCGTTATAGCCGTTCTTCACGGAAATATCGACAGCATTGGTGCCATCTTTGCCGTTCGTGCCGGCCGGGCCTGTGAGGCCGATATGGCCGACGCCGTCTTTACCGTTAATGGCGACAGCATCTTTGCCGTCAGCACCTTTGATGGAGATACCATCATTGCCGTTGATACCGACTTCGCCTTTGTCACCTTTGACAGAAATACCGTCCTTGCCATCGATGCCGACACCGGACTTGCCATCCTTGCCGTCGACGCCGATATGGCCGTCCACACCGTCCTTGCCGTCTTTACCAGGGCCGCCAATGTTGAGGTTTTCGGAAAGATCGACAGTGTATTCCTTGCCGCCTTCGGCATTGGTGCCTTCCGTAACGGTCAGGTTCTGGTTGTTTCCGGCTTTAACGGTCGTGTGCTTACCGGCTTCTTCGCTTACGTTCGTAATCTGCGTGTTGATGTTCTTGATGGCGTCAGCGTTCTTGCCAACTTCGTTGGCTACGCTGTAGAGCTGGCTGCCATTTACGGCATCGGTGCTATCGGCGCTGATCTTGCCGGCAGCTACGTTGATAATCTGCCGTTCGCTGCCCTGGGCGCCTACGCTGACAACGCCAGCCGGGCTGGTGCCGGCAAAGCCGCTGTATTCACGGGTCGTGCCGTCAGAGAGGGTAATGGTGCCCTTCGTTTCACTCGTAGCAGCACGGTCGGTGGATGCAGAGCCGAGGACGACGCTGCCCGCCTGGGTCGTCGTCACGCCACTACCCAGAACGAAGGTATTTTCCTGTTCTACCTTATTGCGTACACCTACGGCAGCAGAATTTTGTGCCGTTACATGGTTGCCGTTACCTACGGCAGTGGAAGAGAGCGCCGAAGCTTCATTGCCTACGCCGAGAGCAGAGGACCATTGGCCCGTAGCTTTGTTCGAATAGCCTACAGCTGCGGCCCGGTCGCCCGCTTCGGAATAGAGGCCGGCTGCCAAGCTGAAATTGCCTGCCTTGCTGTTATCACCAATAGCGACACCGCCGGCAGATGTTGCGCCTGTACCGATGGCGATGTTGCCAAAGAGATAGTTGCTGTCCGGCGAGCCGGCTGTAGCGCCATCGCCGATGGCAATACCGCTCTTGCCGATGGCCTGGCTGCCGTGGCCAATAGCCGTTGCATTCGTTTGTGTCGTTTTAGCGTCAAGGCCTATGGCTATACTTTGCTCGCCATATGCATACGCATTCACGCCGGCTGCCAGAGAATCATGGCCTTTGGCACCGTCATTGTTGTAGTTGGAGCCAGCGCCCTGTTTGCTGCTCCTTACACTGTAGTAGTGCGTAGCAGAAGCGGAAACGGAATCGTTTACTACTTGGTTCAGCTGGGCCAAGTTGACGGCGTCTGTAGCTGCCGTGCCGGTTGCTACGTTGGTGATCTTCGAGCCATTCATGTTGACTACCTTGTCGCCGAGGGTAATCGTCGTATTGCTGCCGTTGCTGATAGACGTAATACCCGTCAGGTCTTTGGCCAGACGTACCTTCAGGTTGTCTGTGCCGTCCGATACGACGCCGATATTGTCGGTGGTCGTCAATTTTGTTTGATCTGTAATACCGCCGATGACGTTGACCTGGTTGTTCAGCTTCTTGGCGATGACGTCGCCTGTATCGCCGCCGTACTTCATGCCGTCGTCCAAGGTGGCTACCTGGTGTTCGCCGGTTTTGTCTTCATAGACGATGCGGGTGATGCCGTCTTTGCCGTCTACACCGGTTGCGCCGTTGACGCCATTGGTGCCGTTATAGCCGTTCTTCACGGAGATATCGACAGCATTGGTGCCATCCTTGCCATTCGTGCCGGCCGGGCCCGTGAGGCCGATATGGCCGACGCCGTCTTTGCCATTGATGGCGACAGCATCTTTGCCGTCAGCACCTTTGATGGAGATACCATCGTTGCCGTTGATGCCGACTTCGCCTTTGTCGCCCTTGACGGAAATGCCATCCTTGCCATCGATGCCGACACCGGAAACGCCGTCCTTACCATCGATGCCGATGTGGCCGTCCGTACCGTCCTTGCCGTCTTTACCAGGGCCGCCAATGTTGAGGTTTTCGGAAAGATCGACAGTGTATTCCTTGCCGCCTTCGGCATTGGTGCCTTCCGTAACGGTCAGGTTCTTGTTATCCCCGGCCTTGACGGTCGTATGCTTACCGGCTTCGGTGGTGACGTTTGTAATCTGCGTGTTGATATTGCTGATGGCGTCAGCGTTCTTGCCAACTTCGTTCGCTACGCTGTAGAGCTGGCTGCCGTTTACGGCATCGGTGCTAGTGCTGGAGATATTGCCGGCTGCTACGTTGATGATCTGACGTTCCTGGCCTTGAGCACCGACACTGACCACGCCTACAGGGCTGGTGCCTGTGAAGCCGCTGTATTCACGTGTAGTGCCGTCGGAGAGGGTAATGGTGCCCTTCGTTTCATTCGTAGCGGCCCGGTCGGTAGAAGCGCCGCCAAGGACGACACTGTTATGCTGGGTTGTCGTAACCTTGCTGCCCAGGACAAACGTATTTATCTGCGCTACATTATTGCTTACGCCTACGGCAGCAGAACTTGCTCCGCTTACCACGTTAGCATTCCCTACAGCCGTAGAGGAGATTGCAGTCGTCTGGTTGCCTACGCCCAGGGAAGATGAAAAACCTCTCGTAGCATGATTCGAATAGCCTACAGCAGCGGCCCGGTTGCCAGCTTCGGAATAGAGACCGGCTGCCAAGCTGTAATCTGCAGCCTTGGTGTTATCACCGATAGCAATACCGCCGGCAGAAGAGGAACCTGTACCGATGGCGATGTTGCCATAGAGATAATTGCTGGATTCGGAACCGGCTGTAGCGCCGTCGCCGATGGCTACACCGCTCTTGCCGATGGCCTGGCTGCCGTTGCCAATGGCTACGGTATTACGGGCGCTTGTCAGTGTCCCATTACCGATGGCGACGGAGCTGGAGCCATTGGCCGTAGCACTCGTGCCGGCTGCCAAGGAGTCACTGTTTTGGGCAGCGGCTGCTTTACCAATAGAAATGGCATGTTCGTGGCTGGCAATAGAATCTGTGCCAATAGCAATGGTATCTTCGTCGCTGGCTGCGGCATTCGTGCCGATGGCAGTAGCATTCAGTGCTGTCGCCTTGGTCATGCGGCCCATGGCGTTCGTGTTATCGGCGACAGCCCGGGCGTTGAAACCGATAGCTGTCGACTCTTTACCCAGGGCAACAGGGGAAGAGCCAATGGAAATGACGTTGCGCGTATTCGTCGTGGTGCCATAGGCAGTGGTGACACCTTGAGCCGCACCGTTGGCAAAGTTACCGATCATGACGCCGCGGTCGTTATTGGTATTTTCGCCGCCTGCCTGATTACCGAGAATAATCGTACGGTCCAACGTAGAGTTATACCCGGACAAATGGCCCATGAGGATGTTACCATCACCTACGGTCATGCTGCCGGCAATGCCACCGATGGCAATGTTGTCATCACCAGACAGCCCTTGAGCTGCTCGGGCACCGATGGCGATGTTCGCACCAGAGCCAAAACCTGGGAATGTCTGATTCTTGCCGTCGTTACTGGATAAACCTTGTCCGGCATAGTCCCCTAAGAGAATGTTGTGGCCGGCATTTGTGTCCGTAATGTTTTCACCGGCACCACTGCCCAAGGCGATGTTGCCATAGGAAGCGGCGTTATGGCCGGCATCTTTACCGATAAGAACACTGGGACTACGGTTGCCATCAGCTACAGCGGCCTGGTTTTGTTTGGCTGTGTCACTTTCGATGTAGCCTGCCTGGAAACCAATAGCAACGCTGTAATCCTTTTTGGAGTTGGCACTGGCCTGGGTACCGATGTTGACGTTCTGGATATTCCAGTTATCTGGCGTGCCCTTGCCAGCGTCTTCACCAATGGAAATGACGCGGCCGCCGTCGGCTGTCGCTCCGACACCGATGGCGATGTTATCCCGCTTGCCTACAGTCGTACGGTTATTCGGGTCCTGAGGATTGCTCATGTCATCACGGCCAGCTGTACTGCCATCACCAATGGCAATGGAGCCGGCCGTTACAGCCGTGCCCGGCACAATGCCGCCATTGGCAAGTGGAGCTTCCGCCAGCGCTGCAGAAATGGGCAGTGCCAAGGATGCCGAAAGACAAAGAAGGAGATACTTTTTTTGCTGTTTGTCATACTGATTGCCCCTTTTTTTCGCAAGTGAGTCGGCTTGCTAGTCTTTGCATCTGGGGGAAGATGCAAGAAGAGGAAGAACGTATTTCTTCCAGGTGTGAAGACAAAAAGGCGCAAGGTAGTAAGACACTCTTTAAGTTAGAAGTTAAAATTATAAAATATGAAAGAGTGTACCTTAAACTTATAATAAAAAGGGGTCATTTTACTGTCAATGTTAAATACTTATTAATACGAAATATTCGATAATAGAAAATTATGATTGATAGCGGCAAAACAGGCTGTACTATGATGGTTTTGCCAAAATGGGGCAGAAACGTTCAAAAATGGGGCAGAAACGTTCAAATAAGTAAAATTTTTTTTCTCACTTATGGATATTGGCAGGCAATGTAGTGTGTAGAAGCGGCTCTGACCGTGTAAGGAGCCCTAAAAAAGCACAAAAAAAGAGCAGCAACAGAATGATCAGTTCTATTAGCTGCTCTTTTTTTGTATGGAGGGGTACCCTTTGGGAAGGAGGGAACCTTGCTACTAAAGTGGGGTCTTACTGTGCGTTCAGTTTGGAATCGACAAACAACTGGCTTGCACGGCTGTCACCGGCAAAGGTGAATTCATCGACCAGATCGCGGGCGATGGCTTCTTCTTCGACCTGTTCGTTGACGAACCAATCGAGGAAGTTTACTGTTGCATAGTCTTTTTCTGCTGTTGCCAGTGCGTAGAGTTCGTTGATCTTACCGGAAATGAGCTGTTCGTGGGAAAGGACGATTTCAGCTGCTTTCAGCGGATTGTCTACTTTGGTTGCAGAAGATTTGATGTCGCCAAGAGTAACGCTTTCATTGCGTCTGCCGAGGTAGTCTACAATCTTAAAGGCGTGATTCATTTCTTCCTGATAGTGTGTGCGCAGCCAGCCGGAAAATCCTTTGAAGCGTGCGTCAGCCATGGAAAGGGAGAGTGCCAAATACAGATAGGCAGAGTTGAATTCAAAAATTACTTGGTCGTTTAATGCTTTTGCTAAATTCTGATTCATATACATTACCTCCTCGGCGAAACTACTTGTTTGCTTATCTCTAAGTACAGTTATATTCTAACACATTAAATAGTAAATATCAACGGATAATTGTAATTTTTTAATAAATTCATAGAAGAACATATAGCTATACAAAACAGAAAAATAAACCCATAAGAATGGCTTAGGCATGGCGTTTTTCTTATATTTTGGCTGTCATATGATATGATAAATTGATATATTAAGATTAGGAAAAATGACCAATTTTTGCTAATTTGTTATCAAATAATTTAAATAACAAATAAAATACAGCAGCCCGAAAACGGACTGCTGTATGGATAACGTATATTTTTGGCTATGTCTATTCGTACTTCTGTACGAGGGCTGTGAAATCAGCGACATGGGCAGGATACCAGGCAAGGAACGGCGACTGGGCGGCGTTGAGGATTTGTGTCAGTTCGACGAAGAAATCCGGTACCTTGTCTTCGACGATGGTGCCGACAGGATCGCTCATGTGTTCTTTACCGACTGCGTAGTTACCGCCGGCGTAGATGAGGAAGGCCGGGACTGGTTTGTCGTCGACGCGCTTGGACGAGCCGCGCAGGCCCAAGGCCCCGAGCTGCTGTGTCGTGCACGTCGAGGCGCAGCCGGAGAAGCGGCATTGCGGCAAGAGGGATGTATCGAGGCCTTTTTCTTTCAGTGTCTGGAGGACGCGGACGAGCATACCATGAGAATCGCGCAGGCCTTGCTGGCAGACCGTGGCGCCGATGCAGGAGACAGAGTTTTCAAAGGCTGTAACGGCAGCATCGCTTTCTGTAATGGCTGCGATCTGGCGGGCTTCAGCAGCTGTCAGGTTGATGATATATGCCGTTTCATCGGCATTGAGGCGGATTTCTACACCGTCCAGGTCAGAAGCGGCTGTGAGGAGCTGGTGGAAGACGCTGATATCCGGCGTGCCACCGGTGGGATGGTAGGCTACATAGTAGAGGCCGTCCTGTTTCTGGGCGTGAATGCGCGGGTTCGAAAGGACCGTGTCGTCTTTGCCGCTCTTGGTCAAAGCCGGTTCGGCTGTGACCTGCAGGCGGAAGTTTCCTTCGGTGCGGGCTTTGGCAACGGCTTCGCGGACGATGCGGCGGAATTCGTCGTCACCGAACTTAGTAAGGATGAAACGGGAACGGGCGGTGCCGCGGTTTTTGTAATCGCCATGGTCCATGTAGACATGGGCATAGCCTAAGACGTAATAGGGAGTATCGGCCGGGTCGATTCCTTCGTCGACGCAGATGCCGATACGGGAACCGTTGACGCCGAAGCCGCCGCCGGCGTAGACGTCGACTTTGCCGTCCGGACGGGCGACGAAGCCCAGATCCTTGAAGGTAGCGTGCCCTTCGTTGTCGGTGCCGTTGGAGAAGCTGATCTTGTATTTACGCGGCAGGTTCAGGCTGGGAATGATGTTCATGACGAAATCGGCCGTGCCTTTGATGTAGGGTGTAAGGTCGAAGTATTCCTGAGGATCGACGCCGTGGAGCGGGCTGGCCGTAAGGTTACGCGGGTTGTCGCTGCCGGCACCGTAGCAGTATACGTCGTGATCGAGACAGTCCTGATAAAGATCGAGGAGTTCTTTTTCTTTTAAATGATGTACCTGCAGTGCTTCGCCGGTCGTGAAATGGACCAGTGACGGCTGGTACGTGTCCAAGGCGTGGATGAGAAATTTCATGTTGGCCTGGGTAATAGCGCCGCCGGGAAAACGGAGACGCAGCATGCATGCTTCGCCGCCTTTTTCACCGTAACAGCCGAACTTGCCCGACGTCCCCTTGTATTTCGCCGGGGGCAGTTCTTTAGCGAAAAAAGCGTGCGTTGCTTCTGCAAATTTTGGGAAACGAGAGCGGATTTCTTCTTTTGTTTCCGGTGTGATTCCTGACATAATACATACCTCCTAATTTGTCTACTGTACGATAATAGGTCTTTCCCTATTATACAGCAGATTGTTCAATATACCCATAGGAAATTATAGCAAATATCACTTTTTTTGTCAGGTATTAGAATGTAATTCGCTACACTTTTAGAACATAATTCTATTACTAATACTCATGTATTGGAAAAGTGGTACTGGAAGAAATGTCACAGTTTTCTACAACGAATTGTCGCTCATTTGGTATATCTTTGTCATAGAATTGTCACATTCGTTCGCTATACTGTGTAGTATCAAAAGGGAAGAGGAGTTGACCCACTATGATGAAACTAAATAAGATGTTAAAAATGGTAATGGTCCTTGTCGTGACGCTCGTAAGCTTTAGCGGTGCGGCACTGACGGCGCAGGCTGCCGGCCCGGGCGGCTGGCACAATGACCAGCGTTGGGAACAGCGGGACAACCGTGGTGATCGCAACTGGCGCAATGACCGCAGACCGGAACCGCCAAAAAAAAAAATACACGGCCAGCGACAAGAAAGCCGATATCGCCATTGGCGTGGCAGCCGTGGCGGCAGTCATCGCCCTTTCGAAGTAAGCCACGATAAAGAGTACGGCCGCTAAGGCGTACCTTGAAAAAACAGGCTCTGCCAGACAGGAACTATCCTGCGGGCAGAGCTTTTTTGCGTACTTTTTTCGCAGCTCTTTTGCCTTATGCAGGTACGCAGGCAGGTAACATAGAGTTGACAAAAATTTTTTTAAAATGGTTTTTTATAAGTGTAACAAATTTGAACAAAAGGGCGTGGGAAACCGTTTTATGTAGCCTGCGAGAGCCGCTTTTCATGTCCTTTTACGCACCCGTTACGTAGATATATAATAGTATGGCGGACATACATATGTCCTTTTGTGCGAAAATATTACAAAATGCTTGCTAAAAGTATGATTTATGGAACTAAAAGTTATTTTTGTAGTAAAATAGTGCAGAATTTTTACTACGTATGATTAGATAAGAATTTTTCTTTAGAAAAATATAATTGATATATAGCAAAATGGCAATTACTGAAAGCTATAAACAGAAAACGTGCATAAAAATTTTAAGAATTAACCAAAACGTTATAAGATAACAAGGGAAAACTCTTTAAAAATTTACATGGATGTGGTAATATGATATTGAAAATATGTAATATTGCTATGAGTTATACGTAAAAAGAACTTAAAAATAGCAATGCGATTTATCAATAAAATAAAATAATTAAAATTGTTATTATGCAAAAAATATGCTTATTGTAAAAGCAATCGCCACTGCTGCCGGCGACGGGAAGAGAATTCCTGTTCGATAGATGACAGCCTATATATGGCGTCACATTCCACATGAAAGTGACGTGGGATTTTCAATATCTTTGAACTAGCAATCTTTTGCTACGTACCTCATCCCAACCTCAAACCTCAAGAAACAGAAAAGCCTCTGCCAGACACCCATTGTGTCGTGCAGAGGCTTTTCTGTTGCAGCAGAGGTTGGTGACTCGCAGCCATAAGTCCGGGGGAAGAATCATATTTTCTTGTGACGATGTAGAGGACACGTTAGGAAATAATCTTTCTTTATTTTCATATAGCTAATGAATAAAAACGAATCAATATAGCTATAATATACTATACTGATTGAGCATAGGAATACTGCGGAAAAAAAGAGGATAAAGAAAGTCTTGAAAATTAAGAATGCCCTATTTTCCCACTACAAAAGTATTAACCCATATGATAGAATAATCGTAAGATTGTGTAGTAACATAATTTAGTACGCTAAAATATAAGGAGAGATCAGGATAAAATTACAGGAAAATACAAAAATAATAATGCTAATAAAAGGCAGTCTTATTGTTTGTTTGAAATAGACATGTCTTGCCAATTTTTAGGAAATACTATCTTTTAAATGTTGCAAAACATACGGGAATATTTTGCAATGTACGTCGTGGGAAGGCGTACATGAAATGAGGTATTAAATACATGAGAAAGAATTGGGGAAGAAGAGAGTTGACTCTCGTATTGACGCTGAGTATCATGGGCGCAGGCCTGGGTGCACAGAGCGTACAAGCTGATTCGAGTACAATAACAGCAGATCGGACGGGACCGGTCTATACTGCGACGAAGGATGGGACCTCTTACGCGGCCTTAACCATAGGGGACGCTCAGGCGTCGCCGACCATAACGGGAAATGCATATGGAGGTCTCGGCACTGCTGGCGGCAGTGCGTCTTATTTTAATACGGCAGCGCTGCAAAACGGCACGGTCACGGGCAGTCTGTATGGCGCCTATGATACGGATGCTGCTACGTATAATACGACGACGGTGTATGCCGGCAGCGTCGGGACTAATGTCTACGGCGGTGCGTCGGCTGAAGCTGGCGCAGATCATAATACGGTCCAAATCGGCGTCCCGGTCAATGACGGCGATACGCTGGGCACCATTTCTATCGGCGGCAGTGTCTATGGCAATGCTTCTGCTACGGGCGGTGGTGCGGCGCAGGTCACCATCGGCCAGGGGAGTGGTGTGACTACGACCATTACGGGCGATGTCTATGGCGCCTATGTCACGGGTGGCGGTTCCGATACGAATACCGTCACCATTACAGGCGGCAGCCTCGGCGGCAGTGTCTACGGCAGTTATGGCACGGAAGGTCGGTCCAACACGCTTACCCTGGGTGCTGCGGACAGTACGACCGGTCCGTCTATTGACGGTTCTCTTTATGGGTCCTATGGCACGTCCGGGCAGGCCTATGCCAATGGTCTTACGATCAACAGCGGCGAGGTGAAAGGTACCGTCTATGGCAGCTGGGGAAGCCTGGCTACGCAGAATACGCTGACCGTAAACGGCGGCACCATTGATCAGGGCATCTACGGCGGCTATGCCACAGGTCTGGTGGGCAATAATACCATTACCCTGAAGGGCGGCACCGTGTCCGGTAACGTGTATGCCGGTTATTCCACCGAAGGCTCTGCCAACGACAATACGATCAACCTCTACGGCGGCACCCTCACTGGCGCCAGCCTCTATGGCGGTGTCGGCGCCACCGGCAGCGGAGACAACACTTTAAACGTCTATACCTTGGGAAATACGCTCCAAAATCTGGGCGCCTTCCAGAATCTCAATTTCTATGTTCCTGCCGCAGCTGCTACGACGGCCAATGCTACCATGCTGACCGTCACAGGGACGGCCGATGTGACGGTCAGCACGATCAGTGCCGGTGTAGAAAATATCAACGACTTTGCGACGAATCAGGTCATTACCCTCCTGACGGACAGTAACGGCATTACGGGCCTCGATGGCGTCACCTTTGGCACCCTGACAGACGCAGGCTTTGCCCAGACCGGGTTTTATCTTTCCAAGACGGCAGATAACCATACGGTCACCCTGACCATTGGCACGAAAACGGACGACAGCGGTTCTAGTGATTCCGGCGACGTGACACCGGTGGCAGGTGATGCCGTAGAAATCACCACCAATGGCACCACTGCGTCCTACGGGGATTATCAGACCAGCTACCTGACCAGTGCCGCCGATAACGTGGTTACCGTCAAGAGCGGCACCTATACCAGCTCCATCTATGGCAGCTATGGCGGCGACGGCGGTACCAGCAACAAGGTCAGCATCGGCGCAGTCGGTACGGACGGCCCGTCCATCACAGGCGATGTCCTGGGTGACAGTGGTACAGGGACAACGTATTTTAACGAAGTTACGGTAAACAGAGGTACCATCACGGGCACGGTCTACGGCGCCAAGAGCAATACGGCGACCTACAATACGATTACCGTAAACGGCGGCACCATCACAGGCGGCATCTACGGCGCCTACAGCACGAGTGATGCCAACGGTGCCATCAATAGCAACACGCTGAACCTCCTGGGCGGCAAGGTTTCCGGCGCTATTTACGGCGGCTATGCCGAAAACGGTTCCATCGGCGGCAACACGATCAACCTGAATGGCACCGATGTATCCGGCGCCAGCCTTTATGGCGCGGCCGGCACGGGCTCGGGCATGGACACGAATACGCTGAACGTCTACACCCTGAATAACAGCGTCGTGAACCTGAGCGGCTTCCAGAATATCAATTTCTATCTCCCTGATGCGGCTAAGACCACGGCCGATGCCACCATGCTCACCGTCACAGGGACAGCAGACATCACGAATACAGCTATCAAGGCGGGCATAGAAGACCTCACAGGCTATGCGGACGGCACGATGATTACGCTCCTGACGGATACCAATGGGCTTACGGGCCTTACGAGTGCCAATGTCGGTACGATCACGGACGAGGGCTTTGCCCAGACAGGCTTCTATCTTACCAAGTCCCGGGATGGCAAATCTATCGTTCTCACTATTGGCGAGAAACCTACGGATTACGTCACTATCGTCACGAACGGCAATACGGCGTCTTACCCGGATTACCAGACGGACTATCTCTCCAGCCAGCAGCAAAACAGCGTCACCCTTACGGGCGGCACCTTTGCCGGAGCTATCTATGGTGCCAAGGCCGACAGCGGCGACACAGGCGACAATAAGGTTACCATCTCAGCCGGCACGGTGCAGGCCTCGGTCTACGGCGCCTCCGGCGGTACAGGCGGCGGCAGCAATACCGTCACTCTGGGCGACAGCGGCACGGACGGCCCAACCATTACAGGTAATGTTTACGCCTATGACGGCACGGGTGTGTCCAGCTTTAACGCGGTGAGCGTAGCCAGCGGCTCTGTGAGCGGCACGATCTACGGTGCCAAGACCGATACGGCAACGTACAATACGGTCACGGTGAGCGGTGGCTCCGTGGGCAGTATCTATGGCGCCTATAGCAGTAATAGCAATGGCGGCATTGTGGATAATAACACGGTCACCCTCTCGGGCGGCACTGTCACAGGCGATGTCTATGGCGCTTACGGGGTAAGTGCTTCCGTAGGTTCCAATACGGTAAACCTCTCAGGCAGTACTGTCACAGGCAACGTCTATGGCGCCTATGGGGTAAGCAATTCCGTAGGTTCCAATACGGTAAACCTCCAGGGCAGCACCGTCAAGGGGAGCGTCTACGCCGGCACTTCCGAAAGCGGCTCAGCCAGCGGCAACGCCATCAACCTCTACAGCGGCGACCTGACACAGGCCAGCCTCTACGGCAGCAGCAAGGAATCTGATACGGGCAATACGCTGAACGTCTACAGCGTAGGCAATACGGTGGCCAATCTGGGAGCGTTCCAGAACCTCACGTTCTATGTCCCGGACACTGCCGTGAGCGGTGCTACCATGCTCACCGTGACAGGAAAGGCCGACGTCTCTCATGCGACCCTTTCAGCCGCTGTACAGGACCTGACAACGCTTGTAACCGGTGACGTCATCACCCTCCTGTCGGATACCAATGGCATTACCGGTCTCAATACGGCCTCCATCGGCACGCTCGTAGACAGCGGCTTTGCCACGACGGACTATTACCTTACTAAGAGTGCCGACGGGAAATCTGTCACGCTCACGATCGGCGCGAAGCCTACGGATTACGTCTTTGTCACGACGGACGGCGTCCTTTCGTCGTACAGGGATTACACGACGGGCTATCTGGCCGGTAATTCCGGTAATACCGTGAGCATCACCGGCGGCAATCTGACGACGGATATTTATGGCGCCAAGACTGCTAGCGGCGGCGACACGAGGGATAACACGGTCACCATCTCAGCGGGCAGCGTGACGGGCTCAGTCTACGGCGCGTCCGGCGGCACAGGCGGCGATAACAATACGGTCACTCTCGGTGCCAGCGGCACGGATGGACCGACCATTACAGGAAATGTCTACGCCTATGACGGCACAGGTGTGTCCAGCTTTAACACAGTAAGCGTAGCCAGCGGCTCTGTAGGCGGCACAATCTACGGCGCTAAGACCGATACGGCAACGTACAATACAGTTACCGTAAACGGCGGTACCATCACTAGCGGCATCTACGGTGCGTATAGCATTAGCGACGCCAACGGTGTCATCGAGAACAATACGCTGAACCTCTTGAACGGCAAAGTTTCCGGGGCTATCTACGGCGGCTACGCAGAAAACGGCTCTGTGGGCAGCAATGTCATCAACCTGTATGGCACGGACGTATCCGGCGCCAGCCTCTACGGGGGCGGCGGTTCGGGCTCCAGCTTTAGCAGTAATACGCTGAACGTCTATACCCTGGGAAATACCGTAGCAAATATCGGCAATTTCCAGAATATCAATTTCTACGTTCCTGAGGCGGCTAAGACCACGGAAAACGCTACGATGCTTACCGTCACAGGTACTGCGGACATCACGAACACGGCTATTAAAGCCGGCATTGCAGACCTGACAGGCTATACGGACGGCACGGTGATCACACTGCTGACAGATGCTAGTGGCCTGACAGGCCTCAAGTCGGCTGCCGTAGGCACCTTGACGGACAGCGGCTTTGCCCAGACAGGCTATTATCTTACCAAGAGCAAGGACGGAAAGTCCATTATCCTCACCATTGGTACCAAACCAATGGATTATGTGTCCATCGTGACCAACGGCCTGACCTCGGCCTATCCGGACTATGATACGGAGTACCTGTCTAGTACCAAGGGCAACACGGTTACGGTCACAGGCAGTACCTTTGCGACGAATCTCTACGGCGCCTATGCCAGTGGGGTCGAGACATCGGATGATACAGTCAGCCTGACAGCGGGCGCGGTGAACGCATCCGTCTACGGCGCCTTTGGCGGCACAGTCGGCGATCACAATACGGTCACTCTCGGTACCAGCGGCACGGATGGACCGACCATTACAGGAAATGTCTACGCCTATGACGGCAC